>Ga0209680_1000585_pt1 | contig 10404 bp, 8 predicted proteins | sample WorMetLIZISLAND1_FD_187413 | JGI IMG/M metagenome (GOLD analysis project Ga0209680, IMG submission 187413) | Marine gutless worms symbiont microbial communities from Max Planck institute for Marine Microbiology, Germany - Olavius loisae LIZARD... ... | reverse complement strand
ACCGGTAGCTTAATTACCGACGACCGCCCGCGCTGCAGTCTGTCGGTTGAAGCGTTGAAGCGCGACGGCGTCAATAAGCGATCCTATGCTTCAATGGACAAACCGTTTGACGGGATGCACGAAAAGTACGATTTCGATTCGATTCGATGTTCAGTTAAAAAAACGATTTCGATTTCGATTTCAATGATCGTAACATCAGTATAGATTACATTGATATCTCATGGCATTCCTCTGCTAGGGGCATCAAACAAGGGAGGGGTGGGAAAAACTCGCCATTTTCGAGCTAAATGTGTCAATATTTTGAAAACGGTAAGAGGTAATTTGTCCAAAGTTACTATTAGTGACTAATAGGAAAGTACATAATTATGTGCTTTCAATTGGCACCTTGGATCACCTTGAACAGCTATAAGTTCGAATTTTCAAAATTTGGCTGATACTTGCTAGATGGCGCTGACGGCTGCTCTAGTCTGAGATATAATATCGCGTCATTTTTCGTGTTTCGATAAGAGAACAAGTATAACTAAGTAATAATAATGTAATATTATTCAATGTGAAGCTGACTATATAGTGCTAAGTACTAAGTACTTGTAATTTGAACAAGAAACTTAATTAGCAAACACCGGATTTCAAACTGTGTATGACCATATATAAACATATCAACCGACGCTATGCATCGGTAATTTGAAATTCGGCGAAATGGAATTCGGTGAAATGAAACGAAACACGTCAAATTGGAGCAATTTTTGGAATGCTTTTGCATCGCGAGGGTTTGTCAGCGACAGCTGAGCTTTCTTGTATACTGAAAAATATAATCCCAAAAAACAACAGTAGTTGACGTTTCAGGTTGTGTAATGCTGTAGTTGATAGAATGCACTGAAGCCAAATGTAAGCGCTGGCTGTTGACAAACGAAGGAAATGAAATCGCTGACAGCGGTAGTCATGAAGCTGCTGTTTTCAATAGCATTCCAAGTGAGGGCATTGCTCTGGAAGAACTTATGGTAAGAACACTAGAATACTACCATTATATAACTCCGCGTGTTATGAGTCACTCTGATGTGTGATTTACATTCACTGATTGGAGCTTGATACCATATTATTAACGTCTTGTCAAGTATCGCTAAAAACTGGAATCACCCTGATGTCAGTTGTTTATAACTGTAAAGAAGTATTTGACTGAATTGTGCTGTTTGAGAAACTGTAATATTTATTAGTCATCAGACAGTACAAGTTCATAGATCTGTAGTGATTTCACTCTGTGGCCATGATAATTGGTTAAAATTTTGCATCCTGGCTTAGATATGAAACTATTATAGGTGTGTAAAAATATTGCATTTATTGCATTTTTGGCCGCTGATGCATTTTAGTGCATAGTGCTGCCTTTTTGCTAGACCAGTTCCATCTGTCTGTCTCTCTGTGACAAGTTGGAGCACTGTGAAAACGGTAAGAGATAGACCTATGGTTACTATGGGGAACTTATAGGAAGTCACTGTACTCAGGGGAACCATATTCAACCTCCTACGACCACCCTTCCCCCAAACTGGGACTCACAACCCCAGTCAAAATTAATTTGCATTGCAAATTGCGACCAAACGGTGCCAGATACAACTGTGGTTTGTACTGACAGCCTATGGGAACATACCATCGCCCTACCCAACAGTACCATTGTTGACCCCCATAGGGGCACCCCTATCCCAAAAGGGGGTAGTCAAAAAGTTAACTGCTGCAAAATCATAACAGATATGTAAGTGCTTTATATACATGACCTGTAGGAACTCACTGATTCCTCATCTGACACCACCAGTGCCCACACCCATAGGGCCACTACTACCCATATTTGGGAATCCAAAATTTACACGCTGAGCATCAGCCACATTGTAGGGTTTACCTGCCTTCTTGGTATGTAGTTTCTATGCTGGCATTGTGCACATTACTGCTGTATGTTGTGTCTCTGAAAATGCTGTTTTCTCATTTTCTCAGTGGATTAATTATCTTTGTTATTGTAGAAAAACTTGTTCATATCGTTACATGTTACAAGCTGCTTCCCGCTAAGGTCAATCAGCTAGCTACGCACTTTCCAGGTCACTGTATAGCGGCCTTACATGCAGCCAGCAAGCCGCGAGCCCCATATGCTGCCTGTGCTATTAATAGTAACGCTATTAATAGCACAGGCCTTGGCCATGGCCTGCCTTGGCTGCAGCTAGCCGGCTAGCCGACCAACCCGTCACCGCTGCAGATTGTCGGCCTACATGCAAGTTAGTGTTGTCATTTTGGGGGTTTTGACGACCCCTATAGACATAAAACCAAGCAGATGTTTTGCACATGGTCTGTACATGTCTGCGCGCAAAATTTCGCCATTGTATTATGCGGCATTTTGGAGAAGATAGGCTCCAGACAAAATAAACAAACTCTCAAATATTTAGTAGATTACTATATGTAATTATGTATTGGCATAAAAGTGTTGTCTACATTGTTATTAATATCTGTGTCTGTAGGCAAAGGTTGCCAATGCCAAGATAGGATTTGGTAAAGCAAAAGCACGTGGCTGGGTGCAGCTGGTTAAATGTGACAATGGTGTACAGAAAGTTGCTAGAAAGGTTTTTCTTGTTCATATCAAGTGTTTAATGTGGTAGCAGTGTAGTGCATAATTCAGCGCACTGCCAAATTGGCGCACTTGCAGAAGTGTGCACGCGTTGTATATATATTGTATAGTATCGCAAGATCCGTGTACGAAATTGCACGTTCTGGGTCCCTAGAGAGTTAGGTTAGAGTTTGTGTTAGTTAACCAATAATTTCGGCTGTTTCAGCTGTCATTCCACCATCGTCATTGTCTCACAGTGTCATGATAATTTTGAGGTGCGTCAAATTTTGCAGTGTGCAAAATATAGCACAACAGTGGTCTGTCACCGTCTATTGATAGTTGGTTCTTTTGTAAGACAGTTTTCGTTGGGCTGGCACAACAGGATTGAAAATGAATGTTCTGTATTCACACTGGATCCAGATTTGTAGAAAATCTCTGAAAATTTATTCTATTGTCGTTGAAAGTGATGGAAATGTTAGTTTTATGCCTGGATAGTCATGGATAGAGAGCATATTTGTACACACACTGCATTGTAGTGGATTTACTAGTTCATATCGTCTCTGAATGACATTAACTGTGTCTTACTCAACTTAACACACATAGTTAGTTTGATGCTAATGGCTGCAGTTGTGGCAAGCTAACCTGTATCTAGTCACCTCCTTATAGATGGCAGTTCAGCTGTGCTGTATAGCATATATCTCCATATACCAGAGATGTTGACACTGTAAATCAAGAGTGGACAATTCTGAAACAAAACAGTTTGTCTTGTGGCAAGCGTCATCTTGTCATGTGTGGTCGCATATGGCAACTTCATTGCTGTCATCTCAAGATGTTTGCTACCCAACAATATTGCATTATATTACCAGTTGACATTTGCACGATTGTGTTACTGTATGAAGAGATGAAGTGAAGGAGACATGACTAGTAACAGTCTGTATGTTAATCTTTTTCAAATGCAAACACAGGTTGCTCATATCATGACAGAGCTGTTTGACTGTAGCTGTTCAGTAGAGCACTGCTTCGTTTGTGTTTTGTTCTGTGTAAACTGCTGATGATTGTTGACAATTGCTGTCAGGTTGATGTCATTGATGACATGGTGCAGAAGATATGTCAACAGATTCGTGGCTTCAACTTCACTGCAGTTTCTGACGACGATAAGAAAGAGTGTAAAAAGCGCAACCTCATTAAAGAAGAGTCAGTGTAGCTTTCACTGTGGCATGTTTTGAACTGATCTTTATGTGACTAGCATTGCGTCTTAACTTACAGTTTTAATTTTTATTCACGACAGCTGCAATTGTATTTTATATTGAAAACTTCATTATATTTGCCAGATCACCAGTAATCATTGTGGGTTTTGTGTCCTCTTACACAATCGAACAGCGGACATTACTGTAAGAAAGTTGAAAACAAATTAGAGTAAAACCTAAGATAGTAATGTGGAGATGGTAAGAAGGCCTAGGTAGTCTTAACAGCAATTTGCAGTTATAGACAGATAGCCACGAGTAGTTTAATCAGGTTTAGTAGCGTTCTGTGTCAAATCATATCAGTTGCTGTGCTACTTGAAGGGCCCAGTCACACGTGTATTGATTGTTTCAGGGAAATCACCTACTACGATGTAAAGAAAGGAGTGAATTTCACAACAAATCTAGAAAAACAAGAAACCGACTTGACTGCAGACATGATCAGCAGGTCTCATTGACATTATCAGTTGTCATTGATTAGCACTAGAATGACACCACAAGTACTCACTACTCTGACCTCTAATGATTCTGGTCCATTGCTGTACCATTTGCTCCTCGGCACTTTACAGTAATAGCAAAAACATACTTTCTGTGAAGTACTTTGTGAGTTTCGCAGCATGCTGGTGTTGAAAAATAGCAGCTCGTTAAGAGGATGCACATATGCAGAACAGCTGTAGTTGAGCAATAGACCAGTACGACAGATGTGTCTGTGTGTGTAGTTGATGTGTTGGTGTGGCACATTGAGCGAAGTGTTCGTGCTGTGCTGTGGACGCTTTTGTAGTGGATCTTGGCGACAGAAACAGTTCAAGTCGCTCAATTTTGACTCGTGCGGCAAGATGCCCGACGGTGGCCATTTGCACCCACTCCTCAAAGTTCGCACTCAGTTTCGTCAGATCTTCTTAGAAATGGGGTAAATAAACCACACTGTACACTATACATGGGTGTACAAATGAACAAGCTGCTGCTCATTGTTGCTCGTTGACGAAGTGGTGGATGAAAATTGAATGTAGTGAAGACTTTTATTTCTGATGTTTGATTAGATACAACTAATTTGCTGTTTTTGACTGTTTTAAGTCTCGGAAATCAATTTATGTATGAAATACTGAACTTTGAGGGCAGCAAAATATAATGGTTTTACAGGATGAGTGTACCAAACAGAACTGGTGTTTTGCAGTTAATTGTAAGTTCTGTGTAGTCAGTTGATCATTGCTGTGATGGCCTTAAGTTTCAGTGTTTGTTGAGATTTCAGTTGTGTCGTTGTTGACAGCTTCACTGAGATGCCAACCAACAACTTTGTTGAAAGTAGTTTCTGGAACTTTGACGCGTTGTTTCAACCTCAACAGCATCCAGCACGTGACGCACACGACACCTTCTTTGTTTCTGGTCTGACTTTGTTCACTGATACCCTTAATCTGTGTTCCATTAGTGTTACAGGAATTGAATTTCCATGTTGTAACCTAGTATATGAAGCAGAAGGAGCATATAGAGATCACACTGACTGCTAAAACATTATTCATTTACTTACCATAGATATGACAAGTTACTTCAGTTGTTCACATCCATAGTCAGTCATCTTGAGTTGTTTGATGCAGTCATCGTTGTGCCTCCCTTCTGTTTTCCTTCACTTTTGATAACTGATCAACTGCTTGCAGCTATCCAAGTGCTTTAGCAGTCCACTTGCTGAGTTGTTATACAAAAATTCCAGAATCATGTGCAGATTTGATAGTGATGCAGACTGGGTTAGTGAGGCACAAGACCTGCCAAGTTTCATATCATGCATTCAGTGAAGTTTTGTGCAGTTCCTGATCTGGACTGTGATTCAAATTGGGTTGAAAGTTCATTAGTTCCAGCTTTGAAACAGAGACACTGAAGGAGATGTTGATGTGTGAATGTCCTTCCTCCCTTAATGGGTCCTACCGTATATACTCATATAAGTCGCAAAATTTACGACAAAATCTTCACCTAAAAGTTACAGGGGGCGACTTGTAATGTACGCGGGTCATAAAAAATAAAGAATTTTTCCTGCATTCGAAATTCGCAGTTTCCAATGCGTTGCACCACGTGACAGCATCCTATTGTGTGACGTCGTGCCTCTGGGGCAAGGCACCCGTCACCGTTATCGTTTCGTAAGTGATTATAATTAGCAACGCTGAAGCCGCGAGTATTGCCACGGAACCGTAGGCTCACACCTGTCTGTCCACTGATGTGCTTGATTACTCGGTTTAAATACGGTATTAGTATGATGACTGCCTGACCTGCCATCGCTGATAAGTGGGTCTCCTACAACAATGATGTCACGCATTTTTCTCGGAATGCCGCTGTCCCATCTCCTTCCCATCATTCACTGTCGGATTACCATAGCTTACTTGCGTGGCGATCTATACAGGGCGCGCCAAAAAAGTAACCCCCCTAGGAAAAATTCGATATTTCTGGGACTTTAGTAAATTTTTTTCAAAATTAACAGTGCTTACAGAGGAGGATTCAGACAACATATTCTGCAAATTTCGTTGGAATATTTGCTTGCGTTCCAAAATTATACCAAATTGAACTTAAATGTGCATTTTTCAAAGTGAATAAGTAATTAAACTGCGATTCTGGTGTAAAAATAACCTCGCTGACATTTAAGTCGCCAGATCTCAATCCGTTGGATTATCATGTGAGGTGCAATACTAGGACGCTATATGTACGCCAAAACCAGCCAACATTGCCGAGCTGAAGACTGCCTTGCTTCAATGTGGAATAATTTTGCCACAGGAGTTCACTGATACGACAACCCTGTGATTTCGAAAGAGACTTGTATTTTGTGTTGCTGCAGCTGGCAAACACTTTGAACACTCGGTTTAAATACCGAGAGGGCAGTTGACATTCATGAGTGAAGCGTTTGAAGTGTTTATGAAAAAGTAGTGCACAGTTTGATTCGTTATTACTAAGTAATACTTACTGAATATTCAGGATGCGACTGCATGTTCACTTGAAAAAAATTTAAAGTTTAAACTGTTGTGTCTGTTGAACCATATAAGTTATTCTAATAAAATTTGCAAGATATGTGGACTGAATCCTCATCTGTAAACTCTGCAAATTTGGTAAATATATCTGCTACAATTTCACAGATATAAAATTTTTCCTAGGGGGTTACTGTTTTTTTGGCGCGCCCTGTACAACTGATACCATGGTCTCAGTTACGCATCAGTGGTCATGTCAACATCACTGCCCTCCTCCCCACCGCGCAGCGAGTGGCCTTGACGTTGGTCACCCATTGCAACAACGCTGTAGACGGCAGCCCCTGCACACAATCTGAATAACAGACCTCTGTTAAGATTATCATTAGCGAAGCTTGCATCCAGTACAAGTCCTCAAAAACCACCTATGACTTATACACGGTCAATGATTTTGGACCATATACGGACTCGAGTTTTAGGGGGCGATTTATACGTGAGAGCGACTTATACACAAGTATATACTGTATTATGTTGAATTTGGTAACTCCATGTCATGCTTGTAGCGGAAAAAAAACAAGAATTTTTAAATGTACTGTCCACTGGACACTGTGTCCAGTGTATAGGAAGCTTGTATTTATGCTATAGTTAACCAGTAACAAAACTGTCCAGCATCTCACTGGCTGTATGCAAAATAAGTAATAATGTCTGGGAAAAGGTACAATACAGATATTTGATATAGTTACTACCCACGGTTACTGTTGTGACATGGCTTGTCAAATAGTGCCATTGCTGATGACCTTGACCTTGGCTGATCTTCAAGGTCATTTTAGTTGTTGTGAACTTTCCAGTGCAGTATCAGATGTAGTTGTGCTTTCAGGTCTCACGACAGGTGTTGTAGTCGTTAATTACCTTGTGTCACTGAGCACGTGATGTCATTTACAGTACTGGAGAAGTTCCAGCTAGTAATTGACTTGTGGGAGAATTTATCATATGAACGGGGGTTATGTTGTTTACACTGAGCAGATCCGGCTGAGGCTCAGCAGTTTCCAATGGACTACTTAGAGCGAGTGAAAACAGTCCATTCTGTCGGTGGCTACGGCTCACAAGGGTAATTGACATACATGTGTCTGTTGTCTTAACATGCTTACAAACAAAGCTGTCCTTACAGACTGTGTATCATCGTTATATTATGGCATTGAAGTGCACTTTACTAACATCAGATAGTTCATGTATGTTCACTGAGTAATAATGCATACTGTATGTATGAGAGATATGTTATCAAATGTTGAGTGTTGTGTGTCAGTTCTTTGTTGTGTGAGTAGACTTGTGAGCTGTGCTGTGTCAGGTACAAGTACGACTGGAAGTTGACGGAAGCGGCTAAGAACATAATGCGAACTCACACGACGGGAGTGTCGGCAAGGATGCTCTATCAGCTAGCACAGCAGGTCACTCATTGTCGCCGTCATTTTGCTCTCTTCATCTGATTGATTGCCTCTCTACAGACAGTGAATGTGTAAGTCTGTGTGTGTTTCTAATCAGTAGCCTACAACGGTGTTTTGTGAATAACATCACAATGATGTTGCAGTAAGTATTTGTTGACAGCAGAAACACATGCATACAGGACTATGTAGTTGTTTGTTCTAGTTAATTAATGTTGCTGTGCAGGAGAAATTTCGCCCGGCTAAATATTTTTCAATAGACCGTGTGTTCCGGAATGAAGCATTGGATGCTACACATCTGGCTGAGTTTCATCAGATTGAAGGTCTCGTTGCTGACTATGGACTGACACTCGGCAACATGATGGGCATCATTGAGCAGTTCTTCAGCAAGTGTGGTACGCACACTCTTGTAGACTTGGTAATATTATTGAATATCGAGATGTTTTTGTTGCATTTGGATTTAACTAATTTAGTATGGGTAGTACTCTGGTGCATCAGTCTTTGCATATTTTAATGTCATTCAGTATCTGATAGTGTTGCTTGTTCTCTTGATGAAAGAACTTAAGCATTGTACAGTTCTCATTTCAGTTGATAAATTATTAACTGATTAAATTCTATATGCAGTTATGCAGAATGTCTGTGTAGTTCTCTTGGTGTAGCATTGATCAAGTTGAAGCTGTGTTGTCTGTGACGTGATGCAGGTATCAGTAAGGTGCGCTTCAAGCCTGCGTACAATCCATACACAGAGCCAAGCATGGAGATCTTCAGCTACCATGAAGGTTTGTTTTTGCTTTTTGACTGCCACAAAAAAATCTGGAATGAAGGCTAGTTGCCAAAAATATTGCTACTGACATGACTTAGCAATATTTTTGGCAGAGTATGAATGGTGAATATGCTTTGTATTGTGCATTGATGCTGACGGCACACAATTCACTGTAATGTTATGTACGTGCGTGTAGGTCTGAATAAATGGGTTGAAGTGGGAAACTCTGGTGTCTTCCGGCCTGAAATGCTGCTACCTATGGGCTTGCCGGCGGACGTGTCTGTCATTGCCTGGGGTCTGTCACTGGAGAGGTACGCTGCTGCTGTTGCTGTTGCTAATACTAGATACAGTTGTAGTCAAAGAACTGTGATGTGTGATGAACGCTCTTCATCCAAAACTTCTAAAGATTTTCAGTTTTTAAGCAAATGATTCATTAGTAGTTGATCTCTTTCAAACATCCATGATGTAGGGTGTTCATGTTACTGTAATTATAATCATTAATATTATGTTAAAGGCACATCACTGAAGATTAATAGTAACTACTTACACTGTGTCTCAAAAAAACATCACTTTTTTACACTAGTCATAATTCCGTTAATCCCTGACGGATTTGGATAATATCTGGCAGAAATACTGCTAGAGGCATTTACAGTCTGTTGCTGTGCTTATTTATTAATAATGTGATCGTGCAGCTGGGAAGCAGCTTAAGTGTTGCCATGGTAACTGATTTGTAGCAGACAAGCAAAAGTAAACATGATTTATGGTGTTGCTGAATGCATTTAGATAGAAAATTTGTATACAATCAAAGGTTATGGTGCATAGAAACTTATACGAGAGTTCCGTGGCAAATATTGGCATGTTTGAAATGATTGATGCTAACGATCCGTAGCATCGCTGGAGATATGTATGTGTTCTGTGACTGAGCATTGTGCTCATGACACCCCAGCTTTTCTGGCTCGTGAAACACCACAGTTCATTGGTCCTGAACTCTGGCACTCAAACAGTCTGGATTTAAATCCGATAGACTACAGAGTTTGGGGTGTCATCCAGGAGAGGGTGCATCTGACGCCGATACAGGATGCGGATGATCTTAAACAATGCTTGATTGTGGCATGGTCTGGTTTGCGGCAGTCAGTCGTTGATGAGGCCATTGACCAGAGGCTTGTGTGATAGCAAATGGGCTTATGTATGACTGTCTCATCAGCACTTAAATGGATCATTACAAGTATCCAATTGTGATTTGCTACATTCATTGGCAAAGTTGAACTGTCCTATTGCAAAGTAGAGTGTGCACACATGAAACAAGTGTATATATACAGTGTGAGTCAAAAAAATCCCCCCCCCCCTAAGGGGTCCTAACATTTCTCATTTTTCTCAAAAACGGTTGAGAATTTTTAATCGATTTTTTACACACCTATTACACGTTCCTATCTATGCTAGATTA
>Ga0209680_1000584_pt1 | contig 10422 bp, 5 predicted proteins | sample WorMetLIZISLAND1_FD_187413 | JGI IMG/M metagenome (GOLD analysis project Ga0209680, IMG submission 187413) | Marine gutless worms symbiont microbial communities from Max Planck institute for Marine Microbiology, Germany - Olavius loisae LIZARD... ... | reverse complement strand
ATTATGAATTGTTTATTTTAGTATGGTTGTAATGTACTCTGTGTCCACGAAAAAACTGTATCCCTGTATACGTTGCCATAACTCTGGCAAACAACGTCAGATTTGAACGAAATTCTACGCCAATACTGCCAGGTTAAATTGCAAACAAGTCACCAAATTTCAGCAAAATTGGTCAACATCTGCAACACTACAGCAAGTTTAGTAAGGTCACTCAAAAGTATAAGTGTCCATTATAGGCACACGCGTGATTGACTGTCAATTGTGCGTCCATGCGAATGGCAGGACTTCACTACTTCAGCACACCTAAAGTCTGTGTTCAATTGTCCACCGTGTTTGCTAAGTCAAACGCTAGCTCAAAGACGTAGACACGACTACCTGATCGCTTTATCGATGACCACCTGGTGCCTGTGAAAATGTTCCTACTCTTCGATCAGGTGCAACTTCATCTGGTCGATGTCATGAATCTGGCTGCCATTGCACACTCATGCAGCTTCCCCCAAATCTGATAGTCGACTGGGTTAAGTCAGGACTGTTTTGCTGGCCACAGAGCTGGAGTGATGAAGTCCGGTGTTTCATGAGTTAACAGATGCACTGTCTCGACTGCTCTGTGGGCAGGAGCGTTGTCCTGCCTGAGTGCCTGACTGCAGTATGTAACGCTACATTGGAAACTGAAATATTTTGTCATCAATATTTGAATATCAATTACTCGTGTAATAAATAATATTTTCTTATGAAATTTGGCAATTCTGTCGCAGATATATTCATAATCAAGTGCACACAATTTGGTTAGGATGCGTTCGGAATCGGATTTGACATTTCTATCGTACATTGTCTGGGGTGCAGTTTTTTCTGTGGACACAGTGTATTTACAGTTTGATTTAATTGTAGATGCAAGAAAGACAATACCCATTGATAACTGAATGACAAAAATTTACTGGGAACACCAGACAGATTGTTACTCATGGTGCTGTTTATTCTTCGTTTTTGGAGAGTTTTGTTGCAGAAAATTTATTCGGCTTTGATTATGGTAAGACAACCTGTTACAGTGTGATACTGGACTGTGAGTCATAAAGAACACAATAATTGACCAATTTTGATAGAAATTGATATGCAGTGTCTTCGATATATTAGTCAGAAAGTACTATAAAAAAATTTCCAGACAGAAATTAACTGCTGCTTCAGGTCAGTGACAAACTGCAGCGGTTAATTTCTGTCTGGGCCAAATTCAAGCAGAGAGTCATCGACAAGGCCATTGATCTGTGGCAGCCAAAGCTGAGGGTACGTGTTCGTGCCATTGGACAGCACTTTGAACAATTTTATAATTGAAATAACTGTCTGTTGAACAGTTTTGTTTACAAGGACACTTTTGCGTGTGAATTTCAAATTTAAAGGCAAACATTCACATCGTTCCATTTCTGTTTGTCCAAAACAGCTACTTTGAGGTTTTGCAAGGTAGTGTGGCAATGTTATTTAGGTGAAGTTGGAAAAATGTTACAGTACTTTGTGGCTAATATATCCAAGACACTGCATATCCGTTTCTGTCAAAGTCAGTCAGGTATTGTAGAAGTTTGATAGAAAATATTTTGGTGTGTTTTTTTATAACCCACGTGTATATTACAGACTTACAGGTGTGCTGCAATGTCATGTTGATTGCATCTGTTGATATCTGTTGAATACCGTATATAAGTCACAAAATATACAACAAAATCTTGCCCGAAAAGTTAGTGGGCAACATATCCGGGTCATAAAATAATTTTTTCAAGCCACCAAAATACGCAACTTCCGATCTGACATACCACTACTTTGACGCTGTCTACGACGACGACGACGGCGAGCATTATGCTGCCCTTCATCCTGTAAAGTCCTCAAAAACCACCTACGACTTTTACACAGGTCAACGGTTTTGGAACATATACGGACTCGATTTTCAGGGGGCGACTTATACACGAGTCTATATGGTATATTATACACACACTTTGGACATAAAATGCACAGATGTGAATGGGGTATAGGCATACAGTACATTTGGGAAAATAAGTGAACTGTCTTGTTGACCCCTACCAGATTTTGGTAAACGATATTGATTAATTAACTGAGCACTGTAAGCAGTTTGCTTCTGACCAAATATTACATTTACGACTACGAGTGATCTGCCCAACGTTTGTCATACATGTATGCTGGTTGTTTTCAGCGAATTCTATCTGCCTCATTTCTTATAGTGCACCTTACTTGGATACTTTTTCTTACATTTGGGGTGGTGAACCAGCTGCTGGTGCTGAGGTCGTTCTGATTACAGTCCACTGCCCAACCCCTTATAGCTGTAGTCATTAAACTTTTCAGAGGCCATTGTGAACTGTAAATGATGCCAGAAATTGTGAAGAAATCGCAGGTTTTACGTTAGTTGTAAACTTCAAAACTTGTAATGTTAAATAGAGATGGGGGTCTGAGATATCTCACTGTCACAACATTATACACTGTGTTCAGAAAAAAAACACCCACTCACATTTTCTTCCATATCTCCATGAGGGATATGTAGATTTAAACAAAAATTGCAGGGAATATACGTAAGGAACGGTAGATTCTGACCATGTAGAAATTAGATATTCATTGCGGCCGATGACGTCATTATGACGTCACATTTGTAAACATTTGTAATTCAACGACTGATAATTAACAATAATTAGCTATTTAACATACGTCAACAAGAATATTACTGTGTTACTGATGAATTGAAATGTCATAACTTATACTCAAAATATCCGCCTTTCTCATTAATACAAGTGTGGATTCGCATGCGTCATCCACGGCATTCAGTTGCTGTAACATTATCTCGCGTCAGTGGTGATCGAACTTAATCTGATTTATGAATGAAAATTTGTTGACTGTAAAAATTATTGTCTTAAATTCCACCACATAATACACGATACGATCGCGTCTATGCACCAACAGGTACCTTATACTCGCAAAAATGATATCCTTGGGATCACGGCTTATTGCGTGCTGTAAACTCGCTCCAGCTTTAGCCAGACAAATGTGACGTCATAATTACGTCATCGACTGCAATGAATATCTAATTTTTACATTGTCAGAATCTATCAATCCTTGGGTATATCTACTGCAATTTTTGTTTAAATCCACAAATAATTCATGGAGATATGAAAGAAAATGTGAGTGGGTGTTTTTTTCTGAACACAGTGTATATGCTTGTTATCATGTTTTAGGTGGAGCTATGAAGTAATATGTTAATTAAATGTCTGTCTGTTTGGAAATACGTGCTCTTTTATGTATAGTTTGAGATGGCGTATATTTGAGGTGTTACTACAGGTGATGGCAGCTACTAATGAAGTACGGTTACTCGTCTGTCAGTTGTACTCCAGTGGTCATTATTTTGTCGCTACCCATCCTCCACTCATCCTGTTTGCAGTCTGCATCATCTTGTTCATACTCATGCTCTCATCTCTATCGTACTATGTGGCCGTAACAGAACATATTCGAAATCCAGATGTCTCTAAGGTATGAAGCTGTTCTTCTTGACTCTGTGTGAAGTTATGAAATGCTCAGTGATATTGCAAAGTCCAGTATGTGCTCTGGTTAGTAATACTACCTGTTTTCACCCATTGCACTTCTCAACAGATCACAAAACTTTTTCATCGCTTGTTCGCTCAAACTGCCATGGTTTTACTACATCATCAGCATGTTTTATGCTAAGCCTTTTCCACGAATGACAGCCACTTCGACTAGTTCTGAATGAACCCCTTACTGATGCCAGGTTGTAGGTTGTAGGGTCGTTCTCCAGTGTTCATGTAATCAATCATGTAATCAAAATGGGCTTAGTGTCCCCTTACGAAATCGTAGTGAACATAACAAGTAATATAGAAAATAAAAATAGTTAGAAAAATGAGAAAAAAAGGGGAAAACTAGGCTAAGAGAAAATTAATAAAAGTAAGCAGTGTTGAAAAGATGTGTCTTGAGGTGTTGTTTAAAGTCGAAACAGTGGAGATCGCGTGAATGTCTGCAGGTAGTTGGTTCCAGGCGTACGGGGCGGCAAACGAAAACGATCTGGAACCAAACGTCGTGCGTATTTGCGGCGTGTCGTAAGCACCCTTGTGTGCTGAGTGCAGATGAGATTGGCCGGCAAGTTGAGACACCCGCACCATCATGTCATAGCCAGGTCTGGTGAGGACGGCCGGGTCTTCTCTTCCAGTCACAAGGTGGTGGCACCCGGTAGTGATCTTGTGGTGGATCCTCGTGACAGATGTGACCAAGAACTGGAGTCGACTCGAGACAGCTGTTTCTGAGAGGAAAGATTGCTGGGTTCCTTTGTGGACCTCACTGTTGGATATCTTCTCTCATCGGTGGATGTTCTCGATTCCTCTCAGGCACTCGAGGCCACATTCTCCAAACTTCTTAGGAAAATCTTAGGAAGATTTCTCATCTTAGCACAATCTACAATGACAATATCTGGGAAAACACTAACCAGACATAATTTTGCTCTGCTTACTAATTACAGATTTAAAAACAATGTCACATAATAACGTCCAACATTACACAAAAATAAAAGTGTTTACAATTATTATTGCTTCATTATTTCCTAATTCGAGATTAGTGCTTTGCTATATATTTTCTATGATTTTCCTAAGTCAAGAAATTGCTAAGATTTTCCTAAGAAGTTTCAAGAATGTGGCATCGCACGTCTGTGCAGTGTCCAAAGTCACAGCCCAGGTCTCAGTCTCAGCACCATGTAGCTATATAGGATGTACTACCACACCAGTAACAGAAAGTAATATGTCCTACTGAACAGTACCGTTTCTGAAGGTCATGAGTAATTATTCACGTGTGTCCTTCCTGTACAGCAGCATTTGACTCTAATAATAGCACAGAATACTATCTGTCATATGGAGGTGAACAGTTTTCAGTTAAGCTTGCTTTATCAGATGGTGCAGCATCTAACAGTTTGTAGTCAATTACTCGTTGTCTTACATTGTGTAGGACTGGAACATGTTTCTGTCGAGTTTCTCGAAGCTTGAGCTGTGTATTTTACAACATAACGTGAGTCTTGACTACTTCCCTGATGTGCCGCCTCGTCGCCAAGATCACAGCCGGAGAGCAAAGTGGAAACCTTTGAAGGACAGTGAAACTGAGTAGGTTCTTGAGCAGTCAGAAGTGACTTTCACACTGACCGGAAATCATTTGTGTGCTGCTCCACTTATGAATGTGTTGACACCGCGGAGTCTAAGTGTTACTGAATATGATGTGTTGACACCGGGGGTCTAAGTGTTACTGAATATGATGTGTTGACACCGGGGGTCTAAGTGTTACTGAATATGATGTGTTGTTCTCAGTTTCAGCTCACAGATTTCTGAAGGACAGCCTGTAGCTGCAAGTAACATACAACGTTGGTACTGCGTCAGTACAGTTAGCGACACATAACTGCACTTTTACAACATATTTTCAAGCCAATAGTTTTAGCTATGCTTTGTGTGTGGCCAGGCAGGTCAGATAGTAATTATATCTGAGCTGCATCAATCTTACAGGTGGTCTTGGTCTTGGTGAGAACTGGCGAGGGGAATGTGTGCATGACCTCTGGACCTTCCTGACCAGCTGCACATGATAATTATTTTCAAGATTCATCTCAGAGTAGGCTCGTTAATTTGCCTAAATTCCTACTTTTGTTTTTTTTTATTTCGTCTGACAGATTTGCATTGTGTAGTTTTACCAGTGTATTTGTTGTTGTATTCAGAAAGCACAAGTTGCCGATGCCAGTGGTTATACAACCAACGAGAGAGTTTGTCAGCGTTCCACATTCACTGACATTGCTGTCGGCGAGTATTTATGGAAAATACATCGGATACAAAGGTTGGAGATAAGTGAATATCCTAATTTGTTGTTTGTCAGTGTTGTGTTTATAAACCATAATGAACTCTTATCGTAATCTGTCAGAAATGATGATAATTTGCTAATGTCAACCTACAGCTAAATGTGATGCCATTCTACTGGCTCAGCTCCTATGGCCATCAGGCATTCTCTGTTGCTGGCCCGATGTTATGGAACTCGCTGCCGAACAACCTACGAGACACTGAACTCGGCATGGATGTTTTCAGACAATCTGAAGATGTTCTTATTTTCATTGTACTATCGGTAGTACATTCAGCACATTAGAGATTGTTGTGAGAATGCGCTATATAAATCCACAATTTACTTTGACTGTTTGGTACATGGTTTATTTCATATTGAATTCCCACAGCAAAGACCACATATGAGCTGTTACTTTGTCATAATTGCCAGGATTGCTGTCTAGTAGTAGTATTGTGTAGCTTTCTGTAGTTGCACACTCATTTGATCAGCTCTCAGGTTTAGTCTACCAGATTTTGCTTCATGTCACAGGGTTAACCCACTCTGCTTAGATTTCTTCTGCACATGTGAGGAGTATTTGCTTTTGTAGTTGAACATATGTATGTGCATGCATGTTGTATAACTGTAACATAGTGAGGCGGGCTTGGGAAGATCGTGGTCTATCTGGATGATTATCTACCCTTCGTGTGGCCTGTGAAAATAATGTTTTTCACTCAGAAGTGACGTATAATGTATTAATGTGTCGTGATGCTAAATCTTAATCAATCAATCAGTCAGTCAGTATTGAGCTGGTAGTGAGTGTGTTTTGTGCTGTGTGAATGTGAATGCAAAGGTATCAATAGGGACAGGCAGCTGAATGTGACGATGGTAATACCATACCACTGGCAGCGTTCGCTCTGTTCCAGTGATTTCACTGCTTGCAAGACTGTCAGAGTCAATGCCTGTGTCGAATTCATCGGCCCCAAGACGATATTTCCGCGCAGTCGGTGAGTTGCTGTTGTTTTCTGCCGATCCAGCCATTTACATGGTTTGCAGCTTGTGCCATTGTTGTGCCACTTCTGTCCTGTGAAAATTGACTCAAACTTTTTGAAGTGAGCAGTATGCAAGATCATAATGCTGTAGTGTGGGAGTCATTCAGTAGTTTTTAATGTGTGCTTCATTATATTTTGGCATGCTAGCCTATTGTTAACATTGTTTTGCTTTCGTGGTGGACAGCCTGTATAAATCCATGCTCAGGCCACTGCAGACACTTTGTCTAGGTGGTGGCGTGGCTTAGCGGTAACACACTGGTCTTGATCAACATACTTGATCTACTTCGGGCCCACTTAGTACTTTGATAGGTGTCTGTGGGTGGGTGAACCATCTCAGTATGTAGCCAGCCACCTAGGTCAACTCAGCCTTCCATCCCCCAGGACAGGTAATTCAGTACCATCTTCCATGGCTGGGGTTAAGGCATGACACGTTAACTTGTATTGGGTGTCAGGTAACGCTGTGTGAGCCCTTACAGGACGTGACATCCTGTAGCTCTGAGGTGGGGTTTTCCATGAAAAGCTCCTGTAACTCGTAGCTCTAAGATGGTTTTTCCCATGAAGAGCTATACACTCCTGTAACTCTCCATTAATCTGACTTCACAGAAACTCTCATATTTTCTGCCAGTCAATCTCTCACACGTACTTATGTGCTTTAAGTCATTTACTGCACTTGATGATCACTGTCTCGTACATGGTCGTCATTGTCAGACACTGTTGTTAGTAATGATCAAACTGAACAAACCTTCTGTTGCAGGGCAGCCAGTGCCTCTGTTGATTTTTTTGTTACCAATGTCACTGAAAGTAAAGGTTATTTCTAAATGGCACAATTAAAATAGTTTACATTGTGCCGTGGCCCCACTAATCCAAACAAAAATGTCTTTAGCAATCGCTGGAATCTGTTGTATGATAAGTGTCTTGTGTTCACGCGTGTCAAGAATAATTTATATCTGCACGCACTGTCATAATGTGTTGTACATGATTATACTGTCGGCTGTTTAATTGGCTTGTCTTTCTGGATTTTTGTGTGAATATTTGGGTACCTAATTCAGTGTCCAAATAAACTTTTGGAAATTACTGGTGTGAGACTGTTTACAGGTTAGATGGACAGCAAGATGTTGTACGTTCTTGAAAACATTGTTAGAAGTTATTACTCGTCTGTGAGTCAGTCGTTGCTGTGTGTGAATTACAGCGGTCCACGTAAGAAATGCGCCGCTCGAAGGCTGAATGAAGTGGAGTATCGAGCCGGTCTCAACTGGCAGATGCCGGACCCGAACTCCTTCTACTACTGCCGGCATCGGTCCATGATCCGAGTTATTCACAAAGCCGACCTTTCACTTACCGTCCATCTTTCCAAGGTATTGTGTTAACCCTTTGACGACCACTGTTGTCATATGGGTACAGCTGTAAAGCATCCTGTGCCAGACTGGTTTAAGCCGTCATTTGTAATTTTTGACATATGGGCACTCTGACGCTCAGCCCTGTGTGTCAGAGTGCCCGGATGTCAAAAACTACAAATGACGGCTCAACCTGGTCTGGCACAGGATGCTTTATAGCTGTACCCATATGACAACAGCGGGTGTCACAGGGTTAATATGAAACCAGACATCTCAAAAAATTATGAATACGTAAGTACGTAAGTTTTAAGTTATCATCCCATGGCAGGAGGCCTTGGGCTGTGGAAGGTCTGAATATTGCTGTTGGAATGGCAATGTTTTATGTTATATTGTGGAGATAATGGACATCTTTTACAGGTTATATAAGTTATGCATGTTCAGTAATTAATACTGCAGACAGCTTGTGTGAAAATAGTAGATTAGCTAGTTTTTATTTTGGTGTCATCCTGTCTAGATTTTACTGATGGACAGATATCTGATCAAGGTATCCGAATCAGACCGGATTTTTGCTATCCAGTCAAATACGTATCCAGCTGGACTTCATGTATTAAATCAGATCGGAGAGTTTAGCATTCTTCTTTGTTTTAGTTTTTAGTCAAAGAGAGGGACAATTAGCAGTCATTATCAGCTTACCAGCTGGCTAGTGACACCAGTGCATTCACGTCTGATGGTGGAACAATGACCGCTCTGTTTGCCTTCACTATCCACAGCCGATAGCAATGAATTTAGTCAACTGGTAACTCTGTTGGCGGTTTAGAATACAAGTTTGCTGACAGTCAAACCTGCCCCTATTTATGGTCGCTTCATGGGTGCAAACACGTTCTTCTTACAGTTATAACTTAGCACTGGTAATATGCCCGAGTGGATTGAATGCAATGCTGACTTTAATCCATCCCTGGTACTGGTATATTGTTGACCACAAAGATGCTGAGAAAGAATAGCGCATAAGTGTTCCCTAGAATTGTTTGTGGTTCAAACATGAAGGTTTTGAGATGTCATCAAATAATAACAATGATCAAATGTTATGCGGCTTTTTTCTTTGCAGTACACACTACACAAGTGACTGACTGGGAGGCGATTGTGGATGTTGCAGTTTATTTCATTTGTATAGAAACGATAAACTAACGAAAATCAGTTTGAAGGTTATGCTGAAGTTTTGATCAACTGCAGCTGTAGAAAAATCTGATCCAGCAAAAAAACTGAATCTTGCCAGTTTGTATGATATAACCATATCATCTGGATATCCTTCTGGATATCTGGATATCCTCATCCAGAATCTGACAGAAAGTCCATATCCACCTACCCTAATAGATTTGTGATGTTCTAAGTCTTTATGCTGTTGGCTATGCTATGGAGACTGCATGCATTGTTGAACTGTGGTGGTGTGGTGATTATACAGGATCAAAGACGTACTGTTGTACAACGATTGTCTCACGTTCGATACATTCTGATGCTCATTGTTGTCTTCCTGGCATTGTGGGCTGTACTGGCGACCGATGGTCGACGCCACAGAACGCCATCAGCAAGTGATGTGAGCTCGTCTTAATCCAGTTCAATATTAGCTACTACTTCTGGTTGTCCAGAAAAACTGAGATGTGTTTTAAATAGGGCTGCAGATTTTAACGATTAATTTGACTATTAATTGCTAAAAAAATTTTAACGATTAAAATTTTTGATAACGATTAATCGCCTGCGGGATGTGGTTGAGCCTCCAAAAATTAAAGATGACGGATTTCATGGAGAAAGATGTGAAGTTCACATTGTAAACCCGTGAAACTGATGTACGACTTTAAGAGTAAAGGTGTAAAAGGAAAATACATTGACGCTGTTAGCTTATATCCACAGTAATGTATTATGACAGATATCCAGTATAAAGGCCATCCTACTACAAACTGTGTGTGTTGATAATTTTTGCGAAAAAGGAAACAGCTCAGTTACGCAAAGCAGTAGACATTTTGTTATTTTCTGTGGCACAAGGTCTACAACACGCTACAAAAATTAACTAAAATTAACTATTAATTAATCGTTAACAAAGTTAAATTAATCGTTATTACAAAGTTAACTATTAAATTTTATTTTAATTGTTATCTGCTCTAGTTTTTAACGCGCGATGCACTTTAGTGCAAAGCGCGGTATTGCTGTCG
>Ga0209680_1000583_pt1 | contig 10430 bp, 10 predicted proteins | sample WorMetLIZISLAND1_FD_187413 | JGI IMG/M metagenome (GOLD analysis project Ga0209680, IMG submission 187413) | Marine gutless worms symbiont microbial communities from Max Planck institute for Marine Microbiology, Germany - Olavius loisae LIZARD... ... | reverse complement strand
AACCATGAACACAGCACTACCAGTTGACCTCAGGAAATGGATCACTTCGTGCAAGAGACAGGACAAAAATTTACATAAAAAACAATGTTAGCTGATGATAATGTAAAGGGGTCCGAGTGAGTGAATCAGTGAGAATGATTGAGTCATACCTTGCTGACGTTCATCTCCAACATGCTGTCCATTATCGCTATCAGTTTGACTGATATCTCCGATATATGATCGTTGTAATCCTTTAAAAAACCATTCGTACAACAGAAAATAAATTTCTTCTACACGAGTTATTAATGTCATAATTTCTATATCAAAACTGCGACTATTTGCCGTAATTCCTACTATACAGTCAACGGGTGTAAGCAGTGTAATTAATCTTCTCCCAGTACTTTTCTGCATCAGTGACAGTTGTGCATTAAATCACACAGCCATCTACACAGAACCTACTGTCTGGAACTGACTTCTTATGGCAATACTCAAAGCCACTCTCAAACAGCACCTGGCCAATAATGACACAATCTTTACTTCCACTGCCTCGGAAGTTTGCTTAGAGATGTTTGAAATGTATATATTAACATTAGTATTACTACTGCTAGTTACTAAGCAAACGTTACTGATAAATAATTTCTCAGATAACCAAGATGTGTGGCATATTATAAGGTAGGTTATCAGTAACGGACATGTTTGAGGAATATGACATATGAAAAGTTTATAGACTTGCTACAACAACATCAACTGATAAGGCAAAATACCCAGGACAACTGGCACAGAGTTACCTACACCAGTCAACCTCATGGCCAGCGGCTCAACCTCCCAATGTCGGAAATGGCAAAAAGATCAGCATGACCTCATGGTAGTGCAGTGGAGTCCACTGGAGTATGTTGGACTTATAACACAGACTTACTGTGTAACACCTCACGGCCCATACTATGTAAACTACTAATCACAAAAGACAAAATAAACAACTGTAACCCTTTGACGCCCACTGTTGCCACATGGGTACAGCTATAAAGCATCCTGTGACAGACCGCGTTAAGCCGTCATTTGTAAATTTTGACATCAGGGCACTATGACGCTTAGAGCTAAGCGCCAGAGTGCCTGGATGTCAAAAATTACAAATGGCGACTTAACGAGGTCTGGCACAGGATGTTTTATAGCTGTACCCATATGGCAACAGTGGGCGTCAAAGGGTAAAAGCTGCCTTCAACTATGTGGGCAGAGGCCGAACAACGTGTAAGATGTGTAGATAGCCAATAGCATTGTTCGACTGAGCACTCAGTAGTCGACCTTGAGTAGGTGGTCGAAATGTTTGAGCATATTCAGCTGTTTGCCAGTCAGACGCTGCTTGAAGTGTAGCCGCAACATCGGTAAATAGTACACAACGAGTTGAAGACAGCGCGATGCCAGCCCTACGTACCAACAGACCACACACACGATGCCTTAAGTAACAGTACAGTCAAGCAAAGCAGCACTGCAAGCAGTGTGGCTTCAGACAACTGCAACATGATGACAGTGATATAGAAGCTGAAAGTGGAAATGTCAATGAGCATGACCTCTGTCTGTCTGTTGTGAGATGCTAGGCTAAACAGTTGCTGTGTAGTGTAAAAATCTATCAAGTCCATTTAACTCTGTGATGCCCACTGTTGCCATATGGGTACAGCTATAAAGCATCCTGTGCCAGACTGGGTTGCTAAGCAGTCATTTGTAATTTTTGACATCCGGGCAGCGTCTCAGAGTGTCCGGATGTCAAAAATTACTAATGACTGCTTAACCCAGTCTGGCACAGGATGCTTTATAGCTGTACCCATGTGACAACAGTGGGCATCACAGGGTTAATGACGGCTTAACACGTTCGCTGCCAGGCTGTACTGTTCAAAGATATGACTTACAAGCTTTTGCCGATGTGCCAGGAGTATGTCTGCTGTGAAGCCGGTGTACAGCCGAGTTGAATGACAAGTGGCACCGAAGCCGTACATTAATTGCTGATGTCACTTGTCAGCGGCAGTGAAAAAGAGTTAAACGGTGCAAAGACATAGCAGGCTATTCCAGACAATTTCTCAACATACAACAAAGCTACCACGTGTTGACAGTCATCAGCCAACTGGATCCACGCAATCAAGTGCTTCGTGTATTTTAAACTGCACAATCACAGTCTCATATAATACCACATTACAACTGCTTGTCAATAAAGGAAATTTAGACAAGCAATCTTAAAAAACTTATGTTTGGGAGTGATGTTTTAGAGACAGTAACAGGAATTGTCTATGCATGAAAGATTTAAGAAACCTCTAAGACAGACAATCCAGCTGCTTTAAAGCATCACATTTCTGGGATTAATGAGAAATGCATCATCAAAAGATACAGCATAAAAGACAACCATGCAAAATGACATAGTACTATGATACGATACGATACATAATCACTGAAAAGCTAACGCTGTGGTCAGCTTCGTCTAGCATACGTAACCAAAAACAAAAAATATACAGAAAAACTTTTATAAATCCGATGCACAGTAAGTCCAGTCAGAGTCCAATTTCCACAAAGGTAGAACCAGATGACTGGGTAGGAAAGGATATGTGAAACATGTGAGTTTTAAGTCTGGAGTGAAAGACAAAGGGACTGATAGACAGTGACAGTGAAGACAGGGACTGTGATGTGTGCAAGATGAGGAGCAGTATACCTACATAGCACTTTGCACTGCAATGGAATAAGCAGACTTTGTAAATAGTAGCTTTGCATCAATCTGAATATTAATAAGTTATTAATATCATATCCAACAAATGCACTTGCACAGTTTTTCCTAAAAATAACAGTTGCCAACTAATAATGATGTAATATTTACGATAACCATTAAATTAACGGTCAAACAAATTTCAAACCTAGATTTTTTGTGTTGATATTTTTCAGGCCAACAAGATGCAGTGCGCCAGCACCAAGGATAAGTTGACAGGTACGAGAGTTAAACATCTTCAACGTCACACAGAAATACACAACACATTAGCAGTCAATGCAACTTCTCTGAATTATAAAATGGCACAACATGTGCATCCTAAAGCTAAATGACATTGGTTTAGTCCACTGTGTGTTAATGTGTAAACATTTCATCTTCTCCGGAATGATCTATCAGGTGTCGAGAAGGATGTTAAACTCTACTCAACCTAACTGTGAACATTTCATATAATGGCTAAGAGTATAATTATGCATAATTACTTTCGGTATTAAACTGTGATGATCTTGTCTCATGTGTTAAGTAAGTAATATATGCTCCATAAACTGCAGATACACACTAAATGATTGTCACATGTTTATTTATTTGTCAAACAAGTTCCAGAATGCTGACTTATCATATTAAAACAGGCACAATTACTTGTATGAACTAAAAAGATGCTGTGTAAAGAAAATTCTCAGGGCAATCACTGTAGTGTGAATGGGTCATGAGGGATGAACGTATAAGCTAAGACTTGACTAAACACGGTGTGACAAAAAAGGCATCCAATGTACTACTGCTGTTACTTTTGCTTTGTTGTTTCTGATGCTGAACCATAAGTACTCAATTTCCAATGCTTTAAACATTTCAGCTGCAGATCAGATCGTCCCCAGACCCCACACTGCCACATCATGGCTATGCCCCCCGGGGTCTTGCAGGGGACCCGAACTGTCAGCGACAGAATTGTAGCCCACTAAATCTACTTTTCGGTGATGTATAGATTTCGTTGATATTGCTAGGCGTTCCTCCGCTAGGGGGCTACAATTACATTACACCGCGTCGCGCGGGTTTGTCAGCGATAGCTGGGCTTTCTTGTTGATCATTCACAACAAAATCAGTATTTATTTGCAGGGTTGTAGTCTCGGTGTCGAACGTCTCGGTCTCAAGACGGTCTCGAGGCGTTTTTTGAATGTCTCGGTCTCGTCTCGGTCTCAACGCTCCGACGTCTCGGTCTCGGCTTCTTACGTCTCGTTTACATAGAACTTCAAAGTTCAAACTGAGGACTATAACTGTAGAGAATAGACATTTGTGTCTGTTTCTGAACTATGAACTGTTTAACACTATGGCAATTAAAAACATGAATGTCATGGATGTGATAAAAGCATGGTTTGCATTAATTTCTGCTTCGGGAACAACTAATAATGTTTCAAAGTAGAAAGTACATGATTACTATCGGCACTCAATGCTGTATCTTTATTACCAAAACTAGTTTAAATTTCACAATGGCCAAACTACTGAAATTAGCCGTGAAGCTGATACCACATGGCACATGCTGAGCCTGTCCGGCATAATGGCCGGTTAAAACACACATTGTGACAACATGGATACAAACTCACAAGAGTGTGCTTATATATGGGGAGGGGGCTACACATTACACAGTTGAAGTTGCATAGGCCCTAATGACTAGTCACTGCTTGAACGTCTCGACCGAACGTCTCGAGGCGTTTTTTTGAACGTCTCTTCTCGGACTGGTGGCACTGACATCTCGGTCTCGTCTCGAGACCATCACTCCAATGTCTCGGTCTCGGCATCATACGTCTCGTTTACAACCTTGGATCCATCTATCACTCCAAGCAGCGTTCTGCCCTAACAACTGGTCTAACTCTATTGCTCACTGTTGATGTTTAACCTAACAACATTTGCGATAAACTAAAAACATTGATGCTTCAAAACTGTCTTAATTTTGACTGTTACTGTTTGTATGTATGCAGTGATCACTTAAAGTCAATGTGATGATCAGAACGACAGTACTAGATTACTAATTAATTGTTTAATTTATAATCTAATTGCAAACCGATTGTTAGTTCGATGATGATTAATTGTCATCAACTTTGGTAATCACTAACAGTTTTAATAAACTGTGATTGGCTTGCGGCCGAAGCCTGTCGTCAGTGACTGGTATTGTGGTGGTTATCTAGAGTCAGATTGATGAGGCTGCCAAGATGGTCTGCGGCAAAGTCACCAACATCTGGAAACAGTTCAGTGTTGCTGTTTTATGTGATACTTGCACCATCTAGTGAATAACTGAGACACAATAGCATTATCATATTGCATGAAAGGAAAGATGCCTTCGGCTTTGCTCCGTGAATTTTTTTATATCCTGCACACATCCTTTATCCCTGTGACTGACCAGTTGTCTTACACAACATTTTGTCTCAAAAACAAATGGTGTAGTGTCTGTTACTGACAGCGTGCACACAGACTCACAGAGAGAATTTGTAATAGTGTTAATATCTAATTTGCCTGAATTTTTATGTTTTATCAGATTTTGTTTTCTTATGTACATTTATTCCTGTGGGTTATGCCAAATTGCAAAGGTTTAATTTTGTTGGAACAAAAAGATGAAAAATGACTTCAGTTGTAGTCTAGGAGATGCATTTACATGTAGTCCGGTGACTGAAGAACTCTTTTACATTTTGTATGATGTCTTGCTTAGTGAGACCGTGAAAAACTGGCAATGAAAACTGCACAACAGATAGTGAATCGAAATGCCGATTTTTTTTACCGAATGATTGATATGGCTGGAGTTAATTTGTTTAAAGCAAATAATGGATTTGAATCGGAATGTACTATTGTGGCCAAAGGTTGTTACTTGGATGTACTAAACCTTAGCATCTTAGTTCATCCCACATCCAGATGGATGTATTGGGCCACACACTGACACCATTCTGCTCTGCTAGTCGCCAGTTCTTCAGCTTCATCCCAGCTGGTGCCCAAATCCTTCAGATCTCGTGTGACAATGTTCATCCAGTTTTTCCTTGGCCGTCCCTGATTCCTCTTGTATCTCCTGAGTTCCAGTGTCCCAGCCACCGCAGGAAGTAGCAGAAAAATATTATCGATCCCATCAAACACTTGACCATAAACGAGGAAGTAGACATAAGAAGTGTTTTCCGTTTGTCCAGTTTATGATGTGTTTGTATGCGGCGTGATGTAGGATTGAAGAGAAGATCCCGATGGTTGGCAAGAAGAAGAAGGAATAGATGTTGATTGTAAACTAACAGTCTGTGAACTGCATACTGTTCTAGAAGAAACTCGACTATTATACATTGTGTGAAAATTGTCCAGTATGAGCTGAAACTGGTGAAAAAATTACAACAACATTGGGAGTTCTCTTGGTTAAATGGAAAATTTTGCTAGAAATACTGGACATTAACGGAAATATTAAATTTTAAACTTGTGTGATTGAAAATTGTAATGTATAACTAAATTTTGTGCCATTTGGATAAAATTTAGCAATATATTTTGATATAACTTGGTTTTTTCAATACTGTACATGTATTCCTAAACTGATACATCTGTTTGATTTGCTGTGAACTGTAATCGCTGTATTTTTGTATTAACTGCTCCTCTTTCTCCGATATCTTGTCATACGGTGCAGAGTTATTTACTATTGTTCTGAAAATTTGCTTCGTTTGTTCCCAAAACTAAAGACATTGATGATTCAAAGCTGTCTTAATTTTGACTTTTACTGTTGTGTGTATACCTTTATTAACTGTAGAACATTTACTGTCAGTTGTGTCAATTTTGATAATCATTCGCCAGAATTTCTATACAGCTTCTAATCTTAAAGATCTCTTCCATAACATTCATCCTAAACGTATAATCTCTTTTGTACACGCCATTGGCCTTACAAACAAACTTTAAACTTCCTCAGTCTTGATATAGCCGCTACTTGTGTGCTTAAAATGCCGCTAAAGTTGGCTAAACCCTAACCATCCATGCTGCTTCTATGTATGACGAAAGCTCCTGTGTTAATTTTATCTTCTTAACATGTTAGACATCATTTTAACATTTACAGTTGAATGCTTGTTCTCCATTTGTTTTGGATGTGTTTGGACAAACAAGACCTTCTCGTAATCCTCTTCAGCTCATCTCATCTTCCACTTATCTTGCATCTGTCCAACTCAGTTCACCATTATTGTACAATGTTTTATTCATTCTGCATCAAATTGTTGTTCCACATGTGTGATTTATCTCTATATTGCTTCTTCATCGTCAGTTCTCTTGTCTGGAAGCCTCAGTGTAAGCAGTCTGCAGGTCTGGATGCCGTTCAGGTTTACTGTTTGGAAAATGTTCGGGATTTTTTGTCGGTAAAAGGCGCTGTTTTGAAGAAAGTTGATGGTCTCTGTCTGAACTGGTGAGTGATAATATCAGTTAAACTTGTGCCTGTAGAATGCTGCGCTGAATGGTTACTTTGTGGCCTTTGGTTTACTTTTTGTAACGATGTTTATATATATAGCCTTGCTGTACACAGGCTCTGCAAGATAATATATCTATCTTGCCTCTGTGATTTATGTGCACATCATGTACATTTACCGCCTGTTGGCAATTTATGTTTGATGCTATTGTGTTGAAATGCTGGTGAGTTGAGTGTGTAATAACTGTGCTGTTGATGGTAAACATGTCGCGCTTTATTCGTGTTTCTTGTGAAAAGTTATATAGAGTTGTGCATTTGAGAGTTCTTGATGAAACTTTGCGAATAATGTTGCTGTTTTTCATTTTTAAATGAAATAAAATTTGTGTGTCACCAAGGCAGTGCTGTTACACACGAATTCACCACTTGCTGTTTACATTTGTACCACGCGAAGCAATTGCTATTGGATGTTGTCTGTCTGTTTGTCTGCAACGTTGGTAGATTGTGATCACGTACATTGAGATAGCAGAAAGTAATTTAACAAAGTAATACGTTAATCCTTCCCTTACTTGGGAATCCTAATATCGTCCAAAAATTTGAAGGGTAACTTTGTCAAATTTGGGGTGAAATTGGAAAAAGTTTAGAGTTGTGCATTTTGAGAGTTCTTGATGAAACTTTGCAAATAATGTTGCTGTTTTGGGGTAGCTAAAAACTACGTTTTTCTGCATATCAAACACGGGGTTGGTGTCAATGATGAACCTCCTGTAGGAAACCACACAACTGCCTATTTGCTTCTTCAGATACTTTTAGTTTTACTGAATGACTTAAACTTTAATTAAACTTTCACATCCAATCACTTGGATACACTGCCTTCACTATGTGCAAGTGTTCTGTGCGCTAGCACAGCTTTCTTGTATTGTGATGCAGTAATAGCTTCTATTTCCAAAATCAGACAGCACTGCTGCATAGAGGCTTAAAGGCAGCTGTCTTAATCCTGTCAGGTTTTAAGTTGGGAAGTACATAGTGGAGATACTTATGCAAAAACAACTAAAACAATAATGCTTGGCATGAAAGTTTTTGACTGATGTCGATTGTAGAATTGAGCGAATACAAAAAAATTTTGTATAACAGTCCAAGCTGACGATTGCGCCAAAATGTGGCACATTTTGAAAATTTGTGATGATGGAAGGGGGCCATTTTGAAAAATTACAGATTTATAGAATATAGATACAAAAAAGCAGGCTAGGAATAACAGGTTAATGAGTCAGTGCCAAAGAAGTTGTAAATAATTGTGCATATGCCAGTATTAATATAACGTTGGTTTGGTATAGGATGCAGATCATTTTTAGCCAACCGTACTAACGGTCGCGCTTATGCTACAGTATTGCGTCTGTCGTCGTCGTCGTCGTCGTTGTCTGTGACATTATGTATTGTGGCTAAACGGTGCGTCCTAGAGCAACAGTTGCTATTGAGTGGCTATAGGCAGTAGTATAAGAGAAATCGATTGGTACAAAAATGAATGACCTTGACCTTTGTTTAGAGGTCGTATTAAGGTCGCGTCAACCATGTTGAATATCCCGGAAACCGTTAGAGATATAGGTTTAGTTACAAAGGACTACCAATAGGAAATGGCATATGGGCTATCGAATGGTCACGTGACTGATGACGTCACGTGACCCCAAAATGTGCTGTGAGGCAGTATGGTCGGCTATTCTAGCGACGGCTTGGCTTTTAGTATGATTTTGTAGAGTTAGTCGTCAGAATAATTAGTCGCCTTGCTGTGTGTCTGGTCGCCAACATCTACTATAGGATGTATCACGCACACTTGTATGTGCTCGCCACCACACCTTGAAACTTGTGTTTTTATGTCCAGACCAACAGCCTGGAATTCGCTGCCTGACTTACCGAATGCTTATTTATAGAGTTTTGATCAGTTGGGGACACTGAGACTACAGGCTACAGCTGTGAAAGATTTTAGCGTAACATATTTATTTATTGACATATTTGACAAAAACGTGACAAACTTGACTAAGTACACTCACCAAGATGGTCAGGGGATTAGATTACATGTCTTATGATAAAAGGTTGAAGGTCCTGGGACTGTTCACGTGAGCAGAGACGCTTACGTGGGGATCTCGTAAAGGTTTACTAGATTTTGAACGGCAAAGATGCAGTTGACAAAGCAACTTTTTCCAGTTGTCTCCAACAGTCAGCACACTCAGAGGTCACAGCATGAAACTTATTTTCATACCACGAGCTAGACTACATGTGCAAAAGTATTTCTTCAGTCACCAAGTGGTTCCACGAACCTTCTGCGTGAACAGCATCCAGTCACTATACTGGACAAATATTGGCACGATATGGACATCAAAAGCTGATGAGCTTCCTGGTCCATCAACTATCATATCAAGTTCAACAATGTGGATTAGGATCGGTTTGACGCCCTAGATTCATTGACCTATGGTATAGCAGTCGCCACACCACAGCACTGACCTGTTAAGTTTGTATAATTGTGACGCAATGACACTGGTGGGTGACTGAATTTGGATTGAGAGGAGTTTTGCGCCGCCCGTTACTGTGGGCTGGGCTCAATATCGATTGACCTTTTAAATTTAATTACAATTCGTCCAAAAACAGATAAATAATCAGAAACGACCAACGTCGGAACTCCAGAGTCAGCAAGCGCTGGTGACAGGTGTTACTTACTTCCTAGGTGTGAAGTTGTAAAATTTGTAAACAAATATGTCTGCTCGGTGGGTGTGTATGTTGGTTTTTTGCGTAGCTACAATCGTGTTGTTCTGGACGAGTTCTATTGATGGGAAGGTTCTGTATTCAGACGAAGATGACGTAATATCGCTGAATGTAACTTCTTTCAATCGAACGGTTCTCGGCACTTCTAACGCTTGGTTAGTCGAGTTTTTCAGCAGCTGGTGTGGTCATTGCGTTCGATTCGCACCTCTCTACAAACAGCTGGCCACCGATATTAAAGGTACTGTTTATTAACTGTTAGTCAGGAACTGTTGGTGTCGTAGGGAAAGAAGAAGAAGAATTATCCGGGAGAAAGACAACATTATCCGTGTTATATTACGACATCCTATAGGCTGTCAATAGTAACTTTTGCTCTAGGGCGCACCGTTTAGCCACAATACATAACGTCACAGACTACGACGACGACGGACGCAACAGTGTACCAATAGCGCGATGGTCGGCTAAAAATAGAAGGAAAGGGAAAGTACACAAAGTTACAAGACGTTATATTTCAGCTATTTGTGGGGTGGACAGTTCACACCCCTGGGCCCATTCCCACAAAATTTGGCG
>Ga0209680_1000582_pt1 | contig 10431 bp, 9 predicted proteins | sample WorMetLIZISLAND1_FD_187413 | JGI IMG/M metagenome (GOLD analysis project Ga0209680, IMG submission 187413) | Marine gutless worms symbiont microbial communities from Max Planck institute for Marine Microbiology, Germany - Olavius loisae LIZARD... ... | reverse complement strand
TAAGTATAGAGCCCGAAATTATGTCTTTATGACAAATACTTAAAGAGTTATGGCTCTTTTAATGATTTCGGGGACCTGTTGGCGGCCATATTGGATTTTAAAAAAGCCAATGGATGAAATTTTTTGCACACCCTCCAAAAATTATTTTCTTATGCCTATATAAACTCATATCGATCGCTAAAAAAGTCTGTACTCCATTTCCACCTTATTGGAAAAATGATGATATTTCCTCCTGACTATACAGTAAATTAAGAATTACAAAGCATACACAGGGTTGGAATTGTCGGGGGGTTGGGGGTTGAACCCCCCCCCCAGTTCATGTCTACAGATGGTCATTTTTGTGCGAAAAGCGGCTTTAGATTTCAATCCCTGGGCAAAATTTTAAACATTTCAGCAGCTAACCCCCCAGTTCTTTTAGGTCAATTCCAACACTGAGCATACATACACGTAGTGGGGGTGGGGGATCTTCAAGGCAAGAGTGGGTTATTGTGGGACGATTACAAAACGTTCGTTTAGATAAGTCACTGCATGCAAAGATATGCAGAGCACGAAATGCAATTCTGTCTGTAGCTCGGTCTGTCCAAAACTCTTTGGTATATGTCAAAACGGCTAGACGTATCATTGAAATTCTCTACCGATGTCGTTCACACAACTAAACTCCATTACAGTGATTTCCGACAGGAGTTTTAACCCTTTAACGCCCACTGTTGCCATATGGCATGATATGGGTACAGCTATAAAGCATCCTGTGCCAGACCGGGTTAAGCCGTCATTTGTAACTTTGACATCCGGGCACTCTGACGCTCAGGGCTGAACGTCAGAGTGTCCGGATGTCAAAAATTACAAATGACGGCTTAACCCGGTCTGGCACAGGATGCTTTATAGCTGTACCCATATGGCAACAGTGGGCTAAGGGTTAAGTACATGTCCGGTGCTGAAAATGAAACAATCCGCCCGCCAACTTTGTTTATGTCAGACAATAATCCATTAGATTTGGATAAAAAAGTCAGGGAATTAAGGCTGTGGTTTAACGCCCCACCAGACACAGTCTAGGTCATTTCAGAGGCGGTCTTCACAGCCAGTCACTTGACTGACACTGACAAACAAAACAGTACAGGAAATACACAAAAACTCAACAAAAAGCAAACAACGCAAAATATGGCAAAACCAAGCTACAATGGCTCAGTCGTCTCATACGACACTAGGCCAGGAAACAAGATGGGCTTATGCTTTTATCATATTATTTTCATATTATTCATCTATTCAGGTTTTAAGCTGCAAGTCTGTGACTATTAAACTTCTGTTCTGTTCTGTTACAATGCTCGCGAGCCCACTGTTATGACGCTAATCAACAGTGTAACGCCAGACTCCCTTACTAGCAGCTCAAACTGCTTTTAGTCAATACTAATTTCACTATCCAAATAGCTCATGCTGACCACTGCACAAGAACGTGATACCTCAGTGAACCAGAGCTGCAGTGTCATCAACAGTGACTTGTTAATGTATTAAATTAACACATTACTATTTACTACACAGCCCTGAATAAAAACCAATAAATACTAACTCGGACACACTGGAGATATGACTGCAAAAAAAACGTCTATAAAATTCTCAGCAGCGTGACTCACATTTACATGTCTACGTAAAGAAAGCCAAACTACGTCTCAATTAAACATCACACATAAGACTAAAGTTCTGCATACATCACAAGCTGTCACTGTCAAAACCGCAATAGAGAAACATCTGTCTATATCATTATCCAGGTGCTTGCCTGAAGGTGACTGTGCCAGAATATATATATGTGTCCTGATTCTCTTCTGAGACTTTGGCGCTATATAAATCCCTTACTTATTTACTTCTTCTCATAATTCAAATCAGTTAAAACTAACGTTAGTTGCATGGTTACGTGGGAGAGGGGTTTCGGGTTGAACCATGACTACCTCCAACACCAGTCGTGGAACCACCATCCTCCGCCAAACTACTGAAACTACCTTCAGATTCGATTTTCGGTCTTTAACTCTTCACTCAAAAATCCTAGACATCACCACTGAATAAATGAGTTAAAATAACACGAACCTATGAGTGACGGTAAAAACAAACAAACAAACCTAAAGCACACATGTATCACGATGCTATCAGCCCAGCAATTATTTCTGGCAAGAGAATTAACGACAGCGAGAACAAACGGCACACAAGCAGCACTGCACTATGACAACGAGACTGTATTTGTCCATTAATTGACTACTTGCAAAAAATCTTGTTTTTGCATAATTGCAATGGCATGATTACGTTTTTAAAATTACATGTATGTTTAAAATGTCACAAAACGTCATGAAACAATGTAAAACTAACAAAAGTCACTCACAAACTCACAACATAATAATAATAGTATACAACCGGAGATCTAAACCCCAGTTAGAAAAACATAATCTACAGTGCTGTAGCATTCACAGCAATATGGCTAAAACTGCTCCTTATATTAATTATATGTCATTACAGAACAGTTAATTTATTCATTTGACAATAAAATATTTCCTGTGCTCACCATGTTTGTGTCCATATTCGGTCACTACCTGAGACAAAATTATTACCGACATTATGCCACATTTAGAGCCCTTCAGTACCCAAACCTGCAGCGAGGGGGCTACGGCACAGAGCATATAAGGGCCGCTAGGTACCACAATGGGCTGCAAATGACCTTGCAATCACAATTAACTACAAGAAGCCAAGCTGTCGCTAGGATAGCTGAGCATATTGCCTCACTGCAGACTATGTAGTAATTAGCAATTGTTGCTAAACAGATGTTTTCGAGATATTGCGCTCTAAGCGTATTGGGGGTCACGAGTTTGACCTTTCAGGGTCACGTGACGTCATCGGTCTTTTGATTCTCCGTAAGCCATTTCCTATTGTTGGCGGTCATTTGGAACCAAGCCTCTATCCCTAACAGTTTTGGAGATATTCAATGGCGAATGTGACACAATGGTTGAAATGACCTTAAACGACCTCTAAACAAAGGTAAAGGTCATTCATTTTTGTACCAATAAATTTCTCATATGCGACTTCCTATAGGCTGTCAATAGTAACTTTTGCTCTAGGACGCACCGTTTAGCCACAATACATTCTGTACAGACGGCAGACACATACTGTAGCATAAGCACGACTGCTAGAACGGTCGGCTAATAAAACGAATGATTAAGTAAGTAACTAGATTTATGTAGCGCATAATGTGCAATACCTCTAGGAGGCTGCTCGGGATTGCAAGGTCACTAGACGTGATATTGTGCTTATCAGCTGCTATTAACAAATAACTCTGGTGGATAATGCAGTTATCTCTCTCTCTCATATACTTTCCATCACTTGTTACTTATGCAGAGAGTTTCAACCATAAAATGAATGACTTAACTAGTAACGTCAACATAATGCATGCAGCGATGGAGGCAGTAATACTGAAACGCTGCTAAGTCAACGAGTTCAGTCGACATGCACACTACCGACCTCTGTTCACGGGTCATCAGTATATACCACACGCCCCAGAGTCTGGGTTAGAGCCAGACTTAGCGTTATGTCCCAACCAGCAGGACTAAGTTCAGTGATTGAGCCGTCTCAATAACACAATGCTCTTTCCGAATTTGTCACTGAAACATTCGCATGTCGTCTAAAAACTAATCATATTAACCAGCACTATGATTGCCCATGTTTTTTCATTGTTTTGACTCCATCCATCATGTCATTCACTATCACACTCTGAACTCTGCAATGCCAGCACTAAGCACTCTACATACAGTGTATGTACGGCAAGGGTCAGTATTAGACAGAGCTTTGCCGGTGAAGTGTAAAACTATGAATTTAACGGCCAGGCAGGTGGGGTTGACGGAATGTTTACAGACAGCCAGTATAACGTGACAACTAACAGCCAGACATAACTGAATTCCCAGCGGTGTCGTCAGTATGTCACTAGAACCATGCAGTAGACTGTTGATTGTAATAGTCACGAGATCATAGATCAGTCATTCGCCGGCTACAAGACTGCACATGTTGCCGGTCCACACAGAACGCGTTGCCGGACAGTGGCCGTCCAGTCTGGTGATTAGACAGCGCACGATGCTGCGAGTGTGTGTTTGATAAGTCTGTCGTTGTCGAGTGGCGTGACGACGGCGATGACTGCAGCGGCTGCAGCAGTGGATAGAAGTGTGCGTACGCAGCCTGTCGAACCACTCGCCGAGCAGACATTTCATATGATCCCTTTAAATACAGACAGACTGATACAGCAATACAACAGTGACACTGGGTCCAAAACAATGACATTGACATAAAATGCAGTACAGTTTTACGTCCCATGCACTCGGTCATTTTGGAGGCTATCTTCACAGCCAGTGAGTCACTTTAACTTTTGACTTAGTCTTTCGCTCAGCGATTCGCAGAGCAAAACCATAAGCTGAATGCTAAAGTCCGGACTTAGACCAAAGTTCAACTTAACTTTAGACTTAGACTTTCGCTCAGCGAATGTCAAAAAGTAGAGTAACTTAAGCTATCTCTTCCATGCAAATTCGACCGACTTAAGTCAGTTAGTTCGGCTTAACTTCGGTCTAAGTATGTACTTAGACCGAATTTGGGTCTGACTCGCTCAGCGAAATCACTTTACTTTTTGACTTAAGTCTGTACTTAGACCAAACTTTAGCTCCGCGAAAGGCTTAGCGAAAGGCTAAGTCAAAAGTTAAAGTCACCCAATGTCTTATCACTTGGCTGATAGTGACAAAACTCAACACAACAACAAGCAAGAACAACAGAAAACCTCAACAACCATGCACGAAGACTACTAACATACGCATTCTTGACGCAAATGAAACAAAACTCTGGTTTACAGGGCTTTTATATCATCTGGCCAGGAAAAGACTGGGACTATTCTACATGTCCAGGGGGCGGGGCCCAGACAGAGCAATAACACAAGACTCACAGATAATGGTCCGTGACTAACTTAATACAGAGTGGCATTGCACGGCGTACAAAACAGCAACGTTCTGTTTAACAGTTCTGTACAAGAACTGACGGCGAGTGAAATACTCTAACAGACTAAATTAATCGACTAATTTAAAGTGTTATTTATGTGTGTTTTTACATTAAATAACGCAAATTTATTAGAGTTTCATAGTAAGTCAGTCTGCCGATTCATAGTTTTATGTACTGTCGTCAAAACAAAGATAAACGCCAAAAAAACTGACAGCAACAGTAGCAAGAAAGCCATTATGTCACAATGACACTGTGAGATGCCATGTGTTACCTATCCCACCCTCTATTCCACCTGGAATTTTGGATGATCACCTTGAAACAGATCGGTAATTCTTTGCCTCCCAGTTACAATCACCCTAGGCTAATGTTCGCGAAATTATTTTCAAAAATTCCAAACCAAACGATAAGAGTACTACATGACAGACAGATGGACGACTCAATTTATCATCACATAACTGCACTCTGTAGAGATTCGCTTGGTAAAAAGTAGTCATCACATATATATTCACAAGGAAGAGATAAACAAAGATACACGTAACAAAACATAACTCAATAATACAGGATATTCACCGGCATGTTCATTGTTCATGGCAACAAAAAGGTTTGATATAACTGAAAAGACTAGCAATGTAAAACTAAAAGAAACCAAGACATTACCACACCAATAAACATCTGCACCACTAACTTACAACTTACCATAATACTGCAGCAAAAAACCAACAAACATGGAACAGTTTACTTCAAAGATGAAAAAGAACTGCAAAGTCATAACACTTAATGTCATCAACATGATTACCATTCTGGGTGTTCAATGTAAGACGCATGACGTGGCTTCAAAGTAAGATGTATTTGCGAGTTATCATTCATGATGGACACTTTGATGCTTCTTTTTGATGCAAAATCATGTACTAACCTAATAAATAATATTTTGAAATCCTGTTTATGTGTGTTTATGAGCGTGCACGCATGCGTGTGTGTTTGCGATTGACATCCACACCACTTGACGTACCGGTACGTTTCGCACAATACCAAGTACGGAAAGAAAGAATCAACAATACTCTTGAGACAGAACAACAGTGGTCGATTATTTCCACCGCAATAGCTAGAACATACGACTTGTGCACTAGGTGGTGTCACTCAGTGGCCTCATATGTATGGCTGAGAAATTAACCACGACACTGGGACACCAGGCAGTCAGGCAGGTGGGCTGGCTAGCAAGAATATCAGCCTCGCCGTGAAAATCCGGCTTTATGAGTCACTTGTCATCTCAACCCTGTTGTATGGTGCAGAATCGTGGCCACTGTCTGTCACACAAATGAAAAAATTAGAAGCAGTTCACCATAAGTTCCAGAGGAGACTGTTGGGGATCACATGAAGGGACAAGGTCAGAAATGAAGAAAGGACAACGTCAGAAATGAAGACATCAGAAAGAAAACTGGTTCAAGGAAACTGGAAGATATAATTAAAGAAAGAATGCTCAGGTGGCTGGGACACGTCTTGAGAATGGACAACTCTAGAACAGCTCATCAGGCAACAGACTGGGAACTGAGAGGTTACAAGAGAAAGCCAGGACGACCGAGGAAGAACTGGGTAGATGTCATCAAACGGGACCTCCGACAGATGGACCTGACCTGGGAAGAAGCTGAGGAGCTGGCGAATGACAAAGCAGAATGGCGTCGACATGTGGCCCAATGCAGCCATCTGGATGCGGGATGAACTAAGGTCTAAGGTAAGGTAAGCCACTTTAAACAGTGTTAAATAAGCAAGAACGATGAGCTGTAACAAAAACCTGTTCAACGTAAGGTGAAAGTGCCGGAGGAGGCTGCAATGGCTGTAAGTTTGAGTCAGACTGATACGCTGCTGCAACTGGTCGACGATCGCGTACTGGTGACTGCGTCATACTCATTGGCAATGCTGACACTGATGTATGACTACTGCAATACAGCATTAACTGTAAACTCGTTGTTAACCCTTTGACACCCACTGTTGCCATATGGGTACAGCTAGAAAGCACCCCATGCCAGACCGGGTTACGCCGTCATTTGTAATTTTTGACGCTCTCAGGGCTGAGCGTCAGAGTGCCCGGATGTCAAAAATTACAAATGACGGCTTAACCCGGTTTGGCACAGGATGCTTTATAGCTGTATGGCATATGGCAGCAGTGGGCATCAAAGGGTTAAGACAGAAAAACCCAAATCAGCTAGCAACATGCTGAATAAATAAAACAACCAAGCACTCACTAAATAGGGCTCGTCACTGATCTTTCTACTAAGTACACACTGCTGCCCTACGAAGCTTTGAGAATCGATTCAAATCTCGAATCATTTGTGCTGACTCCACACAAAAGCTACTGTCCTATTCAGAAATTTTTGAATCGGCTGCAACACCCGATAAAACATCTGATTCAAGTCAAAATTCCATTAGACCACGAACAGTCAATTAGTGGGGCACAAAACACTACGTTTCTTCAAAACTGAAAAGCAGACTTCACACGATTGATAAGATATGATACGTTACAGAGTTTAACGTGGACTGAAAAGTTGATAGTGTGGCCAGCTTAGTCTGGCAGACGTAATCAAAAATCAACATACAGAAGACGAATCAATCAAGCAATCAATCGACACAACATTATGTCACGTCATGGAAGCAGCTGTACAAACCTGGACTCCGGACTGTCCATTTCCAATCCTGAATCTTCGCGCACATGCTCCGGCTGAACGTCTTTGCCAAATGACGAAAACTGCAAACAAATCGGCACAATCGCGGTCTTGACTAGACGTGCACTCAAACAGAGCCAACCCACGACCGTGTATACAGAGGTGGCACTGACTACAGAAGCGTGCTATGGGTGATTATAACAGTGAAAAATATACAGCGTGTCAAAAACGTTTTAGAGCTAGGATTTTCTATGTCCTACTTGTCAAACTTTGTGAATATTGGTGCAGGCAAAATAAAACTAGATGACAGAAAATGGGACTTTTTTGAGACATAGCATAAATCCACAAGTAACAAGGCCAAAACAGAAATTATGCGACAATGCAAGTCATCAACCATGAAAATCCATCCAGGTGTAGTTTACCTGTGGCCGTGGCTGCTGATGCTGTACTGTAGCATCACTCAACTGAGTTGTGGACTGCACATCATCAATAAGTGTCACATCAGTCTGCATCACAAGACAGTAATTGTTTCACTACTCCAGCCATAAACTGTATTCAGACAAATGGATATCTGCTTTATTCATCACTGACTACTGAGTTTTCCACATAGTTCCTATGAAAATTAACCCGATTTGAAAGCAATTTCTGACAACAAAGCTTAAGAAATGTTGATTTTATGCAATGAAAATATATCTAATAGTTCAGTAAACGATGCTTCAAGGAACGTTAGGAGGACATCATTGAAAGTGCTGTTGCAACACCAGCGTTTACCAGTAAATATAAACAGTTCGTTAGTTGTAAGAAGCAAAATACCTCCTGAATATGTTTTTGTTTGAATAGCAAAATACATACAATGAAAATCTTTAACTATGTCCATATATGGACATCACATTGGTACAAGGTCCATCTGTTGATGCTTCAACTGCTGTCATTTCTTTGACCCACACGACAAGAGCAATGACAAATCATGGCTGCTATAATGTCTGATAAGTGAACCTGTTGTACATCGTGACGAGGTGATATGGATTCTTTAGTCTTGACAGCCGCAGACTGTCCACAGTTCCTTGCTTCTCTGCTAAATGAACTTCCTCTTCTCGCAACAGCCGTCTGCAGCAAACCACTCAGTTCATCAAGAAAACAATCCACTACAAAGAACATTGTCACTTCCTGAGATTGAAAACAATGGACACATCAGACAGAGCAGGTTAGAACAGCAAATAGTCCTGCATTCCCAAAGTGTTATAATTGACGGAATTAGTGGCTGTTGCAGCAAAAGGCATTTTGTCTAACAATTAAGCCCGAGGCATAAGAAAAACTTCCCAGAAGGCATGAGTATATTCATACGTGAAACTGTGTGAAACTATGAACAGAGTAACGCTGAAGAAGTAATTTACTCAGAAGTGAACAACAATCTACCGATCAGAACCTCGGTGAAATGGGTGGTAAGAGGTGAGACTATAGCTTAAACATTTGACTTTGAAAATTATGTAACAATGTGTTACATGTAAATTGCTGCCTCTTAGATGAAATCTTTGTGCAGTGAAAATCACTGTTTTAATATTAATGACAAAACAAGATCGACAGCCAGCTACTGCCATGTGCCAAGCAACTACAGATTAACATCAAATCCCACAACCAAGGCCGACAAAAGACGGCTAATCAGAAAAAGTGCACTCCATTTTATGATGCCCCTTCCCCACACCTCTCGCAGTGGGTAGTCATCCCGTGGTCTCATTTATCATCAGCACTAACTCATGCTACAAACAGACAGAGGGTTGTCAAGGGATCAGCTTTGCCACACACCAGCAGGGGTGAGGTAGATATCCTTCCACAGCACGATTACAGTCTGAAAGTGCTATTGTAGTTGTACATTTAAAGACCACAGACGTAATTGTGAGCGAGGCGCCCAGGGGAGGAAGTTAGACAACCAGGGAGGCTGCCAAAGTACCAGGGGCTTAAAACTTCCTCCGACTGTCAACTCACACCCTGGGTACACCGTAACCAGCCGTTGTTAGTCTTACATGACGATGCATCAAGACTTTCAGGATGACTTAATGATGACTTGATGCATCTCTGCAGGAAATAGTTTGTCACAACCATGACTTAGCACTAGTACAAGACGACGGGTATATTTACAGGACGTCACAGACAAGTCTTCAGCATAAAACTACAGTGAAGAGACATGTCTGTTTGAAAAACTCCACCTTTGTTTTGACAATAGGAGCAACGTGCATCTCGGTGACGTGGACAGGCATCGGTGACGTTAGACAGTCGACAGGCAGCTCACTGTCACACCACAGCAATACAACATACAATTAATACAACTGAAAAAGTGAAATATATAATATACAGTCATCAATCAATCAATTGCTCTGTAAAACAAATCGATCTTTCAACTCACTTCATGTCCTGCAGTTTTCTTATTTATTTATTGTAGTTTCAGCTGAAAGAATTAAGCTGATGTCATCACTGCTAACATAAAATAATGCAAACGCAAGCGTAATGCAATCACGTAAATGCATATACTGTTACTGAGCGCTGGCAATAAAAATCACAAAAAAATCAAAAAATACAGTCTATAAAAATAATCAACTTATAGATAAATATTTGTCTATTAGTGTATTATAAGCATTCATTTTATCAGACTGTCACATCAAATCAACAAGAAAGCCCAGCTGACGCTGTCAAACCCGCGCGACGTAAAAGCATGCCAAAATTGCTCCAATTCGACGTGTTTCGTTTCATTTCACCGAATTCCATTTCCCCA
>Ga0209680_1000581_pt1 | contig 10455 bp, 4 predicted proteins | sample WorMetLIZISLAND1_FD_187413 | JGI IMG/M metagenome (GOLD analysis project Ga0209680, IMG submission 187413) | Marine gutless worms symbiont microbial communities from Max Planck institute for Marine Microbiology, Germany - Olavius loisae LIZARD... ... | reverse complement strand
CGGCAGGTCTCTGTCACGACTACCTGAAAGTGTCGGCGTCGCAGACGACGACAACCTACTTCGGCGAGTGTGGCGCTACCGGCAAACAGGTCATCAGTGTCCAATCTAGCACTGCCGACATCAACTTTGTCGCCGCCGAGACCAGCTCCACGCAACGAGGCTTCTTCCTCTACTATGAAGGTAACGAACTGTGCGCTCTTTGCACAGTTCTGTTTATAATACACACACCGACAGTTGTTTTAACCAATTGTTATTGGTCTTTGATATGCTGCGGTAATGTACTGATCTTCTGATAGCTTTTCACTTTCAGTGTTTCTATTTGTTGCTGTATATGTAATGTGTTTTGCTACTGTTCTACAGCTGTAGGTCCTGGATGTCCAGACCTGCCTGAGCTGAAGCATGGCTGGACTGTCTACCACGTGGACGGCGATCAGCTAGTTGCGAACGCCACGTGCAACGCCGGCTTCCGGTTCACGGACAGCGAACAAGTCGACCGGTCTTTTCGAACGGTCATCTGTACGGGGTACTTCTGGAACGGACCTCTGCCGCAGTGCCAGCGTTAGTTTGACCCTACTGTCTCTAATCTTTGTCCTCCCACACCTGATACTTGAAACATTACATCTATTTCGAATCATGTGCTTCAGTGCTGCACCGTTTTAGAGATGGTTGCACTTGTCTGTTACTAAGGAGCTACGTGACTTCATATGACCTTGACGTGTTTTGAATGTAACGTAATATTGTACGTCATACGATAGGAATTGCTGTCGATCGTTCTAGAATGGTTCAGTACGCGCCCGATGCAGTTTATTTGTAGATTTGGCAATCGACAGCTTTAGAATAGCTGAAATAATACATTGAGAGGTCATCCAAAATTATCGGTGACCATGTTGTTCGGTAGAATTCTATGCCAGTGATTTGTTGTGAGAAAACTAGAATGATGGGCAGTGAAAAAAATGTTTAGTTGTTGCTGATGCTGGAACGTCACGGACGGACAGACGGACCGAATTGCCACATTAATTTCGCACGTTGCATTCATGAATCATGATTGGATGCGAACGCCCGATAAAAAACATTACATACTCCCAATAAGTGACATATTTCCAAAACGATTAAGGTTAGTGAGATATTTATAACAGAATGCAAATAAGAAGAATATGGCCTATTAAATAGCAATAATGACGATGATAAATGAACTTGATATCCGCTAAAGCGCTAAAACATTTGATCCGCTAAAACATCGTTTTGGCGGCTCGAGTGAAAACATATAGGCCCCAAGACCAGATATCAGGGGGTAACTGCAGGATCAACGTCCGAAGATGCTTAACCTGCGCAATTTGCAGGAATTATGAACCCATCGTGTTCTGCAAATACTCAGCCGTGGAAATGTGTGTGACTGTGAACTGTTTCCTGTATGATATCAACTCTGAAAGAGTATGGCAGTAGGCTAAATCTATAGAGTAGGCTATACAAGTAGGCCATAGATGTAATAAACGTTCCATAAAATATAAAAAAACGTTTAAAAACGTTCAATAAAAACGTTACAGTATGTCTAATTTGTTCAACCTATTGCCTAAGGCTAATGCCTATTGCTGTAGATGCAGAATAGCTGGAACTAGATAAATAGAGAGAGAACTTTATTCAACTTGTCGTAATTCATGACTTCATGTACTGACTCCGCCTATACCGCGTGACGTCACGGTAGCCTATGTGGCTAAGCATTGCCTAATGTAATATGCTCTGTACGCAGTGGGTACAGAGCTGCTCGGCATCCAGCCACTTTCATAACGAAATCTAGGCCTGTTAGTTTCTGTTGTTTCAAAAGTTCTGCTCGAAATTCTTGATGGAATTTTCAATGAACGTTTTTTAAATAAAAAAACGTTGACAAAATAAAAAACGTTAAAAACGTAAAAACTTGCTAGTTTAGGCCCTACGGTAGATATAACGAGCCAGATAGATAACTGCGATGGTGTCACATGGAATCCATGAAGATTTTATGATTATTGCGGTGACGTATGCAGTCCATGCAGACGCACATTAGTTAGGAATGTCACGGACAGATTGCTGGCTGACAAGTCGTCCAGGCTACAAGCCATAGACTGAATAACAGCAAATGACTGGCGTGGCAGGAGTGCTGGTCAACGAGCGACCACGCGAACAATATTGAATTGTTGAGTTGTTACTGCAGCTGCTGGCGTCGCGTCGACAACGGTGACTATAACAACCATTGTACAACACCATCAGTACCAGCTGACTTTATCACGGACGCAAGTCGCGCCCACGCTGCACCGTTCTACCCACCAACAGACGCCGACGTCTTTGTCGTTTTCATATTTCGGTGAGGCGTCCATATTTCTTCGTTTGTGATTCGGCGCAACTGAGCATATGTTTCGGAGAGTTCCTATACTATTGAGTCAAGTACACTTTTGGTATATGCTGTGCTTAGGCTTACTGGTTAATTAAGCGTTTTAATTCAAAATTTATTTTTAAGCTTAAAAGGCGTACATTTTCCCATTATGTGTGGAGATGTGCAAAACGCAAGTTTTAAAATTGAACCAATGTGGGCATCCAACTGAATTCACATAACCTAGCCTTACGTAGTAATCATGCGGTGTCTCCGGCTGCATACTGCAGCGACTGGTGATACTTTCCATCAGAATTCGCGGAAACTCATCAGAGAGCATCATTACGTGGTCAGATGATCAATCCATTGTCTGACACTTGACACAGAGATGGACGTGGGTCCAATTTGCCATATTCAATCCAATCTAGTTCATGATGATAACGTGCATACTGACCCACATCCAATCCAGTCCGAATGCTTGATCGCAGACATTTGCTTAAAAATATAGCATTTTATTAACTGACGTGCAGTCACAGCACCAACGTTACAAACATTAGGCCTACCTGAACATTTAAAATATGTCAAAGATGTAATAATAAAAGTGGAAAACGTCATTAAAACTAAGTACAAGATACAGCACTAGTTCTGTGATTAGTTCGTTGAGCGACTGGGTAGCTGTACCTGTATTGAACAAACGATTTTGACTCAGCAGTCAGTGACTCAGTACCACGGCATGCTAATCTACAGTTAACAGTGTAAACTACGAAAACTATTCCAGTTCCAGCAGTCTGGCCCTGAGTGAGTCCCTCTCTCGGGATTTCGATCGTCTCAATTTTTGGAAGCCGATAGTTGTGACCTGGCATCAGTCACCGTTCTGTCACGTTCGAACTCGCAGCAATGGCAAGCACATGACGAACAACGGTGTTGGCGGTGGTGTGGGATACTGGCTGCTGGCCTGTTGTTTCCAGAACTGCAGAGCTGTGACACTTGATGCTCGAAATGCGTTGTAGGTCGAACGTTCATCCTCTGTTGAAATGCTGACAGGTGTTGCTGCACTCGTTGGTCCAATGCAATCCAATCCAATCCGTGGATGAATCTAATTCCATGACCAACTCTGGCCTGTCAACAATATTATGACGCTAGACCGCGCGCAGTGCTAGGCCGGCCGGCGCAGCGCCAGTATACGAGCCGTATCGACGCGGAGAGCCGGTAATGCTTGCATCTTTAAAATATTTTCCGCTGGAATCATCCGACACAAGAGTTATGCAGAAAGTTTAATTTGCGTCGGTCGACATCGGGAGCATGCGACTGTAGCTGAGGTCGAGAAGACAGTTAATTAATACGACTGCTAATGCAATGCGTGTAGGCGCTTGGTCGGATGACAGGCAATCGCATCACGATCACTACCATCGCGTTAATTGAACGGAAGTAGACGGACTCGTATAACAACAATTATATCAGTTTACCAGCAACTGATCTGACGACTGACACAGGTGCGAATGTAGTCAGAAGTGAACAGAGCAGGTACCGACGACAAGCAAACACAGGGCAGAAATTAAGTTGTGCATGATTAGTCACTGACGAATCTCCTGTGTTTAGTCAGGCCCGCCAAGTCAACTCAGATAATCTTTGTAGTCCGCGCAAGACGTGTATGTAGGCCCACATTAAGCACAAAATCAAGCATTAAAGTGATACTATACACGCGACAGATGAGAGACAGTATGTACTTCACGAACTAGACGATTCAGACAAAATTACAAAATGATGACAAGAACGCTAGCTATCGACGATGCAGTCGATTTTGAGGTAAATTAGTGGTTAAAATATTGAAATTCCTACCTGATACGGTGATACCGCTGCGAAGATAAATCAGCAGTCGTATTGATATACTATTCGTCTAGCGGTGAGTCGGTGAAATGTCGAATTTTACCGCGCGAAGCACTTGTGCGTAGCGCGGTATTGCTATAAGAATGTCGACAGTTCGTTCGTCTGTGACATTGGTCCATTGTGGTCACATAGATAGTCGAAAGATATGTATTACTTAGGCTAAGGTAATTTGAAGGCAATTTCACGAATTAATACAGTGATCCTTTCTCTACTGGGACATCCTAACATCGTCCGATAATTCGAAGGTAACTTTGTCAAATATGGGACGAACTAGGGTGGTGTAGGTAAAAACCACGTTTTTGCTTGTAAACCAGGATAATATGGCTACTAGAAAGTGAAAGAATATTCATAATATGTTTAGTTGAATTGATACAATACCGTTGTTATGTATTTTTTATAAAGCCAGTCGCACATGGTGAAATAAAACTGAAATAAAACACTGAAACTGTTTTAGCCGCATTAGCATATTTTTCAACACGTGTATAAATATGTTAATAAGGCTGAAACAATCCTAAAACTGTTTCAGTGTTTTAATTCAGCCTTATTTCACCACGTGCGAACGTCTGAAATAAAACTGCAGTTATGCTGCCGGTGGTCGGCTGAAACGAAATAGGTGACCGTCGGCAGTTTTGTTTTATTTCAGTTTTATTTCACCATGTGCGACGGGCTTTACAGTAGCTTACGGTATGTCAAAACATAAACAGTTTGTGAAACGTTATCATTCCCGTGTCGGCAATATGCATATACTTGGTAAAGCTGTTTTAATTAAGCGGCAGCTTCTGTGTTCATAAATATCGCTGAATAAGTATGTAAGCAAGCGAATAATATCTGGGATTGTTTGCAATTTGCAATTTTTGTTATTGTAATTATTGTAAGGTATCGCCGCCGGCTTCGCTGGTCTGTTCTTTCTATTGGCCGTGCTACTAGTGTTCGCATCCTACTGCTACAGACGGTGAGATCACTTCACTTCATCTTCCTCGTCGTTCTACTAATGCTGTGTCGCATACTTGTGATGACTTGGCTTAGCCGGTAACGCGTTGGTCTTGATCAATGTCGGGCCCTTTTTTGTACTGGGATGGTTGGCGGGCGGATGAATCGTCTCGGTATGTAGCCATCTACCTAAGTCGACTCAGCTTTCTGCCCTCCGTGAGACTTTTATAGGAGTATTAGCCTTCGGGCTGAGTAACAGTAATAAATGCCTGCACACTCCGTATCGATCGAATTTTACAGTGGCATCACGCGGTTCCCTGCGACAGCACGGCTTTCTTGGCTGAAGGGTTATGGGAGGGTAGGAATGTAAAAGCGTGCAATTGTATAGCTAGAGTTGAACTTCCTGTTCGCTTATAATTCTTCAGATACTTTTACCGGATGGATTAACTTTAATCAAACTTTCGGATTCAATTCCAGTCACCTGGATTCACTGCCTTCGCTTCGCGCGGTGTTTTTTGCACTAGCAAAGCTTTCTTGTTTAGTCAAGTCAAGTCACTGTTCGATATAATTCAAAAGAGAAGATTTAAGCCCGGGTGTCGTGTGAGCTGGTTTAGTCGTCGAGTGTATGGCGAACGTACAGTTTGAGATGAAGATGCAGGATGTGGATTTGTTGAACAGAGGGAATTGTGTGTCGTGTCAAGCGTTCAGATGTGTTAGGAGTAGGACCTCGTCAGATGTGTCGACTGTAGCGAGCGAGGTGAGCTGATAATGAGCGGCTTGACAGCCAGCCAGCGAGCTATTCTCGCATGACACAGCGTTCGTCGCTTGATATCTCTCTCAATGACGCGCCTAAGCCGATTGACCGATAATCGATCATCACGTCGGTCGTGATGGGTGGTCGGCGTTCGGTGGGATGGTCGTCGAGCCGTTGATCTCGCCTGTCCATGTCGTCGCTCGCTGAACACATGCAAATGCGACGTACGCCAGTCAGGGCTGCCGTCGCGTCCCGCGGTCTTGAAGCTCGTGTTCCTGCGATCAATGACACAGACACAAATCGTCTCTCATCAAAATTCGACAACGGCGCTATCTCCACTGCAGTGCAGCCCTGTACACAGTCGGAGCTGGACACGTAACGAGTCCATTCGCGACAATTGAACGCCACACGTTCCGCGGTCCTGCGCCCATATGCATCGACCCGCTCATCATCGTGTCGTCAACACATCTGCATGCTACTCTACTTCGATTTGACGCCGTTCATCTGCTGAGACCAGCTACCACGCCTTCGCACCCTGTCAACGTTTTTTCTGACTAAACATTAGCCATTGTGGCTGACAGCACGATCGAAAATGTATGACACGTAGGCGAGCGACGTCATTCGTCAACGACGTCGGAAAAATCCGCCGATAAACCGACCAGTCTGTCGCAGCTTATCGCCGCGATATCAGTCGGAATTATCACAATCACTTGATGGTAGTTCTCATGTTTTGTCGACAAATGTCGATCAGCTGAGAGATGGGTGGACGCGTGAAAACTCAAACTCGGATGTTTAAATATTCGGTCCGTACTAAACTAGTTTAATGATATCGTCACATCGACCTGCTGTGTTTGACCGAGTCCTGACATGATGCATCTCCTCAGAAGATCTTACCCAGACCTCATCAACTGTTCTATGTAAACTGGCTGATTGCTTTACTGTTTAACAGTTTAATTTTGACGTACGCCGAGATCTGGTATTCACGGTCTTCGTGATTGATTGATCGTTACTGCTTGAACTGCATACATATTAACTAGTGCATAAACGCTGACACTCAGTCTCTAATTTGTAACTGTAACTCATAATGTTATTCATGAGCAAAATTGTCAACATCTCAGCCTCAGGGATGGTGCACATTTACACATATACTTAGATAGACGATTGACATGAAATCCTGTATGTATCGTAACCTGTCTCAAATGCATATCTCACAGAAATGTAGGATGTGGTTATCGACAAATAGGAGATTTATAATGTTATCTTACCTACAACAGTTGCGTACTTTCGTCCACACGACCAGCTTTCTAACTTGTAGCAGCTATGCGTGTGTATAAATAAAAATATTCATTTGAACTTCGATATGCAAATTAGATCATGGCTGGTATTACTTATCGATAAAAACTACTTATTATTCTAGGAGATATAGAAAAGGGTGTTTTGTCACAATATATAGAATAAGTATGGAAATGGAATTATAGAAAATGATCACTTGCCAAGCTCACTTGCCTTTTTGAAAGAGTTCTATGCTGTGTTTGACTTTTACAACGAATACCCGAGCGTGACAGACGTACAGATAGAGTTACAACAGCATATGTACTGCGCTTGCATAAAATGTGCCGCGCGGTGAAAAACATTCACTCCATTTGTTTTGCAGTTTATTTTGTATTAACATACACAACAGGGTGCTCAACGACCATCTAGCAAGTTGCTACTCAGCTCTGCTCTACTACTAGCAACCAGTGTCAGTTTACAGTCGTAGTCGTAGACCCGTCAGTCATTCTGTCGATCACAGCGAAGCCATTTGTTTGATCTGCTGACCAGCGTCTGGCTGGCATCTATGTTTACTGTAGCAGCCCGAATGTCATGTCATCGAGTTATTTGTCAACCCAGCAAACCAATCTACCATTATTATCGAATTTTATTTTTTTATATGCACGTTTAGTTTGTCTCGCTAAATTTATCACAGTTACTTCGTTTCAATTTCGTTCTTTTCCCGTTTCCTTTTAGTTTTTAGTTGTTTGTAAATATTCACCAGTAAAACTTGGCCTTAGAGAAGGAGAATAAGCTAGCATTATCATGGGAAGAGGTACACGAAAGCCGTGCTGTCGAGGGGAAACAACGTGATGCCACTAAATTTCGATCGATACGGAGTGTCATGCAAGCAGTTGAATGGTTTCCTTTGATACTTCTAGAAGCAGTTGACACGACCACGCTTACGTGCTAAACTGCTTTTCTTACAGCAAATACCCTAACGGCAACCGTTACCTTAAACTGTTTCTAACAACCTATTCCACGTCAGTGCAACGTATGTTATTGATTGTAATGCCTAAATGGAATATACCATGCTGAACTGAAGGATTGTCGAACCACTATTACAATCGGCATTGCGTACTAGTCCGATGCATATTTAGTACAACCGCATTCACCTAAGCCACATTTGTCGCTACTAGCAGCATCTGTCTGAATAGTGATTAGTGAGTGACTTGTATGGTGTATTTACCATCCATACTAGTCACTTATTAGTAAGTCCAATGAAAGCAAACAGAACTTTCTTGGTACTATTTTGAAATCTTGTATATATAAATAGAAAACGTCGCATGCATGGAGGGATATCGTTCAGCTCACGACTGATTTGATTTCTGGTCGCGGTGCTGCTGCGAAATAACTCTGGGTAAGTAGTTCACACTGTCGACGAGCGAACGGTGTAATTCAGTGCCGGTGTAAAGCGCGCGAATGTGACGAGACGCGCTGCTCGAAGAGGTGTCGGCTGTAAACTCAATGCCGTCTGGATCGCTGCACCAATATTCCTCGGAACAGTGTCGATGCCGACACACGCTTCGCATCAGATTCTCTAACGCTGAGAGAATGCAGCGCCGAACAAGGCATGCAAGCATGGATGACCCCGTCCGAATATCGTAACGACGGTTGTCATGCAGTGAGAAGGTGGAATAACGACGCCATCGGGCAGTATGAATTTGGACGATAATTTTAGTCTTTTTTGACACAACACCGGAGTGTCACGGACAGACGGACGGACGGAATTGTTCTATCAATATCGCGCGTTGCACTCATGAATGATTGCGACGTGCGATAAAAAAAACAGAAAAATCGTTTATGTCGCTAACTACGTCTGGATCTTCCAAAGCAGTCGTGATATAGAACGGCAGACAGTAGAGTGTGTTTATAACGCAGCAGCACGCGACGCTGATCTACTTTCACCGATTGCCACTAGCCAAGGAATCCTACATAATGGGACTCCTTGCACCAGCACGAACGTCATTTACTGATTGCAACAATGGAAGCTTTCAGTATCGCGGCGCGAAAAACGTGCCGCTATTAGACAAACGATCGGTTGTAGCTGATGCAACGCGCAATCGAATTAGACGTCGTACTTGCGGCTCAGCACGCTTTTAAGAGTCACAACACGTACGCCTGGGCCTAGCAGTAGCAGCATTCCTATGTACGTGCTCCAAGTCCTTCTAACTGTCTGATTTAGGTTGAATCAGACGGTTATCGTCGGTTACTTTTTTTACAAAATTGAATTGCTGCTGTTGATAATCCAAATATCTTTGTTTAACGCTTTGAACGTTGGAGGATACCTCAGGCTCAGCCGATCAAGCATGGCACTGAGTGAGTGGTTGCAACATAGTATATGCACTTCGGGTTCTTTTATTTCGGACATCAGCCCTAAAGACGTTTTGTTGTTGGAATGTCTTGATTGTTCCTTGTGTTAGTCGTGCCATATCTTTGTCGATAATCATCATAAACGTGCGTTGTGTACATGATAGAAACGCACTAGTTGTAGGTTGAAACCTTTAACAGTTTTGAAATATAAAGAAATATATAAAACATCCATTGCACTGGTGAATTGTGATATACGTGATGTGCACTTACACGCGTATGCTGCAGTAATGTGCTTCGGATTAACAGTGGTAGAAAGCGATTACTTTTCTTACTTTACCGAGTATTTGTATTTTCTACGTAGCCTGGAGACATTATACGTTGTTTGATATTGCTTATAATTTTGTGTGAGTGCATTTCAAGCGCCGCTATAAATAAATTTGAAACAAATCACTCTGTATTTACACCAGTGCTCACTGCTCACTGCTCAAGACTGTTTAGTTCAGTTTGAAGAAAATGAAAATGTATTGACGATGTGAAATCTTTTACATTTTTAATTCTGTAATATATCATGGCTTTTTCGAAAGTGTAAGAAATGTATATACTTAGTGTTATAACTTCTGGATAATAACGTTCGGATGAAGGCGCGATGTTGTCACGAAATTCATAGGGTGATCGGAGACACTTTGCTGTCATGCGCGTCAAAATAGCACAGCACTCTGCGATCTGTCCGCTATTAGACGGACATTCTGCGAGCGCGAACGACGTCTGCAGCCAATATGTCTGGCTTTTCGGATTTACTCAGCAAGTGATATTGGATTATTGATAGCACGACGGTGCCGCCATCTGACGTTGTATTCGTGTTTCCGGTTTCTCCCGTCGTCGCTTTGTCGGCGTACGGCCAGACCGAGCAATGTTCTTC
>Ga0209680_1000580_pt1 | contig 10464 bp, 8 predicted proteins | sample WorMetLIZISLAND1_FD_187413 | JGI IMG/M metagenome (GOLD analysis project Ga0209680, IMG submission 187413) | Marine gutless worms symbiont microbial communities from Max Planck institute for Marine Microbiology, Germany - Olavius loisae LIZARD... ... | reverse complement strand
ACCGCGCACTATCCGAAGCCGCAAATCCGATGAAATTGCTTTTCCCATGGAGCACCTCCTGCTCATAGGGAATCACGGTTCGAGCCAAAAGGGAATCCCCGATTCAAAATTCTCACCCGACGCTCTAGCCGCTCAGGGTCCTTTTCACGGCATCCTTCCAGCCGGCGTATTTGGCCTCGCGGTCGGCTTCTTCCATGACCGGCTCGAAGCGTGTCTCCAGGCGCCAGGTTTTGGCGAAGTCGTCGAGGCCGGGATAGAACCCGGACTTCATGCCGGCCAGATAGGCGGCGCCGAGCGCTGTCGTTTCGAGCACCTGCGGCCGGTCGACGGGGGCGGCCAGGATGTCGGCCAGGCACTGCATGGTCCAGTCGCTGCCGACCATGCCGCCATCGACACGCAGCACCGTGTCGAGATCGGCCGCATGGGGCCAGTCGCCCTGCATCGCCTCCAGCAGATCGCGGGTCTGGTAACAGACCGACTCGAGGGCGGCGCGGGCCAGTTCCTTGGGTCCCGTGGCTCTGGTCAGTCCGAACATCGCGCCGCGCGCGTTAGCGTCCCAATAGGGGGCGCCGAGACCGACAAAGGCGGGGACCAGATAGACCGATTGGCCGGGATCGGCGCCGGCCGCCATCGGTCCGGTCTCGGGGGCGCTGTCGATCAAGCCGAGGCCGTCGCGCAGCCACTGGACGGCGGCACCGGCAACAAAAATCGATCCTTCGAGAGCGTATGTGGTCTTACCGTCGAGCCGATAGGCGATCGTCGTCAACAGACGGTTTTGCGAACGGACCGGCTGGTCGCCGGTGTTGAGTACGGCGAAGCAGCCGGTGCCGTAAGTTGACTTGAACATGCCGGGCTCGAAGCAGGCCTGGCCGACGGTGGCGGCCTGCTGGTCGCCGGCGACGCCGCGGATGGCGATGGCGCCGCCGAAAAGGCCGGGGTCGGCATCGCCGAATTCCGCCGCACTATCCAGGACCTCAGGAAGAATGTCGCGCGGTACGCGCAGGATCTCTAAAAGGTCGTCGTCCCAGTCGCCGCGATGAATGTCGTAGAGTAAAGTCCGCGACGCGTTGGTCGCATCCGTGACGTGGACCCGCCCGCCGGTCAGGCGCCAGATCAGGAAGGTGTCGATGGTGCCGAAGGCCAGTTCGCCGCGCTCGGCGCGTTCCCTCGCGCCCTCCACGTTGTCGAGAAGCCAGGGCACCTTGGTGCCGGAAAAATAGGGGTCGATGAGCAGGCCGGTCTTGGCGGTGAATTCCGTTTCGTGGCCGTCGTTTTTCAAGGACGCACAATAATCAGCGGTCCGACGGTCCTGCCAGACGATAGCCCGGTGGATCGGTTCGCCGGTCTCCCGGTCCCAGATGACGACGGTCTCGCGCTGGTTGGTGATGCCGATGGCGGCGATGTCGGCGGCCGCCGCACCGGCCTTTTCCATGGCCTCGCGACAGGTCGAGAGGACGGAGTCCCATATCTCCTCGGCATCGTGTTCGACCCAGCCCGAATGGGGGAAGTGCTGGGTGAATTCCTGCTGGGAAACCGCTTTTACCGCGCAATCCTTGTCGAAAAGAATGGCCCGCGACGATGTCGTTCCCTGATCGATGGCAAGGATGTATTGCGACATGACATGATCCCTCTCTTGTTCGGTCGACGGACCGTGTGTCAACCGGCCGCCCGCGCCTTCATCCAGGCATCGAGCCGCCCCGTCAGGTCCGGGTTCATCCTAAGCCCCAATTTGCTGCGCCGCCACAACACATCGTCCGCTGACTTGGCCAATTCCCTGTCCATCAGGTAGGTGACTTCCCGTTCGAAAAGCCCGGCGCCGAAATCCTCGCCGAGATCGTCCCAGGCTTCGCTGTCGCCGATGATCTCGGCGGCGCGGGTGCCGTAGGCGCGGACCAGACGTTGGCAAAGGGATTGGGTGAGGAACGGATGGTCATGGTGAAGCGTCTCGCCCAACCGATCACGCTCGCCGACGGGAAAATCGCCGCCCGGCAACTTCGCGTCCGCCGTCCAGGCCGGTCCCAGATCGGGAAGGTAGGGGGACAGTTTTTCGAGCGCGTGTTCCGCCAGTTTGCGGTACGTGGTGATCTTGCCGCCGAAGATGTTGAGCACCGGTGCAGCCTCGCCGTCGCTGACCTTGAGCACGTAATCGCGTGTCGCTTCCTGCGCTTTCGAAGCGCCGTCGTCGTAAAGCGGGCGCACGCCGGAGAAATCGGAGACGACGTCTTTCGAAGAGATATCGACGGTGAAATAGCGGTTGACGTTGCTGCAGATGTAGTCGACCTCGTCGGCCGAAATGGCGAAGTCGTCGAGATCGCCGGTGAACTCCTCGTCGGTGGTGCCGAGCATCGTGAAGTCCTGCTCGTAGGGGATGGCGAAGATGATGCGCCCGTCCGGGTTTTGGAAAATGTAGGGCTGGTCGTGCTCGAACAGGCGCCGGACGATAATGTGGCTGCCTTTGACCAGGCGCACGCCGTCTGACAGGTTCAGGCCGAGGCCGTTCTCGATGAACCGCGATACCCAGGGTCCCGATGCGTTGATAAGGATCCGCGCCCGGATCTCGCGGCGGTTGCCCGCTTCGTCTTCGACGGTGACGGCCCATTCGCCGCCGTTGCGCCGGGCGCTCGTGCACCGCGTGCGGGTTTCGATGGTCGCTCCTTTTTCAACGGCGTCGACGGCGTTGAGGGCGACGAGGCGCGAATCGTCGACCCAGCAGTCGGAATACTCGAACCCCTTGACGAATTCGTCTCGGAGCGGCCGGCCGACAGGGTCGTCACCGAAGGTCAGATCGCGCGTCCCCGGCAGGATTTTCCGGCCGCCCAGATGATCGTAGAAGAACAGACCCAACCTCAGGAACCACCATGGCCTGAGGCCTTTGTGATGCGGCAAGACGAAGCGCAGCGGGTGGATGATATGCGGTGCCGCGCGATAAAGGGTTTCCCGTTCGATCAGCGCTTCGCGGACGAGCCGGAATTCGTAGTACTCGAGATAACGAAGCCCGCCGTGGATCAGTTTGGTGCTGGCCGACGAAGTCGCCGAGGCCAGGTCGTTCTGTTCGCAAAGATAGACCGACAATCCGCGACCGGCCGCATCCCTGGCGATGCCACATCCGTTGACACCACCGCCGACAATGGCGATATCGTACAGTTTGTCGGTCACCCGAGTCCCCCCAGGTCGCACATGTCCTGCAAGCGCCGGTTGCATGCGACCACAAATCAACCAAACGAACCTTAAACGAAGAAAACTGAACCCACAACGAAAATTAGCGCGGATTTATGAAGGCACAAGCGCCTCGGCGATTTCGATGCCCACCTCATTGTCCTGGCAGATACGGACGATCGGTTCCGGTGGAGTCCGGTCGGTGACGAAGGTGTGGATCTGAGAGAGATGCCCAATGCGGACAGGTGCGGAGCGTTCGTACTTCATGCTGTCGGCAACCAAGATGGTATGCCGCGCGTTGTCGATGATCGCCTGAGCGACCTTTACCTCCCGATAATCGTAGTCGAGAAGGGTGCCGCTTTCATCGATGGCGGATACCCCGATGACGGCGAAATCGACCTTGAACTGGTGAATGAAATCGACTGCGGGTTCGCCTATGATGCCGCCGTCCGAGCGCCTGAGAATACCACCGGCGACGACGACTTCGATATCGGGAAATCTCCTTAGTATATTGATAACATTAAGATTATTCGTGATGGCGAGAATACCGCGCTTGCCGCGAAGCGCCGTCGCCACCTGTTCCGTGGTAGTGCCGATGTTGATCAGCAAAGAACAGTCGTCATGGATCAGCGAAGCGGCCTTGATACCGATTCGGCGTTTCTCGTCAGAGGCCAGTTCCCGGCGTGCCTCGTAGCCGTAGTTGGCGACACCCGAGGATAGGACCGCGCCACCGTGTATCCGCTGCAACATGCCGCGTTCACACAAGTCATTGAGATCCTTGCGAATTGTCTGCGGAGTCACGTCGAAGCGTTCGGCCAGCATGTCGACGCTGAGGCGGCCCAGTTCGTGGGCGAGATCGACGATGTCCGCCTGGCGTGGAGAGATGGGTTCCATGACTGGTTAAGTCCCTTTTGTTCCTTATCAAATAACCCAATCCCGGATAAAACGCTAGTCCATGAGAAACCCTAGTTTTCTAATGACTTTCGAAATTTTCGATTGACCTTCGTTTTTTTTTTGTATGATAGTTGCTGCGGTATCACGCATTGGGAGGGTCATCAATGAAAATGCGATTTATGGTCGCCGTAGCCACGGCGGGCCTCTTCACCTTTGCCGGCTCCAGTTTCGCCGGCATGGACGAGGCGAAAAAGTGGGTCGACAGCGAGTTCCAGCCGTCGACCTTGTCGAAAGCCGACCAAATGAAGGAAATGCAGTGGTTTGTCGATGCCGCCGCACCCTTCAAGGGTATGGAAATCAACGTGTTGTCGGAAACCATCCCGACCCATGAATATGAACCCAAGACCCTGACCAAGGCTTTCGAGGAAATCACCGGCATCAAGGTCAACCACCAGCTCCTGGGCGAAGGCGAAGTCGTTCAGGCGGTGCAGACCCAGATGCAGACCAAGCGTAACCTCTATGACGCCTACATCAACGATTCGGACCTGATCGGCACCCACTCGCGCCTACAGCTGGCGGTCAACCTGACCGACTGGATGGCCGGCGACGGCAAGGACGTCACCAATCCGATGCTCGACGTCGACGACTTCATGGGCAAGTCTTTCACCACGGGTCCCGATGGCAAGCTTTATCAGCTGCCCGATCAGCAATTCGCCAACCTCTACTGGTTCCGTTACGACTGGTTCCAGCGTCCAGAACTCAAGAAGAAGTTCAAGGAGATCTACGGCTACGATCTCGGCGTTCCGGTCAACTGGTCGGCCTATGAGGACATTGCCGAGTTCTTCTCCGTCCACGTCAAGGAGATCGACGGTGTCCGCGTTTACGGTCACATGGACTACGGCAAGCGCGCGCCGGACCTCGGTTGGCGCATGACGGACGCCTGGCTGTCGATGGCCGGCGCCGACTCGAAGGGCCTGCCGAACGGCGTTCCGGTCGATGAATGGGGCATCCGCATGGAGCCCGGCACCTGCAACCCGGTCGGCGCATCCGTCAGCCGCGGTGGTGCCGCCAACGGTCCGGCCGCCGTCTACGCCATCCGCAAGTGGGATGAATGGCTGCGCAAATACGCGCCTCCGGGTGCCGCCAGCTACGACTTCTATCAGTCGCTACCCGCCCTTTCGACGGGCAACGTCGCCCAGCAGATCTTCTGGTACACGGCCTTCACGTCTTCCATGGTCGCGCCGAAGAGCTCGGGCAACAACACCGTCGACGATGCCGGAAATCCGCTTTGGCGCATGGCGCCGTCGCCGCATGGCCCCTACTGGCAAAAAGGCCAGAAGCTCGGCTATCAGGATGCCGGTTCGTGGACGTTGTTCAAGTCGACCCCGGTCGACCGTCGCAAGGCCGCCTGGCTCTACGCCCAGTTTGTGGTCGCCAAGACGGTTTCACTGAAGAAGACCCACGTCGGTCTGACGCCGATCCGCGACAGCGACATCCGTCACGCGTCGTTCACCGAACGGGCACCGAAGCTCGGCGGTCTCGTCGAGTTCTACCGCTCGCCGGACCGCGTGCGCTGGTCGCCGACGGGCGTCAATGTTCCCGATTATCCGAAGCTGGCCCAGATCTGGTGGCAGCAGATCGGTGACGTGAACTCGGGCGCCTTTACCCCGCAACAAGCCATGGACCGTCTCGCTTCCGAGATGGATCAGGTCATGGCCCGCATGCAGGCAGCCGACGAGAAGGCCGGCACCTACGGCGGTTGCGGACCGCGGCTCAACAAGGAGACCGATCCGAACGCGTGGCTCAACAAAGAGGGCTCGCCGAAGGCCAAGGTCAACGAAAAACCGCAGGGCGAGACCGTCGACTACGACGAACTCGTCAAGCGTTGGAAAGACGCCGGTTAAGCTGACAGACCGGACACGAAGCTTCCCGGGGAGCGCCCAAGGCGTTCCCCGGGGCTCGTGGATAACCCACGATCGACGATGCCCTTGTTTCGGTGCCGCCGCCCTGGCCATACTGGCGGTGTTATCGAACGGTTCGTGGAAAGTGAGATCCACCATTACCGCCTGACAGGGTGCCGACGGCCGGAAATGAGCCCATGACTCTTGCCTTGAAAAACGTCGTCAAACGCGTTGGTGCGGACATCCACATCTACGACACCAGCGTCGAGCTGCAGAACGACGGCTTCAATATCCTGCTCGGCACGACGCTTGCCGGGAAGACCACGCTTATGCAGCTGATGGCCGGGCTCGAGAAACCGACATCGGGCGAAGTGTGGTTCGACGGCAAGGACGTCACCGGCGTTCCCGTTCAGAAACGTAACGTGTCGTTCGTCCACCAGCAGTTCATCAACTATCCGAATTTCAGCGTTTTCGAGAACATCGCCTCGCCGCTCCGCGTCGCCGGAACCGCCAGCAATGAATTGACCGAGCGCGTCGAGCGCATTGCCGATCTCCTGAAACTGACGCCGATGTTGGGTCGTCGCCCTAGCGAGTTGTCGGGCGGCCAGCAGCAACGGACGGCGCTCGCCCGGGCACTGGTCAAGGACGCCGACCTTGTGCTTCTCGACGAACCGCTGGCCAACCTCGATTACAAGCTCCGCGAAGAGTTGCGCGACGAATTACCGAAGCTCTTCGAAGACCGCGGCTGTACGGTGGTCTACGCGACCACGGAGCCGACCGAGGCCCTGCTGCTCGGGGGCCACACGGCGACCCTGCATGAGGGCCGCATCACTCAGTTCGGGGAAACCAAGAACGTTTATCGCCAGCCAATGGACTTACGGTCGGCCAAGGTGTTTTCCGACCCACCGATCAATTCCGCCGAAGTAACCAAGAAGGGCGACGTCTTCCACCTCAACGACCACGCCAGCTGGCCGGCCGAAGGGGCCAAGAGGAACCTTAAAGACGGCACCTACTGGATCGCCATCCGGCCTCATTTCGTGACGCCCGTGAACGGCAACAACCATGCGGTCAAGGTTAGTGGTCGCGTATTGGTCACCGAGCTCAGCGGTTCGGAGAGCGTCATCCACTTCGATCTCGGCGGTCATACGTGGATCTCCCAGTCGCACGGCATCCACGCCTTCAACGTCGGCGACAGCGCCGAGTTCTATATCGACATCGCCCATGGATTGTTGTTCGGGTCCGAGAACGAACGGGTGGCCGCATGACGGGTTTAACTTCCGTTGCCGGGGATACCCGCCGCCGTCGCGTAAGGAGGTCCTCATGTCGATGATCAGCCTCAAGGGCCTGCGCCACAGCTACCTCTCGGAGCCGAACGGCGACGAGGATTGGGCGTTGAAACGCATGAGCGTCGACTGGTCGGACGGCGGCGCCTATGCGCTCCTCGGCCCGTCCGGTTGCGGCAAGACGACGCTGCTTAACATCATCTCCGGGCTCATCACGCCGACCGAAGGCGAGGTCTGGTTCGATGACCGCAACGTCACCGAGATTCCGCCGGACCAGCGCAACATCGCCCAGGTGTTCCAGTTCCCGGTCGTCTACGACACCATGTCGGTCTACGACAACCTCGCTTTTCCCTTACGCAACCGGGAGGTGGCGGAAGGGGAGGTTGATGCCAAGGTGCGCGAGATCGCGGACATGCTCGACCTCTCCGAAACGCTTCATAACCGGGCTGCTGGGCTGACCGCCGACGGCAAGCAAAAGATCTCGCTGGGCCGCGGCCTGGTCCGGTCCGACGTCAACGTCATCATGTTCGACGAACCGCTGACCGTCATCGACCCGCACCTAAAAGGGATCCTGCGCTCCAAGCTCAAGGAACTGCACCAGCAGATTCACCGGACCATGATCTACGTGACCCACGACCAGACCGAGGCCCTGACCTTTGCCGATCAGGTTGTCGTCATGCACGAAGGAACGGTGGTGCAGATCGGAACGCCGGTCGAGCTCTTCGAGAAACCGCGGCACACTTTCGTTGGGCATTTCATCGGATCACCCGGAATGAACGTGCTGCCGTGCTCTCTTGAAAACGGGACCGCCTATTTCGGGGGCCACGCCGTGCCGACGGATCATCCGGTCGCCCACAAGGTCGACGGCGAGCGCCTCGAGATCGGTATCCGGCCCGAGTTCGTGCGGTTCGCCGACGACGGGATTCCGGTTCAAGTCGCCAAAGTCAGCGATGCCGGCCGGTTCAGCATCGTCGAAGCCAACCACGGCGACCATATTATCAAGCTGCTGGTTCCGGACGGCCAGGCGATGCCGTCGGAGAACGCGCGGCTTCATTTCGATCCGGCGCGGACCCAGGTCTACGCCGACGGCTGGATGGTAAGTTGAGGTGCCGGCATGGCTCGTAAAACCGTAAACGCTAAGGCCTGGTTCTTCGTCCTTCCGGTCGTCGCCCTTGTCGCCTTCAACGCCCTGATCCCGTTGATGACGGTGGTCAACTATTCGGTCCAGGAAACCTTCGGCGACAATGTCTTCTTCTGGGAGGGCGTCAAGTGGTTCGAGCAGGTCCTGCATTCGGACCGTTTCCACGATTCGCTCGGGCGCCAGTTGATCTTCACCTCGATAATCCTCTTGATCGAGGTGACGCTCGGCGTCGCCATTGCGTTGACCATGCCGAGGAAGGGCATCTGGGTTTCCGTCTGCCTGGTGCTGATGGCGCTGCCGCTGCTTATTCCATGGAACGTCGTCGGCGCCATGTGGAACATCTTCGCGCTGCCCGAGATCGGTCTCCTGGGTCGCATGATCAATGGCATGGGTATCGACTACAATTTTACCCAACAACCGGGCGCGGCCTGGTTCACGACGATTCTGATGGACGTCTGGCATTGGACATCGCTGGTGGTGCTGCTGGCCTATGCGGGCCTCCGCTCGATCCCCGACGCCTACTATCAGGCGGCGAAGATCGACGGAGCCCGCGGCTGGGCCGTGTTCCGCCATATCCAGCTGCCCAAACTGAAGCGCGTTCTGACGATCGCCATCCTGCTTAGGTTCATGGACAGTTTCATGATCTACACGGAACCCTTCGTGCTTACCGGCGGCGGGCCGGGCAACACGACGACCTTCCTGTCGATCGACCTCGTCAAGGTGGCCCTCGGGCAGTTCGACCTGGGGCCGGCGGCGGCCATGTCGCTGATCTACTTCCTGATCGTGCTGCTGCTCTGCTGGGTCTTCTACACGTTGATGATGAAGAACGAGGAATTCTGATGAGAAAACCGACCTGGCTGGCGCCGACGCTCTACATCATCTTCCTCATGCTGCCGATCTACTGGCTCTTGAACATGTCGTTCAAGACGACCAACGAGATTCTCGGGGCCTTCACGCTGTGGCCGATCGATTTTACCTTCGACAACTACATCAAGATCTTCACCGACGCGACCTGGTACACAGGTTATTTCAATTCGATTAGCTACGTTGTCATGAACACGGCGATCTCGGTGACCGTGGCCCTGCCGGCGGCTTATGCTTTTTCACGTTACCGGTTCCTCGGCGACAAGCACCTGTTCTTCTGGCTTCTGACCAATCGCATGGCGCCGCCGGCCGTCTTCGCGCTGCCGTTCTTCCAACTCTATTCGGCGGTCGGCCTGTTCGATACCCACATCGCCGTGGCCCTGGCCCATTGCCTGTTCAACATCCCGCTCGCCGTCTGGATCCTCGAGGGGTTCATGTCGGGGGTGCCGAAAGAACTGGACGAGACGGCCTACGTCGACGGCTATCCCTTCTGGCGGTTCTTCGTGAAGATCTTCATCCCGACCATCGCCGCCGGTATCGGCGTCGCCGCGTTTTTCTGTTTCATGTTCTCCTGGGTCGAACTGCTGCTGGCCAAGACGTTGACCTCGGTGGCCGCCAAACCGATCGCCGCGACCATGACCCGCACGGCCAGCACGTCGGGCTACGAACTCGGCCTATTGGCGGCGGCAGGATGTTTGACCATCGTGCCCGGTGCCTTCGTCATCTCCTTCGTCAGGAACTACATCGCCAAGGGCTTCGCCCTGGGCCGCGTGTAGGTAAGAAAGGAGGCGGCAATGGGACTCTCGTGGATGGCCTGGACCTGGCCGACGGCGGCCTTCTTTCTCTTTATCATCGCCGCGTTGACGACCATGGCTCTATGGGAATGGCGCTCTCCGGGCGGTTCGCCGCGCAAGGGAATCCTGACCCTCGACACGACGCGGGGTGATCGCCTGTTCATCACGCTTCTCGGCAGCGCTTTCATCTTCCTGGCCTGGCTCGGCCTCGTCGGCACGCCCCTATGGGGCGCGCTCGGCATTTCCCTGGTCTACGGGTTCTGCGTTTTCCGCTGGGTCTAGAGCATCGGGCGTTTAATCTGCAGCGTATCCTGCATCTATGAGGTAGTTCCAACATTCCTGGGGATCGAAGAGGGCGCAAATGTCGCCGACGGCGCGCCAGAGGGCGTCATAGGTGCGTGCTTTGGCTTTTCGCAGCAGGGTTTTGAGCT
>Ga0209680_1000578_pt1 | contig 10474 bp, 4 predicted proteins | sample WorMetLIZISLAND1_FD_187413 | JGI IMG/M metagenome (GOLD analysis project Ga0209680, IMG submission 187413) | Marine gutless worms symbiont microbial communities from Max Planck institute for Marine Microbiology, Germany - Olavius loisae LIZARD... ... | reverse complement strand
CGCGAATGGCCATATCTCTGCAACGGGTGATCCGATCCACTCCATGTTTGGTTCTAGGGTGGGGTTTTCGGGGACGGCGGATCTAATGGCGCTATTTCCAGTTCGAACAAATCCAAGATGGCGGCCGCCGCCATCTTGGAAAAATTTCAAATGGCCATATCTCCGCAACCGGTCGTCCGATCCACTTCATGTTTGGTTATAGGGTGGGGTTTTCGGGGACGGCGGATCTAATGGCGCTATTTTCGATTCGAATAAATTCAAGATGGCGCCGCCATCTTGGATAATTTCGAATGGCCATATCTCCGCAACGCCTCACGATATACTTATATAGCGCGCATCGCGCGGTCATCTTTGCGATAGCACAGCTTCCTTGTTACGTATAGCTTTCGGCGCGTGACAGTATATATGCAGAGCACGTTATGTACTGTAGCCCGTCTGTCTGGCTGTCCGTTACACGGACTGAAACCTCAGTGAAAAAGATCAGATCAGTGAAAAACGGTTGAAGTTAGGATTACGAAATTTTCACCGCACGGTAGTTTCGTCCCTCTACTTTTTGTGTGATAATTTTCATCCAGAACTTCAAACGGGTTCCCCTGATCTGATCGAGTACGTCAAACAAGGGTGTCGAGAAAACAAGCTATTTTCTATCATTATGTGTCAATACATCGAAAACAGCATGTCCAAAGTACATGTTAATGACTAACAGGAAGATGCATGCGCTTAATTTCGATTGGCACCAAGCCAAGGTTGATGACCTTGGATGACCTTGAACTGCTATAAGTTCTAATTCTATCGGAATTTCGCGTCGTTATTTCGCTGAATTGTGAGGCAACAAAATTAAGACAGGTCCGTATTGTCAGCGACAGTATCTTCCTCCTTACAAATCACCAACCGCTCTTTCACATAATGCATCACCTTACCTGTGGAATTAGCTCCCTTTTTCATTCCGTGGACCTCATTCTGCTCACTGTCCTCCTGGTTCACCTCATCCTGCGCATATCACCTCATCGCAGTCACCACCTTCGCTATCATCACCTATCTCTGCCTCTACCTTCCACTCCAAACTTAAAACCCATCTCTTTCACAAATCCTTTCCTCCATAGTCACTCTTATTCCTTCCGGACTGACTTCACGGATCTTAACCTGTACTGAATTAAAGGGGCACTGTTTTGTTTTAGTTTCTGGCTACGTGTGCTAGATTAAGCTGTATACTCAGCTTGAGTCCACGTTAAACTCTACTATCGTATGGTATCGTATCGTTCCTCCGCTAAGGTCTACAATCTGAACACAGTGGGCGTAAGTGGCTATTCTCAACGTCTGTGTGTGAAAATATCTCGCAAGCGGTGAGTAGGCCTAATGCGGCCGCTGTTACCGTTAAGCATCAATAGAAATTCGCATATCGTTGACTTGTTGGCGCTTTCATTTGCGTCAGCTAGGCTTTCTTGTAATTTTTCGCAGTTCGCATGCTTTCCACATCTGTACCTACTATTTCCCGACAAGACTCATCGACTGGCTGTGACGAGTCCTCGTGTCAAATTTGGTAACTCATGTCAAACGAGTTCAGCGTTGAGATGGTTTGAGGCATTCAGTTTGAGGCAACATAAAATGGTATGTCTTGACGCAAAACGCAGCAAGATATAAAGCTTGTTTTCCGGATTTGCTCGGCAACATAAAGTAATCGTCGGTGAGCTATAATGTCGTAGTTTGTTGAAATGCAGTTTGAAATTATTGTTAATTACTGAATTTCAGTAGCAAAATACCCAAGCATTTTTCTAATGCATGAAATTAGATAGCAAACAACACTTTCTATAACACCAGACCGTATTGTGCTTTCACGACTCAAACTGCCTATTTTCTCCTTAGGGCCTAACAGTAGCGTAACCAGGTGTCACTCAACATGAGAAAACAATTTTCGCAGAGTCCATGTATCGAAGTGACTCCATGGAAGCAGCAACGTAGGGTAAGCGACAACGCCTCGTGTTAACAATGGGAATGTTACACCAATGCGCCGAGCACGTGTGAAGTGTCTATAGTGTCTCTAACTTACCCTTCACACAGTAAGAATGGTGACACAGGTTAACTGATATAGAAAACCAATGATATGTTGCCTTGTAAAGGCATGTCGATTTTGTCACGCTCTCGTTGATCAGCAATTCAACTGGTAGTATTTTCCACAAGTAGGATAGCCTATGGTGCTTGATCGCTCAAAGTAGTATTTTTTATTGTATACAACGTTTTTAAAACATTTGTCACAATTTTTCAAAACAATCGGTAGACTTTGCCTATATGTGATATAGTTTATCCTACAACTCAATTGCCTTTGAAACAAAAAACAGTTTCAAACGATGTCTGAGAATAAATTTAAGCTTTTTGTATAGGCCCTATAGTAGCAGGGGATTGTAGCATTATGCACGTACGCTTCAAGCAAAATGATCAAGAAGGCAAAGACATGACAACTTCTGTGATCCAATGGCAAAGACTAGTTGGTCATCGATATACAGTAGGACTGTTTCAGTGGATTGATGTTGGCAGCAGGCAGTTTGATGAAGACTGATAATTTCGTTGGAAGGCTAAAAGCAGTCGACGTTTGGCAACACACGCTCGATTATTTTGGATATGAGAGAGTGGCTGGAGATTGGATGACAATTTGAGAGTTGGTCTTGTCTACAGCACTTGGGTTTCTTGAGAATTGGGGAAATAACAGGTTTTTTGAGACGGGTACCCGGCAACTACCTAGATACAGCTGGTTAAACCTACTGCACTACCCAGCATTACCCGGACCCGATCGGGATTAATTTAAAATGTAGACGGATTCGGGGCATTTGTCGCGATTTTTGCAACTTTCAACCAGTGGCGTCAATCCAGTTTTATTTTGAGAGGGCGATTTTTTTCAGTCACTCAAATTTCATGCGAGCCACGTTCCACTGAAAATAACACACGGCCTATAACATCGAACTCATAAGCTACAGGCTATAGGCTATACATACAACACTTTTTGTCTATTATGCAGTTGGATCCGGCGGCGAGTGATTGATGCAACCTGCAGATACCACCACGGCCTCCGAGACAGAGCCATGCGGAACGGATGCGGCGCTAGACAAAGCCAGATGTGTAGGGCGAGAAACATGATGGCAATAATGGCTGATGTTATCTTGAACGACTTCTGCACACACGGCTGACAGAATGACACGGCCGTCGTGTACAGTCAGTCGCTGCTGACAGCCCGGCGGACGATAGCACGCCCGCTGGTGGAGATGACGCTAATGATGACGCTGATGACAGATGCGAACGTCGACCAGTTTCGACTGCTTTAACCGTACTGCGAGACTGTGCCTGTGCCCCAATATTCCCATAAACTTTATATCATCCGAAACATGTGGTCCTTGCTGAACATTTTGTCCGCTAATAGTTTATGTGTTTTAGTTTGCGCACAGTAAAAATGGTAAATGGCTTCCGATATTATAGAGCGCTGGAAAGCGTCAGCATATTAGCGTCAGCTTTGTCTACCGCTCTTACCATTTACCCATGCCAGATCCGAGTCCATCAACGCTGACAGTCTAAACTCCAACTTCCTACAGCTCGGAAGAAGGAGTGGCGGCCGGCCACAGCAGGCAGTTCACCCCCATGCGGTTACCTGTCAACACTGTGATACACACTACTTTAGTAGGCCTCGAACCCGCAACCTTCCGATCGTTGGTCCGACGCGCTACCAGTAGTGCCACCGAGCCTCATAGATCCCGGCCCTAGCTGATTATACTGGCGTCTGAAAACATAAATTAACGTAAAACAGCCATCAACGTCATCCAAGGTCGCACATTTTGTAGTCAGAGAAGATGCGCCGACGGACTACATATAAAACAACGATCTCAACGCCGAAGTAATTGAAAATTGCTGATTTCGACCACCAGTGTTGTCTGACAGAAGCGCCATCGTCAGGGACCCGGCAAGAATACTCCATATCCCCTATAGTTCCAGAGTCTCAACTGCAGTGAAACACAAAGCGGGAAATTGTGGTGCGATCGTCTTTCGTGCACGACACTGTGGCGTCACGTGTGACCAATATTTTTGGCGTGGATTGGAGATGGCATACCGCTGGACGGTTTTTAGCGCATCTTATAGAGGGTGGCCCAAATTAAGTGACACCACTTTACATTTTTGCTTGTAACAAATAAATGCATCCATAAATGAAATTTTATGATTTTTGGCACAAATTTACTACATAAAGCAACAAATAGCATTATGCGGTTTTATGTTAATGAATGGCAACACGCTAGGGGCGCAACGTCACTATGTGTATCCTCACGTGTACGTTTCATGATACAGGCTACGAATTTTCAAAGAAAGTATAAAACTGTCAGTTGGTAATCCTGCATCCACTTTTCTGACGAGTCTATCGAGGCGCGATTTGGACAACATTTGGCCAACAAATTGTTTCAGATAGCAGTGTGAGCTCCAACTTTTTCCACATATTCGATGTTCTAGTGGGATTTTACCCATCGCAGTGAACGGTATTCAACAGTGTTATATTTAACAACAAGAAAACAGGTAAGGCAGCCGTTTGGAAAAAAAGTAAAGCGTTGAGTGATAAATATTGCTAAATAGCAAAACCAGACGAATTTTTCTTTACTATAAAATTATAGTAATGAGTGCACTGTTTCAATGTTGAAAATTAAGAGTAAGCAAAACTGCTATGATGCGAAGAGAAAGTACTCAGGTTTGGCGAATAAAAAGTTGACATAAAGTTATAAAGTTAACAACATCTCATTTGTTGCTTTGTGTAATTTATTTGTGCCAAAATCATAAAATTCTGTAGATGAACTCATTTGTTACAAGAAAAAATGTAAAGTGGTGTCACTTAGTTTGGGCCACCCTGTGTGCTTAGCGCGCTATTATGCTAGCGCCTGTCCGTCCATCTGTCCGCCCGTCACACGGGTGTATCATACAAAAACGGTTAAAGGTAGATTAATGAAACTTTCACCGTACGGTAGCCACGTCCCTCCAGTTGCTGCTGGGCAAGCTTCATCCAGAAATTTTAAGGGATTCCCCCGAGCGGAGCGTCAAACAAGGGTGAGGTGGGAAAATCAGTCATTTTCTAGATTTAAACGTCAATATCGCGAAAACAGTAGCAGAACGGCCAAAGTTACTATTAATGACTAATAGGAAGTCGCAATGTGAGCTTTCGATTGACACCAAGATCGATGACCTTGGATGATCTTGAATTGTTGTAAGGTCAAATTTTGTGGGAATTTCGCGTGATTTAGCTATTTTGGGAAGCAACAACGGCTAAACGAATGAAGATAGATCCATATTGTCAGCGTCGGAATTGAAGCCCATTAAATGTGCTTTCCGACAGTGCATAGATGACGTTAACAGCGCAGGGCGTTCCTCCAATGGGGGCGCCAAACAAAGGTAGGGTGGGGGAAACAAGCTATTTTCGAGCTAAATGCGTCAATATCTCGAAAACGGTAAGAGATACGTCCATAGTTACTATTAATGACTAATAAAATGTTGCATATGAGCTTTCGATTGGCACCAAGATCGATGACTTTGGATTACTTTGAGCTGCTATAAGTGGGAATTTTCGGAGAATTTCGCAGAATTTCGCAGATTTAGCAGGCAACAACTGCCAAACAAATGACGATAGACCCGTAGTTTTCAATATTATGTTCCTTGCTTTTATTTGTCGCAGATTTCTTCGCTAAGTGCCTTTATACACGTACTGCTGTCGCGCGCTTACCTTAGCATTAGCTAGACTTCCCTGTATCAATCACTAACACAGCGCATAATGATAGACGTGTTGACAGACGATGAAGCAATTACGCATTGCGATCTACTGCACAGTGGATGTAACGCATGGATATGAAGGAGTCTTCAGCATCGCTGATGATACGAAAAGAGAAAAGAGACCGAAGCCGAAACCTGATGATTCTAAAATGTTGCTATTCGTAAAGCAAAACTAACGCATTTACGACTAAGCTTGACATATTTGCGCACACAGCTTGTAAGTTGACAAGTTTAATTTGGCTCGGCAGTCCCCATACAAAGCCGCGACTAAATTTATTATATTTTATACGTATGCTTTATCACCCTTACATTATTTCATGAACTGTATGTTTATACGTTGATAAACACTATATACAGAAATAACAGCATACGACAGAGAGACGACAATTTGTATTTTGTTATATGTATACGCCGTATGCAATGAAGATGGCGTGATAAAAAGCTTTCTCGAATACAATTTCATTTACACAATGAGCATGGGTGGATACGTTGCAAATTTAAGTACGGTCTGCGTACATATATAGTATATGAACGCTTGGTGTACATATATATGTTCGCTTGGTGAACACATGTCCTCTTGGTGTACACATATATGGTCAGCCATTGTGGCAAATAACAGCCTGCGACAGAGAGACAAAAATATATTTTGACGGACAAATTTGATATGTGTACGGCATATGTACGGCAATGTGTGTACGACGTGATAAAAAGCTTTCTCGAATACAATTTGGCATCCAAACAATGTACCTTGTAACGTTGTAACGTGCGGTGTGCGTACATATACAGTATATGACCGCTTGGTGTACAGATGTACGCTTGGTGTACGTATATGTTCGTTTTGTTGACCGTTTCGTGTGTATAATATGTCGTTCAAAAAATAAACTTAAAATTCGCATTGTATGTCGGGGATATTCAGCCACCTTACTTATTTGCGTATAACCATGTTAGCTGTTGCCCGCATGTGACACATATTAGACCTTAAATGTGCAATGCACGTTAGCACACAAGTTCAAAATTTCATCATCATAGGTCGAGGAACTTGTCAGTATGGAGCGAAAAATGCCGAAATAATTTCCAATTTTTACCGCGCGATGAACTAGAGTGCAAAGCGCGGTCTTGCGATCGCATATCGTCTGTCCGTACGTCTATCTGTCTGTAACGTTGGTGGATTAATTGTTATCACATAGGTTGGAATTCTTCGAAAATAATATCACCATTAGTTAGCGACAGCGTGGGGCGTTCGCTCTCTGCAGACCCAAACTTCATGGATCTACTCCAAGCGGAGCAACCGGAAATTTGCGCCCTAAGTGACCCACCCTCTGTTGATTTGAGCGTCGGAGACATTCGATTGCAAATTGCAGCCGAACAGATAGCGCAACGGTCACAATGGAGAGCTTACAGAAAACCAAAATCGATCTTTCTAATGGTACCATCGCTGACCCCTTACGACCTCCCCTTCCCCCAAAATGGGGGTTTCATATGCCCCCAAAATACGCGAATGGGCATATTTCGCAACGTCTGATCCGATACTCTTCATGATTGGTTCTAGGGTAGGTTTTAGGGTCGGCGGATCGAATGGCGTTATTACCGGTTACATCAAATCCAAGTTGGCGGCCTGAAGTTGGCGGCATTTCGAATGGCTATATCTCCGCAACGACTCATTCGATCCACATTTGTTAAGCGCCGCTTAAACAAAATTTCTGAGGGGTGCTTCCTATTTGTAGGTTTGCACAACGACACAAGTCTTAAAGCTCGATTTGAACTATTCAGGGCTTAACGTTTCTGTCCCTAAGATGAGACGGCAACGTTGCCTCCCCATCTGAACACAAGTTTAAACAAGGTTGTATGTTGACAAGTTATGGCCCAAACGGATATTTTTAATGGATGGACGCCATTTTCCAATAAGGCGTCCGCCGGTTATCTTGAATTTAAAATTTTGAATTTTGGTCAGAGGTTTTTGTTATTGTCTGAATCTACTTCGGCGCACAAAATTTCAAGAAACTCTTATTACATTTCACTGAAATGTGGCGATTTAACAATTTTCAAAATGATGGTCGTTCGAGGATTTTGCAACCTAGTAGAAATCTGCGTGAAAATCTGACAAGAAGCTGCCGAGTTATAGAAGACACGATGTTTTCCAATATGGCGAACGTCAGCCATCTTGAATTTAAGAATTTGAATTTTTTTGTTGAATCATTTTCATCAGCATGCGACAGACATACGACAATTTGCAATTTCCTATATCTATACGGCGTATGCAATAAGGCTCGCGCGATAAAAAGCTTTCTCGAATACAATTTCATTTACACAATGAGCATGGATGGATACGTTGCAAATTTAAGTACGGTCTGCGTACATATATAGTATATGAACGCTTGGTGTACATATATATGTTCGCTTGGTGAACACATGTCCTCTTGGTGTACACATACATGGTCGGCCATTGTGGCAAATAACAGCCTGCGACGGACAGACAAACAGACATTTCGACGGACAAATTTGATCTATGTGTACGGCATATGTACGGCAATGTGTGTACGACGTCATAAAAAGCTTTCTCGAATACAATTTGGCATCGAAACAATGTACCTTGTGGCGTTGCATATTTTAGTACGGTCTGCGTACATATACAGTATATTACCGCTTGGTGTACAGATGTACGCTTGGTGTACGTATATGTTCGTTTGGGTGACCGTTTAGTGTGTATGGTGTTTCGTTCAAAAAATAAACGTAAAATTCGCATTGTATGTTGGGGATATTCAACCACCTTACTTATTTGCGTATAACCATGTTATCTGTTGCCCGGATGTGATACATATTAGACCTTAAATGTTACCAGCTTACGTTAGCATACAAGCTCAAAATATCATCATCATGGGAAGGTCTAAGAACTTGTCAGCATGGAGCGAAAAATGTCGCAATAATTTCCAATTTTTAGCTGACCGTACTAACGGTCGCGCTCTTGGCACAGTGTTGCGTCCGTCTGTCGCCGTCGTCATCTGTCTGTAACGTGAAGTATTGCGGCTAAACGGTGCGTCCTCGAGCAAAAGTTACTATTGACAGCCTACAGGAAGTCGTATATATGTTGACAATGGAGACTGGTACCAAAATCAATGACCGTGACCTTTGTTTAGAGGTCGTTCAAGGTTATGTCAACTACTGCGGCGTCAATATCTCCATAACCACTTGAGCTGGAGACTTCAAATTCGGTACACAACTTTGTATCGGTAATGCCAAGCGGAAGAACAAATAATTTTTCCTGTAAAAGGGCGTGGCCCGTGTCACGTCACCCCTGCAATTTTTGGCATAAGATCGAACATATCTTCAAAACTATTTGAACTAGTAACTTCATATCTGGTAAGCGGCTTTGACTTACCATTGCTATTTGACTGTTGGGTTCTGCATATTATTGTCTACTGTGAGGCAGTACGGTCGGCTATCCTAGCGAAAGCTTGGCTTCTTGTTACTGTTAAAGGCACTAAAATCCCACAACCATCAACCGATTAGGGGACAGACAGGCTGACAAACAGACCGCGTTCAACACTTAATCCAGCCTACTAGGTATAGGGCCGCATGATATCACTTTGGCATGTGGACTACAACTTACCTGGACCAATACCAAAAGCAGCCGTTCTGAAGACACCGCGGTCTCAACGATCAAGTTCTATGGGATGTTGTTCGGCAGTTCTCGTTGCATAACTGTCAGTACATTTTGGAGTGGTTTTATCAACACCGAAGAAACTAAGAAACTCTAAAGTCTCAAGTATTTTAACAAAGTTCAACTTGCAACTACTTCCCTGCTCTACTTCGTAATGGGATGTTTCTCAACATAGCAAAAATCCGAATCATCAGCAGTCAATCAATCGATCAGTCAATCAAATCTAACATTCGTTAAGCGCCGCTTAAACAACATTTCTGAGGGGCGCTTCCTATTTGTAGGTTTGCACAACGACACAAGTCTTAAAGCCCGATTTGAACTGTTCAGGGCTTAACGTTTCCGTCCCTAAGATGAGACGGCAACGTTGCCTCCCCATCTGAACACTAGTTTAAAGAAGTTTGTAAGTTGACAAGTTATGGCCCAAGCGGATGGACACCATTTTCCAATAAGGCGTCCGCCGGTTATCTTGAATTTAAAATTTTGAATTTTGGTCAGAGGTTTTTTTTGTTATATCCGAATCTACTTCGGCGTACACAATTTGAAGAAAGTTTTATTATATTTCACTAAAATGTGGCGATTTATCAATTTTCAAAATGATGGTCGTCCGCAATCTTGAATTTGCAAATTTCGAAAAGTTTCACATGCGACCGTCACCACTCGCGGATTATACCTAGTAGAAATATGCGTGAAAGTCTGACAAGAAGCTGCCGAGTTATAGCCAAAACGATGTTTTCCAATATGGCGTACGTCAGCCATCTTGAATTTAAAAATTTGAATTTTTTTGTTGAATCATTTTCATCAGCATGCGATAGACATACGACAATTTGCACTTTGCTATATCTATACGGCGCATGCAATAAGGATCTCGCGATAAAAAGCTTTCTCGAATACAATTTCATTTACACAATGAGCATGGATGGATACGTTGCAAATTTAAGTACGGTCTGCGTACATATATAGTATATGAACGCTTGGTGTACATATATATGTTCGCTTGGTGAACACATGTCCTCTTGGTGTACACATACATGG
>Ga0209680_1000577_pt1 | contig 10480 bp, 7 predicted proteins | sample WorMetLIZISLAND1_FD_187413 | JGI IMG/M metagenome (GOLD analysis project Ga0209680, IMG submission 187413) | Marine gutless worms symbiont microbial communities from Max Planck institute for Marine Microbiology, Germany - Olavius loisae LIZARD... ... | reverse complement strand
TCGTTATTTACAAACGTTTACAAATATGACGTCATAATTACGTCATCAGCCGCAATGAATATGTAATTTTTACATTCTCAGAATCTACCATTCCTTAGGTATATTCACTGCAATTTTTGTTTAAATCCACACATCAATCATGGAGATATGAAAGAAAATGTGAGTGGGTGTTTTTTCTGAACACAGTGTAGATTTTTTGTTATAAAAAGAGCAAACAATTAACAAGAAAACAGTGAAGAAAAGAGCGTTATTGGCATAGACAATATTATGATGGTGTCAACAATAGTCTAGTGTTTGACTTGGTTATACATAGATGACCTGTTTAACCGTTAGTGCCTGTATCTGTTGCCGGTGCTAGTGTGTCTCTGTGGCGGTGCCGCCCGTATATACAACAGCTGTCTGTCTGTCCGTCTGTCAGCGTATCTAGAAGATGGATATGCAGCGTGGTGAAGAAGTCTTATCCTCGGATTACGTGGACGTCGTACCGGCCATGGATTATCCATAACTACTTGACCGATCTCTGCTGGTCTATGGGTCTGCTCTGCGCTGCTGTCGGATAACTGACTGTTTTGAAAACGAACGTGGAATAACATCGGCCGACGGACATAGAATCGGGTTTTCGTCAAACGGCTTGCGAAAAAAGATTGGATTGTAGCGATTTACGGAAGTATCGAAATTAATTCGATCATCGCGTATTGATTGGAGCGTTGACAGACAACAGAGATGTGTGCAGTATGACAAGACGAGAGAAGGAAAGTTGGCCCTATACGACGTTGGTGGTCCCTGCAGTGTGTGTGTGGCCATGTGGCGGTAACATCAAAGAATCATAGACTATAGCCCTACTGGTCAGAGATTATACCATGTCGGCAGGTCTCCGGAGTACAGTAATCGTTAATGCAACGATGACCTGGTATAGCAAAACTGTGACGATTTGGGCACTTCACTAATCCACGTGTTTCTACAGCTTGGATAACTGTATTCACCATGAAGATCAGGCCCGACTAATGCTAGGATCAAAAAATCCGAGAACTATAGGACTGTGAAATGCATGTTTTAATGCCTTTCGAAATATTGATCTAGGGTTAAAAGTTTGAACAAGGATTACGTTACGAAAGCCACCCCACTTTTGGATATAGGCAAATTATTTTGAATACAAACAGCACGCCGTTTCTTGCAGTTATTGTTCCATGCAAAAACTTGACTAACTGAGATTGGAAACGTATAGGCCTAGATCTAGAACTTCCGCTCTTCGCAGGCGTTCTAGGGCTCACACGAGGCAGCTCTTCTTGGGGAAAAATAATTATTTAGGCCTACCAGTCTGTAAACATATCTAGTTCTATCTAACCATCTGCGTGTACTCTTGGCCTTTGCAAGTTGCAACGTTTTGCTGGCGCCACATCACGTTCCATAACATCCCCGTGAACCTACCCAACATGTCGGACAATGTAGCAAGATGCCTGGGGGACTTGTGTCTCGGCACGCTTCGATTGTCTGTCAAAGCCGTGTGTAAATCATTGCTTATACAGTCGCGTCGTACCGTGGCACAGCAGAGGAGGAACATGGAATATGTCGCATTGGTTTCAGCGTGACAATGAAATATGTCTCTCGTAGTAGTACGCCTTATTTCTGTTATTCGTTCAGAACAACTTACTTTACGGATCCTCGAACAAAGAAGTCGCAAGATTTAATTACACCTGCCATTAATTTCACTGCTTTAGATTTTACCGCGCGATGCTACGCAGAGCGCGTTATTGCTATGGTATGTCGTCTGTCTTTCTGTCTGTCTGTAAAGTTGGTGGATTGTGATCACATAGTGTAGATTGGAATTTTTCGAGAGTAATTTCACGGTTAGTTAGCTTGTGGTGTTCGCTCGCTGCAGTCCAAAACATCATAGAACTACTCCAAAGGGAACGGGTGGGCCATGAAAAATTGGCATTCGGCAAAAGAAAGCTCTAATATCTCTGAAACGTGGTAAGATAGGACCAAGGTTACTATTGAGAACCAATATTAAGTCCTATACACGGTTTCCGTTGGTGCCAAAATCAACGACCTTGGATGACCTTGAAGGACCATTATGCACCATGTTTGCACTCTGTTTTGAAAGCATGCACATTCTTCTTCTAGATAACTAAACCAAATGATAAACTGTTAGCTGACAAAAGTTGAAACAGTGTACATCGCGGTTCTACTAAGTATCGGACGGGACACAATGCCATTGTAAGTTTGCAGTAAGTAAGTAAGTAAGTCGGTTTATAGAGCACATTGTCGTAGAACTGCGGATGTGCCCGCATACTTAAACTTGTCCTAGCGTACTATCACTTTAGCACAATAGCATGGCCATGTCAACTGCTTCAAATATCAAAGGAAAACAACTGCCTGCACACTCCTTAACGGTCCAAATTTACAGTGGCATATCGCAGCCGTTTCCCTGCGACAGCATGGCTCTTATATAATGCTGCAATCAACTACGCTTTTGCAGTTGCGAACGATATTAACAACACGACAGAATGGCATTGTTTAAAACAAGACTCGATGTTGTCTATGAATCAGTGTGCGAATTGTAGCAGGGGTCGGCTTTGACGGAGGATAGAGGAGGGTGAGATACGTATAGGGTGTATCCCCTCCCCTCCACAGTGAAGTCTGAAAGTGGCATTTTAGCTGCGTTATTAAATATTATAGATACAACTGCGAGCAATGGGGATATATCAGCCCCCTCCCTGGGGCTGATAATTGAATGAGCAAGGGACTGACAAAGTAGCATGGTCCGAGCCCTCAACCCCCTCATCTCGCACCTGTTATGAAGCCATCAATGCAGAATTTATATCATATTATGGTTTATGCAGACCTAAGGACTCTTATCGCACATACCGTGTTAAAAGTTAAAGCTTTATAGTTTTTAAAGAATTTATTCATATTCAGACTCGTTTGATTATATTGACGCATAGCCTCACGCACCCGATAACAACTTACTGTATTACAAACTTTTCAATAAAGATATCCTTTCAGTTCACATATTTTATTTACTAATCGGCTACCAGGCGTGGACATGTTATTGCAGGACGCTGCACGATGGCGGCAGCTGTCTGCATCCCGACGAGCAGCAGCAGCAGCAGCAGCAGCAGTGTTCTGTAGGTAGCATATGCAGCTTGAGATGATTTGGCAGAGAGCGGAGATACATAGAGATAGGCTGTCAACGACGACAACATACATGAAGACTAAGGATTGGTGACTGACTGATACATACAGTAAGTGTCTGATATGTTAATTTATATAATAGCACTTTCACTAGATCTAACAGAGTAATAATAACTCTAGTTCTAATAACTGTAATAAAATAGAAACATTCATAAACTTCAGACGTTCGCGATCTATGGTGGCATCATCTATCCAGCGTCAGTAAAGCACGGTATTGTATAGGCCTATAAGTAAGTAAAACACAATGTACGAAAAAAGAATGAAATACCGCGAATATCGTCATATTATGGATCCATATCAGCCTCGGAAAAAATGTAATTAACTGGTCTTCAACTCAAAATGTCTTGAAATCTATTTCCTTCTCAAAATTTCGTTCGTTATTTCTTCAGTGATAGCCTACAGCATTCTAATAAGGAACTCGGCTGTAACTGAGACCTGTGTGCGCGCGCAGTTCCTGTATAATATGGAACAGCTTCAAATTATTGTCATCGTTAAGTTATAGTGCTTATCAAACACTGTACAGTGTCTATTGGCCATCAAATTGAAGTGTATCTTCATCCGTTCCAAATGTATTGGGAAATTAGGAAAATTTAGGGGAAGAGATCACAAATCATTTCTACAATACGTAGTAGCCTACACTTACAAACTATAAGCTGCTGGCTAAACGACGTCAAACAATCTGCATTGGATCGTCGTCACGTGAAATACACAGAGAAGGCAGTAGCACTCGTTGTCTGTCGATTGCAGCGAGTTGGCGACATCAACTAACAAGAAAGCCTAGCTAACGCCAGGTGTGTAACGACAGCCATGTGTGTGTATATTTGATGCCCCCTAACTGAGGAACGCCTTGCGATATCAACACAATCTATACATTGCTGAAAATTACATTTAATGGGCCGCAATACGCTGACAATACGGGTGTGTATTCATTCGTTTAGCTGTTATTGCCTCCGAAACACGAGATATGTCGCCAAAATTCCAAGGGAATTTGATTTTACAGCAGTTCAAGGTCATCCAAGGTCATTGATCTTGGTGTCAATGGAAAGCCCATATGTAAATTCTTATTAGTCATTAATTGTAACTTTAGCAGTATCTGCTACCGTTTTCGAGATATTCACGCTTAAAGATAGAAAACTGCTGATTTTAAACCACCCCTCCCTTGTTTGACCCACCGCTCGGAGAACTCCTTAGAATTTCTGGATGAAACTTAGCCCGCAAAAACTAGAGGGATGGGGCTACCGTACGGTGAAAATTTCATAATCCTACCTTCAGCTGTTTTTTTGGAGATATTGGCAGCTTAATGGCCAAAAATCACCAACTTTGCCTACCCTGACCTTGAAACCCGGGTCAGAGGTCACTCAAGGTCATTGATTTTGGTATAAATTGAAAGCGCATGTACACATTCCTATTAGTGATCAATAGCAACTTTAGTCCTATTTTGCACCGTTTCGGAGATATGGCAGATTAAAGTTCGAAAATCGTCAATTTTACCTACCCCTCCCTCATTTAAAGCCCCCGCTCTGGCGGAACCCCTTAGAATTTATGGATGAAACCAGTGATGTTAAGTCGTCGAGGCCAAAGTGGCCTCGAGGCCAAAATTTTGGCCTCGGCCTCGGCCTAGGCCTTGGCCTCGAGGTTTTGGCCTCGGCCTGTCCTCGATCTCGTTGTCTTATTATGTAATCGGGCATTTTTCGTGCAAAAATCGTGTAAAATTCGGGAATTTTGTTAATTTTTTCGGCAATAATTTTAAATCATATGTTGTTAATCATTATTTGGTACTTTTTTCATATTTATTTTTGGCCTCGGCCTCGGTCTTATAGTCCTGGCCTCGGCCTTCGCCTCGTAGCTTTGGCCTCGGCCTCGAGGTTTTGGCCTCGTTTAACATCACTGGATGAAACTTACCCCGCAAAACTAGAGCGATGGGGTACCGAATGGTGAAAATTTCATAATTTTAACTTATTATTATTATTATTATTATTAGAAAAGACAGATTTATCCTGCCGTATGCCTAAGCTTCAAGGACAGGTTACAAAGTCAATAAAACAATATAATAATAGACTAATAAACTTCAACCATTTTTCTATGCTACACCCATGTGACAGACGGACAGACGGATGGGCGATAGCATATACGCGCTATAGCATATAATGCTGTCGCGCGTAAAAACTCGTCGACATTTAAACCACGCTCTTAGTCCAAAGCAGCGTAAAACTCAACAAATGCTCGCCTCACATACAGGCCATCATTCGTGATCGTGATGCCGTCACCTTTTGGTAAAGGAGTTTGGTTCTGAGAAAGATGACATGATATGCTAGTGGCGCCAAAGCAGTAAAAGTGCGTTAATAGACGTGTTTACCGGTAAAAACTAAGTCGCTAAATTTTTACACTGCTTGTCAATAATAGATGAAAATGTTAGTAGGTATTAATAGATACTGTTTACTTTAGACGAAATGTCTAAGGTAAGCAGTTAGCGTAAATATAGACCGATGTGGCAGGACCGTAAAATGTCGATTATCAAAACATTGAACAATAACATAAAATGTATACATCTAATCACTACAGCACCTAGTCACTTGCTGATCTTAGTGCGCTATATAAATGCTGTTACTTACTTAATTACATCTGCCACAGCTACTTCCATTGCTGTTTGGTTTCTTGAGGAGTTGGTTGGTTAGGGTTTAACGGCATGGGTAAGTGGGCCACACTTCTATGATGGTCGTTTCTGGTGTACAAGATGTGAATGGCTCACCCATTAAAACCAATATACCTTTACTAGCTTCATACATCGTGATGGCACTGAAACGGTTAACGATCTCTCTTTCTCTCCGCCTCTGTCACTGTGTTGGTGACGGGTGACGTTCGACAGCATCATAATGAGCATCTACAGTATCGGCAGAGTGACACAGAGACACACACGTGGCATACAGGCAGACAGACTGTCAGAGAGACAAATGCAGCACTTGACCGCTGATAGTCAGTTCTGGTCAGTCCGGACTAATTATAGCGCTTAGGAGATGTTGCATCGTGTCATAGACTACACTGAAAGCACTGCACTCAGTCAGTACGGAGATCTTTAACGGCTAGAAAGTCAGCTGTCATGTACCGTTTCCAACCCCAACATATCAGCAACACTCGCCATATTGCGTGAATATCAGACGAAACAGATGCCGAAAAGATCTTAGATCTAACAGCTTTCCTCTTGGAGAACTGGAGCGTCAGCCTCGTTTTGCGCTGTGCACTCCTAGTGACTGTGATGCATGCCAGAAACGAAGAAGAAAAGAAGCTATGAATAAGGAGCTACATGGCATCGAATGATCTCGATTATTTATTTCGAATACGAATCTAATAAAACATTGCAGGCAAAACGGCTGTTTTTTATAAGACAGGCATACATATCTGGATTTTGACCGTCGACAGCTTTGCAATTACTTATAAGAGATTCACCAAAGATCATGACACTTGATAGGAGACCTATTTCCAAGTAGTCGACCATTCTAACTATATCCCTGTCTAACTGCGCAGTTTTCGACTCATTCGTCTAAAATGGAGATATTTTATACCCGTCTGTATTGGTCGTTCCCGTTAGAGATGACCTTGTTGGAAGTTCGTAACCGCGATTTCTTCAGACGGAACTCGAATCATGGTTCTTTGCGAAGGTAAAAGAATTTCGAATATGTTTAGCCACAGGGGTGTCGTCGCGGACAGACAGACAGACGGACTAAATCGCCGCATAAATATCGCTTCGGTATGAACGCGTACACTCGATAACAAACATTAGGCGTCGATCTTCGAAGCAGATTAGTTTCGGCTTCGAGCGAAGACACAGACTATCTTGCACTAATTCCTACATGCAATTCGCTCCTACCGAGCTACGTCAGTCAGTGGATCAAGTCAGTCTACCAAGACCGCTGCTGGATCGCACTATCTCTCTGCAGTTTATTGGGCTTCGTTTACGTCAGAGTGACGTCAGCGGTGGAACCGCCAGCACTCGGCGGTAATGAATAATAAATGCAGTGCGTTGCAGTAGTCCATGCAGTGGCAGGGGTGCATTTAGGTTAATTTCATTGCGAGCCGCTGTCCTGCAGCTGTTTATTCGCTCAGCCTGTCTGTCTGTCGTTCTGTCTTATGCAATTGCCATAGCAATCACTAAAACTGTCAATGATCTACATTAAAGTGTTCCTATCGTTGGCATTCACAGCACCACACGCTTACACGCACGTACATTGCCAGAATTTACCGTCACCGTATGTGAACTGAGCTTGTTCAGACATCATTTGAAACTGTTTATGCTTGAACTTTCTTTTCCTTTGTCAGTAGGCGGCCTACTGACAAAGGGGCCTGGTCCTAGCAGTAACTTAAATTACTTAGGCCACTATAAACATTTGATGAATTTATTGATTGATTGATTACAATATGTTACGTGAATCCAAATATTAGTAAGATAATAGTTTGACATCATAAGGGCTAAAGAACAGGTAAATGCTAAAAGCAAATACTGCAGCGTGCACGTGCAGGTAAACTATTGTGTTTCACTTTTGTGATTTGTTTTTGTATACTTGTGAAAATTGTAAACATTAAGAATAAAAATAATGTCTATTACTGAAAGTAAAAGAGTAATCATGAATAGTTTTGCAATCTAACAAAGGAATACCACTGAGTGATCTGTATCAATTTCCCTGTGTTGATTGTGTTTCTGTCTGCAGGCGCGCGAAGGTGTTATTCACTGCTGAGGCTGTCAATGCCGGTGCTGACACCTGCCGTCGCCTTAGATGCATCTCGTGCAATTACCTTACCAGTTCCACTCGAGCCGGACATCGAGCACCTGCGCCGTAACCATGGCAACACGACGATGCCGCTGTGCTTCGCTCTCATTGGTCAGCTCCAGCTACCTGCGTCATCCGAATCGTTATCACTGTTATCACACCTCAACTGTTCACTGTCCGGAGGCGATGATGATGACAGTGATGATAAGGTCACGTGGTGGCTTCAGCAGCTGGCACTCGGCCAGGACCCCATCTACTATCTACTTCCGTTCGTTCTAATCACCGGCATCGTCTGCGATACGGTGTCGGCGTGGCTGCTGGCCAGGCTGCTGCTGAGGACGCCGTCTCGTTGCCTAGGCGACGTGACGTCAGACGTCTACCTGCTGTCGCTGACCGTCACGTCCGACCTATGGACAGCCTGTACCGCGCTCCGGGCACTGCCCGATTACGTCACCGGTCACGTGACCGACTCGCTGCGGTGGACCGAGGGCTACACGGCAGCCGTCGGCGAGTGGCTGTCGTACACGTGTCTGTGGCTGTTGATAACAATGAGTCTGAACGCCGCTGTACGCCTCAACACCGACACCACCACCACCACGTCCAGTCAGTGTCGTCAGAGCGTCGACAACAGCTCGTACCAACATCACGGCCAGCAGCCAGCTCGTTGTCGCGAACTGGTCGTCTGTACGGCCATCTACCTCTTCTGCCTGGTCAGCTCTCTGCCACAGTTCTTCGCCTACCGACTGGTCGATAGCGTCGACCTCGAGAGCAACAGGACGATCACAGTGTCCGAGCTAGACGACCGGCTGACTGCGTCCTACGAGTACTCGGTCGTCTTCCACTGGTACATCGTCTGTCTCACAGTTCTCCTACCAGTTCCACTCCTCACCGGTCTCGCCACCACGCTCTGCGCGTCACTGCTGCGAAGGTCACGAACTCGTCGTAAAAAGGTCCCCGAAGTGAAACCCACCAGCAGTGTCCACGGCCCAAGTCGATCGTCGTCTGCCTGTGACTGTGCATCTCTGGATTCTTTACGGCTTCACATCGCTCTAATCATACTCTACCTGCTGTTCACCTGTCCTCGGTCGACAGTGACCTGTCTTCAAGGTGTGTTCTCATCTAGTCGTACTTCTTCTGACGCTGCAACACCGTCCAACACTGATGTGATCTACACCCTGCTTGAATCACTCGACCAGCTCACCTGCTCCGTCTACCAGGCCAGCTGGCTGCCTCTGCTCGCCAGCTACCACTACAACTTTCGTCGTCTCCTGCTGACGTGTTGTCGTTGTCGGTCTTGTCGTCGTTGTTCTGATCGTCGTGCACCGCCGCAGATCAGAGACAGCACACCGCCCGCCTTGACTACTGCAACAGCGGCACACGGCAGTGTCCGTAAATCGGTCAAGTTCGACATGCAGGCGGTGGAGTTTGAAATCCACTACTGAGGAGTCGCTGTTTGTACCGGCTGTCATCCCGACGGCTTTTACAAACCTATTTTTGCAGATTTGTTTAATATTCAACGGTATTTTTATGTATGCATTTCTTAAAAGTTTCTGTCACGCAACGTCGCGGACACAACATGCACGTCAAAATTACTGAAGACGATGCTGTTATTTGTTGATTATTGTGAACAAAGGACCAATACAGATCAGTGACCGTCGGTACACTACACTGTACCACGACAAGTGGTCTATTACGTTTGGTACAGCAAAGTCAAGCATCTGCTACGCTGATCATCCGGCAAGTTTCGTTCGACTCAACTCAACTTTATTATGAGGCCCTCCTTATGGGTCCGCATTAAATGCTTCACCACGTCCGTCTGTCCGTCCGTCTGTTCGTCCGTCACGTGCCCTAGATTTTCTCGAAGCATTAAGCCGTATAGACACTTCTAATTTAGTGGAAACACATCGCTAGTCAAGAGTAACTAGCAAATTTGAAGTCTAAAGGTCAAAGGTCAAGGTCACTGGGAACGAAAATGTAAAAATCGTTTTGTGATAAAATGTTCGAGGACAAGGGCAACTCCGCGTTACGTCATACGGCACAATCAGCTGAAACATCATCAATCAGCGAGCAAAAAAAGAAGACAGCCGTGACGGAAGTTAACGAAAATTTCGCTTATTAATTAGCTACAGAGCGAACATGTTTGATGAAATGCAGTTATCGCTATCAGTAGCCGGTTCTATAACGGCCTACGTCTGTATGTACAGTATATACTATAAGAAGTCCAGTTACAACGGTGAAACATGACCGATTTTGCGACGCCGAGGTTTGTATTGCTGAGCCGAAACCACTGCAGACGCGACTGAAAAAGTCGCTGTCGTATAATGGTGTTATTGTTACCGCGCGATGCACTTTAGTGCAAAGCGCGGTATTGCGATCGCATGTCGTCTGTCTGTCCGTCTGTCTGTAACGTTGGTGAATTGTGATCACATAGGTTGGAACTCTTCGAAAATAATTTCACCATTAGTTAGCCTGGGACGTTCGCTCTTTGCAACCCCAACAAGACGGGTCTGCTCCAAGGGGAA
>Ga0209680_1000576_pt1 | contig 10480 bp, 3 predicted proteins | sample WorMetLIZISLAND1_FD_187413 | JGI IMG/M metagenome (GOLD analysis project Ga0209680, IMG submission 187413) | Marine gutless worms symbiont microbial communities from Max Planck institute for Marine Microbiology, Germany - Olavius loisae LIZARD... ... | reverse complement strand
CACAATAAACACAAAACACAGCAAATCCCCTAGTCTACAATAATATGGGGTGACTAGGGGATAGCTCCCACAGAGGGCAGGGTTGCCAGGCCTGAACGGCGGTGGGGCTGCCGCCGCGGTACCCCCAGTTGCTAATTACTACCGAGTCTGCTGTGAGGCAGTACGGTCGGCTATCCTAGCAACAGCTTGGCTTTTTGTTTTTAACTTAAAATCTAACAGAAATGATAATATGTACGAACCAAGTAGCCAGCCGTCTTTGATCTGACCATCTTCAAACAGTCTTCTCAGGCCACTGGAGCGCCAGATAAAACTGTCGTGTGTGCTGCCGGGCCATTTAGCTACAAGGTTGGTGATGCGCATGTCGTTGTCGCAGACGGCTTGGATGTTGATGGTGTGAACACCTTTGCGGTTAACAAAGGCTTCTTCGTGTGCAGATGGCGCTTTTATTGCTACATGACTGCAGTCGATCGCTCCCAAGACATTGGGGAAGCCAGCCACCGAGTGGAACGATAACTTGTTGGCAATGACTGCTTGAGGATCGGTCGGGAAATGGATAAATGTCGGAGCAAGTTTGATCAAGGAATTGGTGACAGCTTCGATTGCATTGCTCACAGATGGCTGGGACATGCTGCAACTACGACCGACCATCCATTGAAAGCTGCCAGACGCATAAAATTGCAGCGCTGCCAACAGCTGTGACTCGGCAGAAACGGCATGATGGCGATGTGTGGGCCGTTCAATATCGTCGCCAATTAACTGAAGCAATTCTTTGACCGCCGGGCGAGTAAAACGAGTAGTCTGGAACATCTCTTCATCCGACAACTCATCCATTTTCAACGTATTGTTACAAACTTGCGGAGCGCGAGTGAATAAACCGTAAAAATGCGACATTTTTTATATTCTTTACAAACGTTGTATTTGTTTACAAAAGTTAAGATAAAGTTAAGAGTGCTAATTTGTGATCATAAGTTTGTCATAAGTTATATCGTAAGTTTATCGTAAGATTATCATAAGATGTTTCTGTAATTGGCAACATCATAACTTTATCGTAAGTTCGACTTACGATATATCGTAAGTTAAATCTTATCGTAAGATTGTCGTAAGATTTTTTTGTAATTCGGCCCCTGATGTACTGTAATGCTCCGATTGCAAGGAGTTCTGCTGTATAAATAGACGTACCGTATGGAAGTTTCTGAGAATATACTTTGGATGGGAAAATAACTGCAAGTGCTGCTTTATTTTCTTTTGACCATCAGTAAAAATGGTAGTATAGAGTCGGTATCTTTGATATGATTGAATGCAGAGATATGGAGAGTTGGAGAGCAGTTAGTTTTATTACCAAAGTATAGTAGATTCCAAAGGATTGTAGGATTATGTACTATCCATGGAGGTATTTTGGATATGGAGAAGTGCCATTGATGAGTTGTGTCGTCAATTGAAGTCACTAATGAGTATACTCATCATTCAATACATGTAACTCAGCACCACAGGAGACATCCTGCTGGCACCGGCACAAAACTAAATCATATCTGGGATGACAACCCAAGGAAAAAACAGCTTGGCAGAGAATTGGTTAAACACAAATTTTCACTCTAATAACTCATATACTGGTCAATAAAATAACAGGAAGAAGCCACAATTAGCGCTCGAATTCACAGGTGATTTGAAATCAAGGTGCAAAACTGCTACTGAAACAAGTACTAGAGACTCCAGAGTATCCATTCCGAGTACCAGTAGGTTTGTTTAGTGGGACTATCAGGGTATAATAAGCCACTGATGTAAAAATGATTCTACATTTTAGCATCCTTTACTTATTTTCGTAAACACGAAACTTCAGCCGAAAACAACAAAACAGAAAATGGTGTAGACTATAAAACGCCAGAAGGAACATCTACACTCTCCAGTTATGTCATGTCACTGAAATTAAAGACAGCATTGACAAACAGAAATCACTATCAAGACACGCCAAAGATCGTCAAAGAATATTGCATGTGACCTTTAGAATCTCTGTCGGTATGTCACCTCGGGGCGTGACCCACACATCTCGCTGACAATCATACAACGATACGGAACGCAGCAGCAGTATATGAATCCAGCAGCCTTTGAGAATGCCAATCTGGCAAACCTGCGGCAGTCGTGCAAACTCATCGAGCCGCTTGGCAAACTTTATCAACCGAAGGACGGTGATTGATGACTGGTTGACAAGCTGGTTGAGTGAAGGGTCGAGTTGACGTATATGTACAAGTGGCTCCAGATCAACAGTAAATGACAGATCATACACCTAGAAACGTATGTCGAAAACAGACTTGCACACAAGTCACAAGAACAAAGCAACAGTATCATCACTATGTATTTGAACACCACAAATAAAAATGACAAGAGGCTCAGCTATTGCCGAGCGACTGAGCATCAGCGGCACATTATACTGGAGTGGAGTTTAAGTAAATTATCAGTCGAACCACATAAAATGCAACACTTTGAATAATATTCACCTTTGAAAGGTATCATGACCTTGAAACCCGGGTTAGGGGTCATTCAAGGTCACTGGAAATAACACAGTTTGACTTCCTATTTATGTTCAATAGTAACTATGGCTCTATCCTGAACAGTTTCTAACATATATGACTTCTGTCAAAAAATGTTGCAACATTGCAATGTGGGTCTGAGCTCACTTTTAACATCCTCTATATGCTATTGCATATAAGGTTACTATTATATCTTTTTCACAACATCCAACTTGAATGGCATTGTATAGCCTAATTGTACTGATGTGCCATTAAGAAACTACACACTCACTCACTCACTCACTCACTGAGCTCACTGAACGTAATCGAATCTGGTACCATTATTTGCAAAATATAGTAACTTTTGTCTCTAAAGTGCACCATTTTTTACATTATTCAATAATACCATTTCTGACATATTTGATATAAAATAATACTGCAACCTTGTAATCCAAATCAGAGGACAATGAAGGTCATCAAAAGTGGTACTATTCGATAGCATGCCTATGGTTTCCTGATAGTGTCATATAGTAACTTTGTCTCAAAATGCACCATTTTTGAGACATTCACCTTTGAAAAGATAACGTGACTATGAAACCCAGGGAAAATAAAGAAAACAGGCAAATATCAAATGCTGTATAAACACATGGCAATATCAGAGAGTTACAATTCAAGATTACACAAACAAGGAAGATAGGTAAAGTCCACACAGGAAGATTACAAATAATATCTTCAAGATATAGTCTGCCAAAAGGCAAGGGTTGCATTACACTCAAGACAACATATCAAGACACAAAACAAGGAAATCATAGAGTAATGTTATCATAAACCAGCAGCACTACTACTGTTGACAAACAAATTATGGTTCAAATACATGTTTATAGGCAGGAAATGTGGCAAGACAATGAGTCACTTTTGACTTAGCCTTTCGCTACGTCAAAGTTCGGTCTAAGTACAGACTTAAGTCAAAAAGTAAAGTGGGTTTCACTGATGTAAAACGCTCAGACCAAACTTCGCAAGTTCGGTCTGAGCGATTGGCTCAGCGGAAGACAAACCAAAGTTTCGGTCTAAGTAGAGTTAAGCCGAACTAACTTGACTTAAGTTGGTCGATTAGCATGGAAGAGATAGCTTAAGCCCTAGGGCTTAACTTTCGATAAGCCTAAACTCACTTTAACTTTTATCTCTTACCGAAATGAAATGACGTCATTATGCGTCACATAAACAAAGAACATGGCGAGGATTGGAGCTGTGCCACGAGGAGTGAGGCACAGAAATACAAAATTGATGAGAACTGCATGAGGATCAATGGAAGACGTGTACCTGTCATATCAGCTGCCGAAACAGCAATTTAATTCCAACCATGGCCCGCGAATTCACTAAATGGCAATGCCGGCGTGTAGAGTCAGAACCGGCTCAGCAAAGTCTAAATCCAAAGTTAAGTTGAACTTTGGTCTAAGTCCGGACTATAGCGTTCAGCTTAACGTTTCGTCAGCGAATCGCTGAGCGAAAGGCTAAGTCAAAAGTTAAAGTGACCTAATGTTGAGCCATGTTGGGAGTTGTGGTTTACAAATACAGTACACAGTAAATATTTTGTAGCAGTCACAATGTATTGCTTTAATTGACTGGCTACAGCATGTTTAGTGGTGCTCGTAGCTACAAATACTGACCTGAACCAGCTCTTGTATCACTCGTTCTTCATCGGACGTTAGAGTTCGCATCAGGTCACCAGCATCAGCCACTATGTTCGCCGTCACTGAAGCATTAATAGTGTTCTCGATATAAGACATTAGATCAGCAGACAGAGTGGACGAAGAAGACGACAGTCCATCCTTGCCGAGCCACGCCTTCGACTTACTCAGCAAGTTTGTAGTTTCTGAGCTGAGTTCACTTGTAGACACAGCAGGCCGTGGCACAGTGCTTTCAGAGCTGGGCACAGATGTCACGGTAACCTCGGGCGCTATCACAACAGCGGCCGAACCAACGTCTGCATCGTGGCTTGTCTGAGAAACTGTCTCGGACATTTCTTTGTCAGAACCGTCGGCGGACTCACATAGTTTTGAGCTAAATGAAATAATACTGTTGCGATTCTTCTTGAGACGTTCTCGTCGTTTCTTCTTCTCGTCGTCACCTCGAAATAACATTAGTCTCAAAGTCAGCAGCGCACGAGCTAAATGTTCTTATCACTCACACCAGGTACTTCCCAGAGCAATGACTTACGATTAATGGCAGTATAAAATCAAGCACATACGTTATATAGCACAAAACCAATCTCAAGAATACTAATATCACATACTTTATCTATTAGCATCTCTCTATATTTCAGAAAGTATCAAGCTAAGAAATTACAAATTTTGCACGGGAAAGGCTTTGGAAGGTACAAGCCAACAAATAAACGAATAACCAATGGTGGGCAGTGAACAGCTAGTTTTCTCCCATCAAAATTTTATCATCAAACATCTTTCTTTATAAAGATATACCAGCATTCACAAGTCACTGATATTAAATACTAACAGAAATTTTTAGCCGACATTTTTAACATCCTACTATCTAACAGCAATCAATTAACGACATCTTTGTTCTTTGTTGCAGATCATTAACTACTTCATTGTCCAACTAATTCAATAAACAAACTTCTTTCATAGTTCACTAATCCAATCAGAAAAAATTTATACAACACCATGTTTCAGACCATCTGTGACACAGGTAATTCCCCTTTTTCATACAATCAACGGTTAAAGATAAACTTCAGTTTTCCCCAACTTCGTTAATCAGCTGTTTAGCAGCTTAAAAATAGGTCTGTCTTGCATTCCAACTAAGCAACAAGGAGCAATTTAGCTTGATGTCCACTAAATCATGGCTGTACAGCAGTTCAACTTACTAAAGCCTACATTACTGTATCTGTAACACTCGGCATTTTATACGACTACATTTTAAAACACACACTGAATAGATACCTAGGATTAGATCCCTGTTCATGCCGACATCAAAACATTTCTTCAACCTGCAATGTGGGCAAAACCTTCGAGTGTTTGCATCTATTTTGCAGTTGCCATCGAAAACACACTTCGGCTGCTTCAAAAACAAAACAAATACACACATCAGCACAAATAACTCCACTATCATTTATATCTGAATGGAAAACGAAAACGTTCAACTTAACCAAATAGAAAACATATTTGTTGCACCAATCGTGCATTACTGGTGCAATATTGGTGCAATCATCAATCAAGGTAATCAAGGCTTGTGAGTGGTTCTATATAGTCAAGGCAACTGGCAGATCACACTGGAATTATTACCCACAGGGGACCGAGTGGCTGTAGTGTTTATTGCCAACAGTAAACTGAGAACAGTGACAAAACATTCATCAGCTTGCAGCTTGTCTGTCATTCTCAGTTTCAACACACCATAAAGGCTGCAACCCACTAGGCGAACTAGTTGGAAACTAGTTGCCAACCCGGGTTCCCGGTTTTCCAACTAGTTTCCAACTACACTGTGTCCGGAAAAAAACGGCCCCCTAAACATGTCCAAATAACTTTATGAACAGAGAATGATAGCCATTATTTTTCTTTGTATCATGAAAAGCCATCTATTTGCAATGTTTGTGTGAAATTTCACGACAACCAGTCTGTCCATTGCTGAGATATTGCTTTTTATAAAAAGATGGTCGAAAATTGCCATCGCCATCGCCAACATTGTCAATTAACGCGTGCGCATAATGCTTACTTACATCCGCCAATATCGACGCCAGCGCACTGTGCGTCAGCGTTTACGTAATTTTTGCATAAATAAAAACAAAATGGTAGCCTAATCAGCAGAGAAGATCGAATGTTGATAAAAGTTTTGCATCAAGAGAAAGGTTCAAGGAAGTTATTAGCTGAATTTCCATACAAAGCGTTTGAACTGATACCAACGGTGTTCATTGTGTTGGAAACTTGTGTTTTCAGTGTTAGTTCTTAAAGATAAAAAAATATCACAACACAGGAAACGCAGTTCATCGAAATTTTACATACAGTGCCTAAATGAGTGTTAAATTATGCTGTGTGTCATTGGATTGTGTGCATTTTACAGCATTTTGTTTAAGGGGGCCGTTTTTTCCCGGACACGGTGTAGTTGCGAACTAGTCTCGCAACTTTTTGGGGTTGCCAACTTGTTGGCAATGGGGTTGCCAACTTGTTGGCAACCTGATAGATCTATTATGACATGCAGATTGGCAACTTGCTGCACAAGTGGAATGTAGAAAACGACCAGGCTTGCAACAAGTTGCCAACTAGTTTCCAACCCGAAATTGCAAATACGAACCAGTTGGCAACCTGGGTTGGCTACTAGTTTCCAACTAGTTTGCCTAGTTGGTTGCGGCCTTAATGCTTTGTACAAGGTGCATTCAATAAGTTCCAGGACTCTGAGTATTTTTACATGAAATATTATAACAAAGCACTGTCATTACTCGTATTTCTGGTGCCGTCACTAATGATGTCATTTTATATGAAAATTAAAACAAATGCTGACGTTCAGTTGGAACAACAGACGAAATTCCTAGTTGCAAAACGCATTTCATGTGCATGAGTTCATCGCTATCTGTTGGCAGTATTTAAGAGTGGAACTTTGTCATATCCAAGAATGTCTGATGCTTATCTAACAGATGACGCATGTTATCTCCGTAACGATGTGAAACAGAGGGTTGATGTCAATGGGGCAACTATATGAAACCACCCACTGCGGATCTTTTGGTCATGTGAACGATGACATCATGTGACCCAAAATGGTGACGATATAATGCTGTAATAAAATTTGTACCCTTGTTGACCAACAACGTTTTTAAGTGTTAAAGAAAAACGTATTACTGCAAAATAGAGTACAACAATGGGACAAACACCTCGTTCCATAGATAAGTACACAGTGTCTCAAAAAAGTAGCACATCATACTTTGTGGAATATTTTCGCGCAGGGTTAACTGAATGCAAAAATTTCAACGGCTACAGAGTCAGAGATAATTTGCAAACACGAGTGTGTAATCAATGTTCTAAATTTTAACGTGCCAAAGTGCTGCCACCTGGTGAATTAACATGTATCAAATTGGCAATTGTGTGTGCACATAAACTGCACATATTTTGAAGGTCTCTCATCTTTTTGCCCATTTGTTGCATGCTTATTAATTGCATTGAAAAACAATTCTTTTTATTAAATGTCTACCGCACCAAGGTTGACAATGTGGTCGACTTGAAACAGCGCATTGTGGCAGCTCTTGATCATAGCATCATCGCGTCGGCCATTGCTCAGTGGCGTCAGCGACTGCATGCTTGTGTTCGCGCTGCCGGTGGACATTTTGAGCATTGTCTGCAGTGACATTATCCACTCTTCATGTAATAAATACTGACTAACACGAGTATGCTTTATTTTTGTAAAATTGTATCCGCTTAAGCTTTGCATTAAGCAAAAATTATGACAGCTTAGATAAGTTTATTGGAAATTTAAAATATTTTTAATTCACCAGGTGGTGCCTCTTCATTTTATTCAATTTATAAGAACTTAACTCACAGCTTTATTCTGCATTATCTTACCTTCAAGAAACTTCAAAAAACATTAAATTCTGTTAAAATTTAGCGAACTTATGGTGCTAAATGTAATGTGCAACTTTTTTGAGACACGGCGTATTTCTAATTAGCCATAAAAACAAGCTGTTTACATAGTTTGACGGTATCTGCAATCAGACATACTGAGTTTATACCTTTTGCTTCCAGGCATTACGGCGGAAGAATGCTTTACAGGATTCACACGAAACAGCATCAAAGTTACATCCAAGAGCGCGGTCACCACAAACACTGCAAAACTTGTCAGCCTTCGACGCTGATAAGCTGCCACTTTTATGATATTTTATCTTTGCAGTGGAGGCCATTTGTTGGTCATCAGACACACATATTTCCTCAGATGTAATTACTTGCTACACATTAGCAAACACATACACATTTGTAATTACCAGGGGATTTACAGAAAAATAGAAGTAAGATTATGAAACACAAAATTTTTAAAGCATTTATCGATTCATTGCAACCAGTTATAAAATGATCAAATTGGACATGGGTAAAGACTGGCTCATAAAGTGAATGGTCCTTCTGTTTGCCAAAACACTGATGGCTGTCAGTGTAAATAACTCATCACTGTATGTCAGCAATATACGACGTACATGTCAGCCATGTTGTGAGTTCGCCCAATGTCACATCAGTTCGTGGCCTTGGCACCACTGCCACACCTTTATGACATAAGAGGGGAGGATTGAAGTGGTCCCCAGTCAGTGGAAGTTTAATCACTTCAAGGATCTAATTCACAACAGCGTGGTACAGAAGTAACGTAACCGATATTTGCCTCCCTCTCTAATCATTCACTACAATCCACACAGTTGCAGTAATGCTAGTAATTATCTAATGCAAAGAAACAAGACATGCAATGCTACATAATTTCACAAAACCTGATTCTGTTAGTTAGCCACCCATACCATGAATAATGAGGGTTATTTAACTGGTGCATTATAAATGTACTCATTATTATTATTATTATGACCCAATACCCATTGGTTAATGTCGATTCAAATATAAGTTGTCAGTGACTCATGTCAATCACTGGTTTCATAACTCATCATGGGTTAACAATACTTTATTCAAAACCTTAATAAAAACAAAAACCACACTTTACAGTCAGTAACAGAGTAACAGAGTAGATCTGTAACCTCGCTGACTGGTTGAACATCGACAGCTTCAACTTTGACTTCGAATGGCAATGCAGCAGATCCTTCCAGCGACGAGCTGCTATGATGTGAAGACTCACCATCTGACATCTACAGCAACAATTAACCCACTTTACATTTCCTAGCCAGTACTGAATTTGGGGAATGACCAGGGTTCAATGAGTGCAGTACTACTGTATGTAATATCAAAAAGTGTAATGTTAACTAACTTTATTTTTGTACGTGTGATTTATACTGGAAAAGGTCTTTCAACGTTTTGAGACACAATCCAATTTATTACAATTTTATTACATGTACATAGGAATATAGGAATATGTCAGTTATTACATCAAAACAACTGCAGTTTTTAGAGACAAGAATGCACAGACAAACCAATGCAAAGCTACCATAAGTGCCACACAGTGTATCGAAGAACGACGAGGCTGTGCTAAAAAATAAGTCATACAGCTGAAATGACCTGCGACTATCCACTATAACAGAATATCGTAATAAAAGTGGAAGGAAGTATTTGGGATGTTTGTATATCGAATTGCCATGTAGGATGGATGGGCAGGGCCATCCACACTGAACACAAGTGACATCATCGTAAGATCAACAGAACATCATCCATGTTATTGATCACACTTTAATAAAACTAAGCGGATAGCTAAGTAAATGCTCAAACTTCTATACCCACCTGTCTTTAAAGTCCCCATTAGGGGTGATCCTGTAGGAAATTTAGAATGCCAATTAGTCTCAGAAAGTGAGAATGTTGGGAATATCAGGTGGTAACAGAATTTCGACAACAGGATAAGCCGTTTGGATACAATACCAGACTGCGACAGAGATACAGATAAACGGGTGGACAGACAGACAACTTTTAACAGCAAAAGTCATGCTTATGTATAGCACTGCATCGGTAAAAATTATGCACAACTAAGACGACGGGACGACGGGCCAGAAGACGGGCCACAGAGAGTAGCCCGTCAATGCGCGTAGCAGACAGACTGTCCGTCGTCTTGCCACCCACTACATGCACCAACGTGTAGTGGGCGGCACTACCGACCACTACACGTTGGGCGGTAGTGCCCACACTTTGTGACCCGTCGTCTGGCAAGTCGTGTTTTGTGTTTGGTAATCGTGGAGTTTAGGTGCCTAAATTCACACTACCGTCTTACTTACTCATTATGACCGGAAATCGCATCGCGCGCACCGGAAATGCGCGAAAGTTTATTTACCAGACGAATTTAGGGTTAGG
>Ga0209680_1000574_pt1 | contig 10497 bp, 7 predicted proteins | sample WorMetLIZISLAND1_FD_187413 | JGI IMG/M metagenome (GOLD analysis project Ga0209680, IMG submission 187413) | Marine gutless worms symbiont microbial communities from Max Planck institute for Marine Microbiology, Germany - Olavius loisae LIZARD... ... | reverse complement strand
TCGCTCAACAGAGGCCTATTATTCCGATTGTGTGCACGGGCCGCTGTATACAGCGTCGTCGAGATAGGTGACCGACGTCAAGGCCACTCCCGCGTGGCGGGGGAGCGTCGATGTGACCACTGATGCGTAACTGAGACCATCAATAGTAGGCTATAGAGCGCCATGCAAGTAAGGTGACTGGTGCCTCGCCGCAGAGGCACGACGTCACACAATAGGACGCTGTCACGTGGCTCTACACGGTCGGAAACGGCGTATTTCGGCGGCTGGAAAAAATTCTTTACTTTATGACAAGTCGCTCCCCCAACTTTTAGGTCAATATTTTGACGTAAATTTTGCGACTTATACGCGAGTATATACGGTATGCTGTGATGAATGCAGACTAAGCTCCAAGCTGCCGCCAACCCTCAGACCAAGCCGACCGACTTGGGCTGTGAGTCCGTCTATAGGCTGCTACCAACTACACCCACCATAGCCATTTATTATTATTATTACTCAGCCCGAATGAAAACTCGTTTTACCGTCCAATAGAAGTTCAAGTACTAACCGCGTCCAACATAGTATAAATACACATTGCCACTAAGCCACCGTTAAGTAAGTTGGTGTGTATGTTAATTTGTACATTTTTTATTTCCTACTTTGTGGCCACCATGTATGTAGCTGTTGAACTGATTCAGTGCAAAACTGGTGCTGTTTTTGGTCCAGCGTGTAGTGTGTGTCTATGGTGTGTAGTTGAGAGCGAGAATGTCGTCATCAAGTTCTTCATTCCGTGGTCCAATCAACACACTTACACTGTCATCAAGTAATGCTCACATTGTCGTTATGTTGCTGCTGTTATCTTTTACGTTTTGTTTGCAGTTAAGCCTTTTTAAATATTATCATTTGTAGATTTGCTTTGTGAAAACAGTTAATTTCCAGACTTTACTTGGTGTCAAAGGTGAGTAATTGTACATCGTCTGTGATCTAGACTGGTATCTTCACATCACCACAGGGGATGACATGTCCCCTGTACATACTGTCACAGAGCCTCTGTCCTGTACTAGTCCAGTATGTTTTCCCCAAGCTGGACATGGCGTCGTGTTGTACTACATTGACTGGCCGAGTCAAGCCACAGATAGCAGTGCACCCATACAGCTAGTGCATGGCCATCTGCGGACCGATCCTTGTTAATTTGTCTTTAATTTGTTTTTTTTGTCGAATCTATTGGCAACCTGGATTTCTGTGTTTTTGAATAGTAATGGATTACTGATGTGTTTTGAGTCAGGTCAGTCTTCCTCCTCCTGCAGGTGTGTATATGTGTTGTGCTATCTCTAGCCTTGAAATGAGACCATGTATCCCTGTTGCAAGCAGAGTTTGTGGGTCCTGAGAGAGATCGAAGGCTGTGCAGAAGGAGGAGTAGACTGGTCTATTGGTGAATGTTGTAGGCGAGGCACAAATGGCAGTCTATCAGCTAAACTACAGAGCGGTCAACCCGAGGACTTTGACGTCGCACCACAGCTTCATATCTACGTCATGCCAAGTTGTTCTTACCGCGTCTCAATCAGCATTGCTTGGGTCGAACTCTATGGACAGGTGAGATGATTGATTACCTGCGGCTGAAGTTACCTGTGTTTCTGTGAGTCGTCACTTAGTGACGAGCCTTGTCGTGAATCAGCTGATTATTACTGCACAGTTACTTACATACTGACTGGCAGTGTTGCTGTGTGTCAGTTTGTGCGGTTCTACGGCGTCTACCTGACATCGTACATCGTCGTCCAGGTGTTGATGGTGTTGTCGTGGCAACTGATGATGCTTGACGAGAAAGGTGCATCGAGTCAATTCTTACCTTTGAATACAGAATAATCATAGGAACTGTTTAGAAGTTACAGCTAACGGGACTACAGGTCTACAGAGAATATTGTCAGTTGTCATGTGAGAGGCAGGGCAGGACAAGGCAGGATTATTACAGTTACTGATGTATATAAATATTCTTCTGGATACAATGCTGGCAACAAATTGATACCACCAATCGCTGAAAAAGCTGCCGCCCAATATGGCTGACGAGGAGAAGATCTATTTTTAGCTGCTAGCAGTAGAGGATACCTTGATGACCAATCACAATAAAGCAGCAGTCCATGGGTTGGTCAGTCAGCCAATCACAGCATCACACTGTCTGCTTGTCAGCCATATTGAGTGGCATCACTCTCGGCGGCTAGTGCCGACCCTCGCCATCTAGTGCCGACACTTAGAGGGTTGACAGCTAGTGCCGACTCTCGCGGCTAGTGCCGAAGGCAATTAGTGCCGACCGTTGGCGGCTAGTGCCAACCTGCCATGTGGTGACAAGTAATCCAGTCGACAACTGAGTTGTGTGATCTTGCTGCTAGATGATCTAGAGCTTTGCTGACAGTGTATCACGCCACTGTTGTGTCTGCTTGCAGTTCTGATACGGGTAGTGCTTTACCGAGAAGTTCACTGAAGCTTATTATCATAATGTTTCCTGTAATCAGATCAGACTGATATGCACTGCTGAGAGAGATATGTTGTGTGTGTCTGTGACATGAAGGTGAGGCTCCGTGCTTCACTGAATCTCATTCGCGCTGGGCTCAGCCGTATCGTGTCGGTATCGTTGCTATGGGCGTCCGACTGCTCTTCAAGTACGTATCCTCAACCCAGATCACACACATGTCACAGAGTAGCTAGAGTAGACTGGAACTGCTGCCAAGTGCTGGCTGGCTGCTTTTTTTAATTTTCTGAACTTTTCTATGTATTGTCGTTTGAAAGTGGTTTAGTCTGATCTTGCCTCTTAATGCAAAATTAATGTATTTGTTGTATATGGCTTCCATCCACCGTCAGAATTTAAAAAAATTATTTCTGGTCATAAAATTTGCATTATAGTCCCAATCTGCTTCATTGTGTAAAATTTGATCTAAGTCAGAAGATTATTCAGTGAAATATGGCTGGTCATCTGCCACGTTGAATTTTCAAAATTTGAAACTTTTCAAATTGAACCAAATTAACTGTGATCGGACTACGCATCTTCGAACAAAATTTTGCACAGTCACATTTCGATGATAATTTGCACGAGAGTGGGGATTGCCAACGACGTAATAACCTGTGAAAATAAATTTTATTGTTAAGGCGTATTGGTGTGACTGAGGTTTGAATCTTTGGCTTTCACACGGACTTTCATCATTGTCCTTACAACAGCTTGCATGATGTTGTGTGCTGTAGCTACCCGGAGGAAGACAACATTGCCCAGCTGCTAGGTCTGCCAGCCGACGATGTACTTCTACTGCAGCGTGAGAATGTCTGGTATCAGGCACTACCAGTCATCCTCTATCTCGTCGCCTATGCTTTCATGTTTCTCTATGGTTACGTCATGCAGGCCTATGTCGCTGTCGTAGCACGCATGCTCTCGCCGATCGTCACAAGGTTGTTATTAGCAGCTTGCTATTAGTAGTTGATGTGATATGACCGTTGTATGGAGTGTACATCACTCATGTTGAGAACCCATTCCCTGCCACATGCCTCAACCACACAGCTGTGGCTATAATGGACTTGCCATTTGCAGCACTATAAATGTAGTCTTTGCTATCATTATTGCTATTGATAATGAGGTTTATTTCACACTTGTGACCAGCAACAGTTCAATAGATAGTCAATAATTACTGTTATTATTTGTCGGCACAGCCTTAGAGTGACATGCTCACAGAATTCAGTTTCTCAACACACTCGTTTAGTTGTTGTTGTTGTTGAAACAGCACCGTGTTGTTGACTTGGTACCGTGTACAAACTTACTTACCGACCATAGCATGTTGTGATATGAGAGCACATCGCCTTGTGTTCTGAGCCTGTGTGCTGTGTTCTGCAGACTTGCAACGTCGCCAGTGATATGTCGGCTAGCGACCTACGCCCAGTATATGGTTCTCATCGCTGGCCTGGCAGCTGCTGGCTTCCTGTGTGGCACACTCGGCATTGTTGCTGCTTTCATGGTCTATCAGTTGAAGGTAATCTGTGTCACATTAAGTCCAGTTACAGACCTGCTTACATACTACATGCTTTTTAGTGTTACGTGACAGCTAATTTGCATTGGCTAACGGTGTTGTGGTGCTTTATGCAGCAGTGATTAAATTCCATGTATTCACTATATCTTGCTGTGTAACGCTGTCGAATTGACTCTTGGATTGTCTGGATTTGCGGATTGTCTCGATTTATTTTGTTCTCAAGGAGTTACTCATCTCCTCATGCTGGGTGGATGACTTTTAGCTGTGGCTGGGCAGGTGAATCCAGGTAAGTTATTCAGTAGCAGTGATACCTTAACAACATGTCTTACCTGAGTGCGTGCTGTGATGCTTGTCCTTGTAGCTGGAGGGATAGAGGATGGCATGGTTTGGGCATGAGTTGTGGCCAGTAATGTATCAGTTTGAGTGGTTGAGCATTTTGGTCTGTAGTGAGTGAAATGCTGTCTAAGAGCTAGGGTTTGTCAGGGCATCTGTACAGCTGGTGTATTGTGGTGTATTGTAGACAATACTGAGCTACATATCAGCATCAGTGAAGAATCCCGCCGACGTGTCTGCGTGGAACGCCTGTCATCTCAACCTGACGCTCAGTGTCATGTTGATGATGCTACTTGCTGTCAACTCCGCATCTTTTGTCATCTGGACCAAACAACTCTCACTGTATGTCTTGACTTCGTCTATGTACCTGTATATACTTTGTGTCTCAAAAAATGCACCGACTTTGAAACGGTATAGCTCAAAATTATAAGGATCTATTTAGATGACATTTAGCAGTAATATTCAAAAGACTCTAGAATAGAAGTTGCATGTTTCAGTTTTCATATAGGTTTGCTTTTTTATCAACTTTTCATCTTTCAAACTGGACACCGAAAAGTAACATGAATTTGACGCTGTATGAAGCAAACGTGCCAACTTTGATGAGGTACAATTTTTAGAAACATTACCAGTATACACTGTTTCACAGTCTGTGCCTTGACTGGTGTCATTCGACTGTGTGTCTCATCTCTCTCTGCTCACCCTGTGTGTGTGTGTGTGACTGTGTACAGTGAGTCGTGGAGTTTGTTCGCTGATCCTTCAAGAACTGCTGGAGTGTTGGCGTGTCTTGCTGCGATGCTCCTCGTCTACGTGGACACGTCTCTGATATACCAGTGAGTGAGTCTAGTGTATCAGTGTTGTCTCCGCCTCGTGACGTGGCGTGGTTTTACTGCAGTGTTTGATTAGATCGTTTTGGTCTTCTGGTAAGAAACTTGATCACATCAACTCTGTGATAACTGAGCACCACGTGTGACTGTGCTTGACACGTCTGCCAGGAGGATTTAGTCAGTTTTTAACAGCCAATCCAGTAACATCGTCCTTGGGCGGTCAGAACTTTGATCCTTTCTTCCAACACTGTTGTTAGTAAGTAGTTGTGTCGTAAGACGTGTCCTCTTCTGTCTGTTCCTTAGAACACATCAAATTCCTCTTTTCTCTTAGCATTTCAAGTGCCACTTCCTTTGATATGTGCTCTGTCCATGAAACTATCATCATTCGCCTCCATATCCACATTCCATATCAACGTATTTGTATCATGCTTCCAGTCTTCTGAGGTTCTGTTTCTGTAGTAGGCACGATATAGCCACTACTAGCGTGCTAAAATGCCATGAAACCATAACCAGCCAACCGTCCTGTTTCAGTGGAGTCCACGACTCATTTCTATACAATAATGTACTCCAAACAAACATTTCAATGAGACCTTCGTCGGCGTGATGTTAAAGAAAAGTAAAAACACAGATCAGTTGACGTTATAGTTGTGTATTGTGTTGCGGAGTGAATCCTCAGCTCTGTGTGGTGGACAGGCTGTGTGTGAAGATGACAATGATATGATATGAGACGTGTGTTTGTGTGTTATAGTGAGCTGACGAGTGTGATGGGTGCCGTCGCGTACGTCTGCTGCGTCCTTCTTGTACTGTTTGCATCGGTGTCGATCCATCGCGTGTCTCATTTCATTAATGCAACGCTGATGACCATCGCGTTGCCGTCGGCGATGATCGTCATGTTCCGCGGCCGAAGCACGGCGAAGCCGCCTGCAGACCATGAGAAGAAGACTCAGTAGTGAGTCAATGAGTGAGTGAGTGACTCTAGTCCTTGTGGGCGGTCGGCGGTATGTGTGACCGTCAGTGAGTGAAACAAGCAGCGACGCCTCAGTGCGTTTGATCTCATCTATCTGGTACAACTGAGAAATATTGGTGAACTAGAGATTAAGGACGGATTGTAAGAACGTCACTCCACACTTGAGTCTAATTAACCAGCTAGTTTAAGTACATTTAGCATCAAAATCGTTGCAAAAACACGAAACCCACTCTAAAGTCAAAATGAGCCCGTGCAAATGTTGAGTGGCAAAATCAGAACTCAAATCTCCCTGAGTGGCATTCTTGCAATCCGCTCAAAGAGATTTTTAAATCTGTTGAGTTGCATAGTCTGCGATATAGTCGCAGAAACGATGCATACTGCTGAGAACAGTAGATTCTTTGTAAATGTGACTGTCTTTATTGATGTTGTGTCACTATCATTCGCTGTAGTCGTCTTAACGTCATTGAAGTGCTGTCATTTTGTGTGGAACCTCCTGTGAAATAACACTGGATTGTAACTGACGGTCGTGCAGTCGATGGCGTGGTTTTTCAACGTACTGGAAAGCAGTTACTGCTGTGATTACTGCAGTGTGCTGTAACATGATATTTGCTGGGTATGTTTCACATCCTTCTATTCTGGTATGCTCCACTAAGAGTGCACACCGCCAAACATGGACAGCAGTCTCCAGAGTGGACGATTCTGAGCCACATAAATTGCTTCATTAAACCAGAGGTTATTGGTTGCTGGATAGTCTTCATCGACGTGGGCGTCCCGGTGGTCTCCTCTAGTTCTCAAAGGAGGAATCTCTTATGATCATCTTGGCATCTGTTTTGTCTGGCATTCGGGCAATGTGGCCGAACAGAGAGAAACGCTGTGCTTGGATAATATAGCGGAATGGTGTGGTTACTTGGTTTTCTGTCTCATATCGTCATTTTGCACATGTCGGTACAAACATTAACAGCTTTGACAGACACCATTCATCGAGAGCATCAGTCTCGAGTACATCTCTTGGTAACTGCCCAGCACTTATAGCTGTACAGGACGATGGCTAGAATGCAGTACTATACAGCTTCAGCTTGCTGGAAATGGAGATTCGTGACTTCTACATCGATTGTCTAGGTTTTGCATGGCCACATGAGTGACGTGAGATATCACAAGAGCTTTGAGTTGTTGAGTGCACAAGGAAGCCAACATACTCAAATTCTTCAACTACTGCAACCTGCTGTCCTTGAACTGTGATTGTCAATGGCTCATCCTCCCTGCTGACCAAAGCTTGGACTTTGTCTTCTGCCAGTTCACCTCAAGCCCGAGAGATGCAGCTTCTGATGACATCGTCTCAAGTGCAGGTATGAGGAGTTCAAGTAGCTTGATAAAAAGTAAAGTAGATGATTTAAATCACGGTTCTTAGCAGTCACTTCAGAACCGCTCTACAATACCCCCTTGTTCATTGGGCCCTTTGCCGTTGCCACAGTACGGCGCTTTAGCAAGAAGGCCCTACAAGGTACCAAGTTATACTGCTAGGTGTGAACAACTTGCCCAGGGTTGTTGCCCGAATAATGCCGCGGCTGGAGTCGAACCCGTGACCTCTCGATCACGAGTCCAACGCCCTATCACTACACTACCCAGTCACCGGTAAGTTGAGCGACATCATTGGCAAAATCCAGATCTGAAAATGAGTGTGGACCAAATGGCGCTACATTCATGCCCGTGCCAACGGTTCTTTCCAGCAACCAGTCCACGCCTGTGGTGAAAGAGTCTAATGTCAACACACACCCTTGGTGACCTCGAGATTCAATTCAGTTGAACCAAGCATGCTCATATTCACGTGCATGAACACAGCTGACATAGTTGCTGATTTATGTGACTATCTTGTCTGGAATCCCGAGCCTCGTTAGCAGTAACAAAAGCGATGATCGGCTGAGTTAATCAAAGGCAGCATGCATGCTGCATAAGTTGGATGACCATAGTCTTGCCGTCATTGTGCAATGTTTAGTGTTACTATACAATCAAACATGGAGCAACCAGTGGTGAAACTGCTCTGTTACGTCTGTGTGCCAATAAGTTTGGTCTTATTCCTGATAGAATGACATGCGCAAACACCTTCCCTACTGCCGAAAGCAGAGTTATTCGTCTGTAATTGCTGCAATCCGATCTAGATCCTTTCTCTGTATGCAGTGAAATGATTATACTTTGGTGCCATTGCTTCAGGATAACAGCCTCACTGTTTACTGTATTTCATGAGACACTGATGGTGAGATGGTAAAGTGATCATGACAGATGTGAAGTCGTCGAGATGTAAGGACTTCTTAGGCAACTGTGTCAAGACCATTCTTGTACTTCGTCCTCAGGCCTTCGATATGGGGAGACACTCGGAGTCTGAGAGGCAGCTGCAGCAAATTTTTGATTTGTTGCCTCATCAGAAAGAAGTGAAAGATTGGGTACGTTAGCATTTGTTTAAGGCTGGGACTGATCTCTTCGGCTTTAACTTCAATGTCGCCAGCACAGGAAAGTGGTCAGATCGAAGCTGCAGAGAACCAGCTTGCCACAAGAAAATAACACGTGGTCAATAGCTTTCTGAGTGATGCCATCATTGGATGTCCATGAGAAGCAATGGATGTCCTTTCTCTGGACCAATGAGCCGGCAGTGCTAAGTGTCTGCAGAATGACAGGAAATGATCGTAGTTTTCATCAGTAAAGCCGCTTCCCAGTGGTCCTAGCACAGTGTCGCCTTGTAGTCTGTTTGTGCCAGCGACAGCATTGAAGTCGCCTAGTACCACTATCAGATCATTTTGTTTCCAGTCTGCAGCAGCTGCTTCAAGCTTAAGTGCATAGGCTTCGGACTGCCCAGGCGCTATGCACATAAGCGGAGTATGCAGATAGGTGGAGTGCAGTGGACGGCGCCACTATGCAGTAGGCCTACTTAGCAGTCATTGATGATGACATCAGAAAATCTCACAGCTAAAGCCTTCATCATACTTTCTATTTTGCAACTTGTAACAAAAGTAGGCCTACATGTTTGTAGTTAACTAATACATGGAATAAATTCAACTTTTAAACACGTTTAAAAAAAGTCAAACAGCGAACTCCGGGTAGAATTGTCACAATGTAGTCCATACATGTACACAGCAGCCTCCAATTCGTAGAATGTTTCATAGGATTCGGAGCCTTTCTGTTCCAGGAATTTTCAATTGTTTTCAAGAGACTGTTTAACAAGAGATAATGTTGCTTTTAAAACGGTTGAAATGACTGACGGCCTCGGTGTACTACGGTCTACAGAGCAGAGTTACAGCCAGACAGCAAAGCTGCTGAAGCAGACCACGTGCCGGCACCTGTAATTTTATCCCTGCACCTATCGCCTCATTACGGGCAGGCTGGAAGTCTGAGTGTGCAGGATTGTTAATGCTGTCAGTGGACGGATGGCCCTCTGGTCGACGGGCACGCACGGACGTCCTTGTATTCAGTCTGTGTGTAATAGGACACCACCAGCTACGAGAGATGCGAGCGCGTGGAGGTGCCTATGCAGTTATGCGGAGTGAAATGCACTGACTGGGACTCATGCGGGTTATGCACATAACCGAATTATACAGTTAAGCGATATGCACCTATGTGGAGTTGCTTCTCATTGAAATAGCCTAGCTTCAATTGACACCGAAGTCTAACTATGCAGTTAAGAGGATTATGCACTTATCTGATATGCACTTAAGTGGAGTGTACTGTATACAGAACTCCCATGTCTGCACTCTCGGTGGGGCCATAGCCAACAATAACTGATAAATGACCAGCACTGTGCTTAAACCTTGCACACAACAGGTGTTCGCTGAGAGGAGTCCATGAGACACATGCCAACATCACCTTCCTGTGGACAGCCAATGCAACTCCCTCCTGACGTCTGTTGTCCTTTCTCCTTGACCACAGGAATGTAGTATCACCAACAGTGGTCTCACCTCTGCCCAGCCATCTCACCTCCTGAAGACCAGCTAGCTGGATGATATATTTCTGGAGTTCCTGGTCTAGAAAGTGCTGCTGCTCCAGTACAGTTAAAGTTCCTCATATTTAGCATGCAAATCCTCAGTCCTTGCTTTCTGAATAAGATAAGGTGCTTCTTCGTTCCTGGGTAAGGCTTTTACTGGATGATGACCTTGGGAGACTTACACCTCCCACTGCCAGTCGTGCCACTCACGTTGCATGTACTGAGAGCAGCATTAACAACGTTATGAGTAAAGTAGGCGATTTATATCGCGGCTCTTTGCGATCCAGATCGCTGCAGAGCCTCTCTACAATACTCCCCTTGTTCATTGGACCCTATGCCTGCTGCCACATTACAGCGCATTAGCATGAAAGCCCTCGCAAGGTACCAAGTTATACTGCTTGGTGAACAGAGGCACATTAGGTG
>Ga0209680_1000573_pt1 | contig 10504 bp, 10 predicted proteins | sample WorMetLIZISLAND1_FD_187413 | JGI IMG/M metagenome (GOLD analysis project Ga0209680, IMG submission 187413) | Marine gutless worms symbiont microbial communities from Max Planck institute for Marine Microbiology, Germany - Olavius loisae LIZARD... ... | reverse complement strand
AGCCCTAATTCGAGCATCCAACCTGCGACCTATCCGCCTCTCCCAACACCTATCACGGCGCCGGGCACCCGACCGTTCACACCTCATTCATGCCATCTTCGTTCTTGTAGGCCTCGGTGAACGGCGGCAGCTTGCCGATCTCGGCAAGATGGCGGCCGATGCCAGCCATGGTCGAATGCGGCCGGCCCTGAACCTTGCCCTTCATTTCCGGGATCCACAGGTCGCCGAGGCTGAGCTTGCCGTATTCGGTGGTGAACAGGTCGGTGCGCCAGGCCATGGCTTCCGTGCCCCAGATGTGCGGCAGATGGTGCTGGCCACCGCCCCAGGTCCAGGCCGCCGAAGCCGAGACGAAGGAGGGCTCGACGTTGCCGAGGTTGGGGATTTTGCCCAGGTTCCACGGCTGCGTCAGCTGCAAAGGCTGCCACTGGCCTTTACGGTTGAGCGTCGGGGTGATGACGTCGAAACCGCGGCCCTTGGAGGCTTTCATCTTGTTCAAGAGTTCTTCGTTGGAGCCCATGGCCGTGTAGTTCGGCTTGATCCCGGTCGACTTTTCGAAGTCCTTGAGGAAGACCTCCGGCAGGTAGCCGGTCCAGCACATGATGTTAACTTCGCCCGACGACGAGAGGGCGTCCTGGACGAGCCAAGGCCCGGTCGCGGCGACGGCGCCTGCCGCGGCGGCGCCCTTCAGCATGGTGCGGCGCGAGAAGTCCTTGGCCGCACGCAGCGTCTGTTTTGCGGAAGATTTCTGTTTGGTGCTCATGTTGTTGCTCCCTGTGCGAGTTATCGAATTTGGGGCGTGAAAATCGGCTGGAATTCTCATCACCCAATGATCTGGCAGTGTTACGGCAATATGAAACGTGCCTCTCACGCGCGTTAAACGTGCGGGGAGCTGCCGCTAGTCCGTAATCAATTGATGTTTCGCCCCCCAGCACCTCTAAGCGTCCCGGAAAACGGACGCCATGAGTTAGGGCCAAAAGATTGATTTTTATGGTGCCAAGACCGTTTTTATGGAGTTTTGCCGTTTTCCGCCTGAGCGATTTGGAACAGACTTACGGCCCTTAGCGGCGAGAACGAACCGAAATAAAAATTCTATTTTCAAGTTTTCTACGAAAAATTTATTTGATTATTGGAGCGTGTGGGATACCATTGTGGTCGACCCGAGAGGGGGCCCTATCCATCGGGAGGAACACGACAATGACCGAGAGCCTATGCCATTTCATCAACGGGGAACGGGTCGCCGGCACCAGCGGGCGATCGGGGGACGTCTACAATCCGGCGACCGGTGAGGTCACCAAGACGGTGCCTTTCGCCAGCGCCGACGAGGTGGGCACGGCCATCGCCGCTGCCGCCGAAGCGCAACCGGCCTGGGCGGCGACGCCGCCGGCCAAGCGGGCCCAGGTCATGTTCAGCTTCCGCGACCTTTTGATCCGCAACATGGACGAACTGGCGGAGTTGGTGTCGAGCGAGCACGGCAAGACGTTGGAAGACGCCAAGGGTGAAGTCACTAGGGGTCTCGAGATCGTCGAGTTCGCCTGCGGCATACCGCATCTTTTGAAGGGCGAGTACTCGGACAGCGTCGCCGCCGGTGTCGACAGTTTCTCCAACCGCCAGCCGGTCGGCGTCTGCGCCGGCATCACGCCGTTCAATTTTCCGGCCATGGTGCCCATGTGGATGTTCCCGCTGTCGATCGCCTGCGGCAACACCTTCGTTCTCAAGCCGTCCGAGCGCGATCCGTCCGCCGGCATCCGCATCGCTGAGTTGTTGATCGAGGCCGGCCTGCCGAAAGGCGTGCTCAACGTCGTCAACGGCGACAAGGAAGCGGTCGACACACTGCTCACGGACGCCCGCGTTGGCGCCGTCAGCTTCGTCGGCTCGACGGCCATCGGGCGATACATCTATGAGACCGGCTGTGCCAATGGCAAACGGGTGCAGGCCTTGTGCGGCGCCAAGAACCACATGATCATCATGCCGGACGCCGACATGGACCAGGTCACCGATGCCGCCATCGGTTCGGCCTATGGCTCCGCCGGCGAACGTTGCATGGCCATTTCGGTGGCCGTCACCGTCGGCGAGGAGACCGGCGACGAGTTCATCCGCCGAATGACGCCCAGGGTGCAAGGTTTGAAGGTCGGGCCCTATACGGATCCGGCTGCCGAGATGGGGCCGGTGGTGACCGCGCAGTCCAAGGAGAAGATCGAACGTTACATCGATGAAGGTGTGGCCGCCGGCGCCGACCTCGTGGTCGACGGACGCGGCATCAACTTGCAGGGCTACGAGAACGGTTTTTTCGTCGGCGGCACGCTGATTGATCGTGTGACGACCGACATGTCGGTCTACACAGACGAGATTTTTGGCCCGGTGCTCTCCGTGGTCCGCGCCGACAGCTACGACCAGGCCAAGGACATGGTCATGACCCATGAATATGGCAACGGCGCCGCAATCTTCACCCGCGACGGCGACACCGCACGCGATTTCGTCCGCGACATCAACATCGGCATGGTCGGCGTCAATGTGCCGATCCCGGTGCCGGTCGCCTATCACAGCTTCGGCGGCTGGAAGGCGTCGCTGTTCGGCGACCACTCGATCCACGGCATGGAAGGGGTGCGCTTCTACACCAAGCTGAAGACGGTGACGGCGCGTTGGCCATCCGGCATCAAGGAGGGTGCGGTCTTCAACTTCCACTCGGGGAGTGATACCGGCCATTGAATTTCGCGAGATTTCGCATGATTCTTGGTTTTCATGGAAGACCAGTCCTCGGAAAGACCGCTAGCGGAAGTCCTAAAGGACCCTTCTCAAGTGGCCGCCGCCTTACGTCCAGCATTCGACTATTGGTTGGGTGGTCAAGGTGGCGATTGGGCACCTTCGATCAGTGCCTTCCGTCTGGAGGACCTGCCGCCGGCTCTGATTCCCTGGTGCGTCATCGTCGATGTACGGGACGATCCTCTCGACTACGTCTATCGGTTTTGGGGCACGAAACGGACGCGATTGCTGGGCCGCGACTTCACGGGTAGGTCCGTACACGAATTGAGTCCCGACGCAATCCGGGAATCCGTCTATGCCGAATACGAAGAAGTGCGCTGTAGTCGCCAACCGATGATCTCTCGACACCCGGCGCCCCTGTCGAGTTCTCAGGTCGTTCACTTCGAATCAATAAGGCTGCCGATCACCCGAGACGGCGATGCGGTTGACAGGATATTCGCCACCATCTGCTACCAAGACTTTACCGAAGATCACTACCGTCTGTTCGGCACCGACAACTACGCTATGGGTTTTTAGGAGGTGCTTTCTCGAAGCGTGTTTAAGAGGCAAAACGTTCCCCTCGGCGCTGCCGCGGGGCGACGCCGATGTCGACACGTTGAGCGAAACAGCGGCGCGGTCAGCCAGAACCCTGTATTAGGAAATACAGGGCGATGAGGGCCAGGGTCAGACCCTGCAAACCGACACGCCAGCGCATCATCACGTTGGATTTCTCCGCATGTTCGTCGCCGTCACCGGCCATGGTGAACATGCCGATGAAGAGGACGACGGCGGTGGCGCCGGCCGCTATTCCGATCAGATAGGGTAGGGTCGAAAGCAATGCAGACATATTAGGAAGTTTATCATGTCGAGGGGAACTAAACCACGAAACAATTGTGGGTATTGATCGATGGCAGTCCCGCTACGCTTGGTCTCTTGTCGTGTCTGTCCTTATAAAGGACGGGTTCCGGCCGAAGCGTATGTCCCGGAGAAAGGCGATGTGGGCCAATATCGGACTGCTGTTGTCGACGTTGATCATCTGCCTCGCGCTCGTTGAAGGCGGGCTCCGTGTATTCCAACCTTATGCGTTGACGGCTAAATTCCTGCTGCCGCCCAGCATTGAGAAGGAGTTTTCGACGCGGGAGTTTTCGACACGGGTGACAACCGATAGCCTTGGCTTCCGGTCCCATCACGAACCGCCGGGCGAACCCGGTCAACGCTACCGCATCGTCGCCGTCGGCGATTCCTTTATCTTCGGGTGGGGCGTCGATGACAATAAGACGGTTCCGGCGCGGCTTCAGAAACGCCTGAATGCTGGGTCGAAAACACCGATTGAAGTCATCAACGCCGGCCAGCCGGGCGATGGACTGGGGAACTATGTTGGAAGCCTGCACCGCCACGTCCTGCGGCTAAAGCCGGACATGGTCGTTCTGGGTTTTCTTCCAGGAAACGACTGTCCGGTCGAAGGACCGACCATTTATCGGAAACCTGAACAAGTGGCCGAGAGGATTGGCCAGTTGATCAAACAGGCGGAGGGGCCGCAAAAGAAGGTACGGTCCTATGTGAGTCGTTTGCTGACGACCCGCGTCCTCGAGCCGGTGCGTCGCTGGGCGCGGCCGACCTTCAACATCGGCGAAGCGGCGCTTGGTATCGTCAGCGATCCGATCACCGGGGCCGGTAATCCCCTGAATCCGAAGAGCCTTGGCGCACGGCTGGCCGGTAATGCCGTATTCAAGGCCCGGTACGATCGCTTGGCGGCCGACGGCTGGGTAGACCAGGGGCGCAAATGGGAAATCAGCCCGTGGCTCGTCCATCACGCGCTGTTCGCGCCGGAGCACACGGCGCAGGCCCTGTTTCTCGAACCGAAAACACGACCGGCGATGGAAAGCCAGTGGGCCATTTGCGCCGGATTGATCCGTCACATAGCCGCCATGGTGCGCGCCGCCGGATCGGATTTCTACCTCCTCGTATTTCCCTTGTCCTACCAGGCGGACGAAGCCGTTTTGGCGGTCCGCGAAGGGCTCGGCATTACCGTCCCGCAAACGGCCCTGACGGCAACCTTCGTCAATGACCGCATGCGGCATCTCTGCGAGACGGAGAATTTGAAGCGCGTCGATACCGTCGAAGCAACGCGCCGGGCTGTGAATTCCGGGAGACAGATGTTCTTTCCGGTCGACGGGCATTTAACCGAACACGGAACCGATCTGGTCGCCGCCGCCGCACGGCGTATCCGAGAGGACTTGTGACGGCGACCCGTCTGCACCATTGGAATTCGAAAGATAGGGAGACAATCCATCAAAGCACTGTTGCAAAGAGTGACGCGGGCAAGCGTCGTTAACGCCGAAACGGGCGAAGTCCTCGGTGCCATCGATGCCGGGTTGGTCGCGCTGGTCTGTGCCGAGCCCGACGACACACCCGACGATTGCACCTTCTTCGCCCGCAAGATCGCCGCCATGCGCCTCTTTGAAGACGACGCCGGCAAGATGAACCGCTCCGTGCTCGACGTCGGCGGTGAGGTGCTGGCGGTCAGTCAGTTCACGCTGGCCGCCGACTGGCGGCGCGGCAACCGGCCGTGTTTTTCAAGGGCCGCCGATCCGGAAACGGCGGAGCGGCTCTATCACCTGTTTTGCGACAAGCTCGCCGAGCAAGGCGTCGAGGTGGCCACCGGGCGCTTCCGCACCGCCATGCAGGTCGAACTGGTCAAGACGGGCCGGTGACCATCTGGATGGACTCGAAGAAGCCGGACTGAGCCCGGGTTCCACAAAAAAAGAGGGCCGGCTTAAGCCGACCCTAGTTCCCTGGAGACAGGGTGAGGGTGAACGGTTAATCGGCGCCTTGATCAGCGCTGGAATCAACGGCGCCCGCGGTCGCCCTGGAGTCCGCCGCCGCCCCGCCGGGCGAAGCCGCCGCGGTTGTTGCCGAACCGCTGGTTTCTGACCCGCTGGTCACTGAACCTCTGATTGCTGAGGCGGTGATTGGTGATACGCCGGTTCTGCCCGCCGAAGCGCTGAGCGCCGGGGCGCTGATTGTTGAACCGTTGGGCGCCGGGACGCCGGTTGTCGAAACGCTGACTGCCTGGACGTTGGTTGGAGAAACGGCGGTTGTCCAGGCGCCGCTCTTGGCGGAACTGTCGGCCGTCCTGACGCCGGTCCTGGCGGTAGTCGCGGGTCGCCTGGCGCCGGTTCTGGCGGAATTCCTGACGGGTGATGTCGCCATTGCGGAGCGCCTGGCGGTTGTCACGCAGGTCGCGCTGGTAGTGCCGGGTGTCCCGGCGCTGGTCACGGCGGTAATCGCGGTTGTCCTGACGCCGGTCCTGGCGGAAGTCGCGGCGGTCGCCCCGACGGTCCTGGTTGAAGTCACGCACATCGCCCCGACGGTCCTGGCGGAAATCCCGCACATCGCTACGGCGGTCCTGACGATACTCACGATTGTCCTGGCGCCGGTCCTGACGATACTCACGATTGTCCTGGCGCCGGTCCTGGCGGTATTCGCGGCGGTCGGCCCGGTTCTCCTGGCGGAATTCCTGGCGCGTGATATCGCCGTCCCTCAGGGCCTGACGGTTCTCGCGAAGATCGGAATTCAGGTCGCGCCGGTCGTCGCGGCGCTCTTCGACGTAGTCGCGATGGTCCTCGCGGCGCTCCTGGCGCGCCTCGCGGATATCCTGTCGTCGTTCCCGGCGCGGATTGACAGCGGAATCTTCCGTCGTCGTCTCGGCCGTCGTCTCGGTGGTCGTTTCCTGGGCTTTCACGGCGATCGGGCTCAAGGCGATCAAGGCAGCGGAAATCATGAGAGCGGGGATCTGTTTCAATTTCATCGTGGAACTCCTGTATCCAAGGTTTCGATCGGCCCTCAAGATTATGGGAAAATTTCCCATATTTTTTCCAAACATACGTGGGAAAATTTCACACGTCAAGAAAAAAGTGGGATTTCTTCCCACATATGCTAGATTGGGGTCATGAGTGGGCGCTCCCGATAGCGGGAACCGTCCCAAGGAAACGCCAAAAAAGACCGGTTTTCTGAGAAAAATGGACAACACGGAACCCCCGAAGGCCCTGGTTCGTGCCGTCCGGCGCCTGCTCGAACCCCTTGCGCGTCTTCTGATCGCCCATGGCATCACCTATCCGTTGTTGAGCGGGCTCCTGAAAAACGTCTACGTGGACGTGGCGCGGAAACACTTCCGGGTCGGCGACAAGCCTTTGACCGACAGCCGGGTCAGCGTCTTGACCGGCGTGCACCGCAAGGACGTGAAACGCTTCCGCGAGGAACCGGAGGCTTTCGAGGCGCCGGCTTCGGTGTCGCTCGGGGCCCAGATCATCGGCCTGTGGACAGGTGCCCCTGCCTATCTGGACGATACCGGCGCGCCGCTGCCCTTGCCGCGCTCGACGGCGGACGGGTCGCCGTCCTTCGACGGTCTCGTCGAACAGGTGAGTAAGGACGTGCGGCCGCGCACGCTGCTCGACGAATGGCTGCGCTCCGGCCTGGTCACCGTCGAGGCGGACCGGGTGTTCCTCAACACGCACGCCTTCGTGCCGCGCGAAGGGTTCGACGACCAGGTCTATTTCTACGGCCGCAACCTGCATGACCATATGGCCGCCGGCACCCATAACCTGCTCGGCGGCACGCCGACCTTCCTGGAACGCGCCGTCTTCTACGGCGACCTCAGCGAGACCTCGGTCTCCGAACTCGAGGAACTGGCCCGACCGGCGGCCATGAAGGCCGTGCAGGACCTGAACCGCTCGGCCCTTGATCGCAAGGACAAGGATCAACACGCGCCGGGCCGCAAACACCGTTTCAGTTTCGGCGTCTATTTCTACAGCGAACCGGACGAGCCGGAGGACGACGGCCCCGATGACGAGACCCCGGGAGACGGACGAGACCGATGACCCGTCGGCCGGGCCAACGATCGACGGCAAGGCACTGGCCGGTAATCGCAGCCGTATTCCTGCTCGCCGCCTGCGCGCCGGGGGCGACGCAGACGGAAACGGCGGCGCGGCCAGTTCCCGGCGGCGTCGGGGGAACCGGTGTCACCCAGGTTCCGTCAGGGGTTGGTGGAACCGGCGTCGTCGCCGAACGGCCGGGCGGCGTCGGCGGAACCGGAATTCAAGGAGGCAGTCCCGGCGGGGTCGGCGGTACGGGAGTGGTCGCCGGCGGATCGGGCGGTGTCGGCGGCACCGGCATCTACGGCACCATCACCGGTTTCGGCAGCATCATCGTCAACGGCATCCATATCGAAACGCCGCAAACGGTGCCGGTGCGCTCCGTGTTCGGCGACCAGCCGCCGGTCGAACTCCGGATCGGCCAGGTCGTCTCTGTGATCGCCGACGGCGACGGGCCACGCCTGACGGCACGCAGCATCGAGCTCGACCTCGCCGCCGTCGGCCGCATCACTGCCATCGACCGCAAAGCCGGTACCATCGATGTCCTCGGCCAGCGGGTACGGGTCGATGCCGAGACGCGGCTCGGCGATCCTGGCAGCCTCGATTACGGCGGCCTGGCCGGGCTCCGCGTCGGCGACACCATCAGCGTCAGCGGGCTCCATGGCAACGGCTACCTCCAGGCGAGCCGCATCGACCGGCGGAGCGGCGACACGGCGGTCAGCCTCTCCGGTCCGGTCAGCCGCATCGAGGGCGACACCGTCTTCATCGGCAACCAGCGCCTCGAGTTCGCCGACGGGCGCCCGGCCGGCCTTGAGGTCGGACGCCGGGCCCGCGTCGTCGGCGTTGTGTCGGGCAACGCGCTCCGCGCCTATCAAACCGACCTTCGTCCGGCGACACCCTTCGCCGGACGGGTCAAACGCCTCTCGGTCGAGGGCCTGGTGTCGCGGGCGCGCGGCGGCCAGGGTTTCCGGGTCGGCGGTGTGCGCGTCGGTCGCGAAACAATGGATGATGGGGCGGCGATCGGCCGGCGCGCCGTGGTCAGCGGTGAGGTCGGCCGCGATCGGTCGGTGCGCATCAATCGTACCCGCTTCATCGATCGCCAGGGTGGCCGCGACCGTCGGGGCATCCAGAACAACCGTCGCGGCCGCGATCAGGCGCCGCCGCGATCGAACCGGCGCCGCGACGCCAGTCCGGAAGCGCTACCCCGGCACGACCAGCGTCAGGGCAACCGCCGACGCGGTACCGACGCTGAGGGGACGCGGACCCGCCGCGACAATCAGCGCCGGGACGGGCGCCAGGAGCGGCGCCGGCCACCGGACAGCAACACCCGGAGCAACCGCGGCGACCAGCGCCGAGACGGCGCCACCCAGGGCAACCGCGGCAACCAGCGTGTTCTGAAACGCAAATCGGACGCGACCGCCAACACGGCACGGATAAACGGCGGACCCGGCGGGGAACCGATATTCGCCGATTCCAACGCCGCCCGGCGGCCTCGGGCCCGAGCCGAGGCAATCGCCGGCGTTAGGGCGGATGGTGTTGTTCCCGCCCCCCCCATTGTGGGTTCCGCGATGAATTGGCACGGATTGCCCTGATCAGGCCCAGATTGGCCGAGGCCGCAAACCTTTCGGTCCCAGTTCCGCCTATCAGTTGAAGCCGGCTTCGTATTTAGACCCTCTACGCGCCTGGCCCAGAGCCCCTGCCAAGTTGGTGCATCAATATTTCAGATGCCACCCCGCTTCAGGGCTAATTACCGGGGTCAAGCTCTTGATACAAATTGAAACGTTAAGAAATTTCCGAGCAATCGCCTGTTAATCAGACCTGAATACTATTCTTGCAAATTGTTATCTTTATAGACCGGCGTGGCAGGGCTTCGATGCCAACTCTATGCCTCGGATTTGGCTGTTGGCAGGTCCGGAGATCGATTGCACGTTTGATTTGGGGGTCAAATCATGAAATCGCGTGTTCTCAAGGCAAAGATGAATTTGCTATCGGCGCCGTCTGTCTGGTCTCCGGCACGAGCATGTGACTCCTGATGATCGGCGCCAATGACATTAACAGCGTCATCGAGGCCCGCGGCCGAGTATGGCGACGTACGCGCCGTTGGGACCGGCGAGGCTATTCGGTTTCGGGTCTTCCGCAGGAGTTATCTTGTCTGAGGTAATCCACAACATAAACATCTTCTGGATCCTCTTTTGCGCGGCTCTGGTATTCACCATGCAGTTCGGTTTCCTGTGCCTTGAAACCGGAGTCACGGAAACGAAAAACACGGTCAACGTGGCCATGAAAAACGCCGCCAGTATGCTCGTGGCGATCATTGGCTATTGGGCCATCGGTTTCGGCTTGATGTTCGGGCTGTCGGTCAACGGCTGGGTTTCCTTTTCCGCGCCGCTGTTCGACGGCGACGTCACCGGCTTCGAGTATGCCGTCCTCCTTTTTGAAACCATGTTTTGCGGCACCGCCGCGTCGATCGTCTCGGGTGCCGTCGCCGAGCGCATGCGGTTCTGGGCTTTCCTGCTGATCGCCATCTTGGTGGCCGTGGTCTTCTTCCCGTTGGTTGGCCATTGGTCATGGAACCATCAGATCGCCGGGGGTGAGGGCGGTTGGCTTGAGAACCTTGGGTTCGTCGATTGGGCGGGCGCTATCGTCGTCCACAGTCTGGGCGGGTGGGTGGCCCTCGCCACCGTGATCATCATCGGGCCGCGTATCGGCCGCTTCCAGGAAGGCGAACGCAATCCTCGAGAATTTACCGGCGCCAATCTCCCGTTCGCTATATTGGGCGTCTTTTTTTGGCGATTATATACTTTACAAACCCAATCTTGATTCATATAATAGAATTAAGGGGTTGGATTATGAGTGTCTTATCTAGTGCCTATTTTCATAATGAAGCTGCG
>Ga0209680_1000570_pt1 | contig 10526 bp, 6 predicted proteins | sample WorMetLIZISLAND1_FD_187413 | JGI IMG/M metagenome (GOLD analysis project Ga0209680, IMG submission 187413) | Marine gutless worms symbiont microbial communities from Max Planck institute for Marine Microbiology, Germany - Olavius loisae LIZARD... ... | reverse complement strand
ACTACACCGTGTCCGGATAAAAACGGCCCCCCCTAAACAAAATGCTGTAAAATGCACAGTATATAACACAATCCAATGTCACTTACACAGCATAATCTAACACTCATTTAGGCATTGTGTGTAAATTTTCAATGAACTGCGTTTCCTGTGTTGTGATATTTTTTATCTTTTAGAACTAACACTGAAAACGCAAGTTTCCAACACAATAAACACCGTTGGTATCAGTTCAAACGCGTTGTTTGGAAATTCAGCTAACAACTTCCTTGAACCTTTCTCTTTATGCGAAAATTTTATCAACATTCGATCTTCTCTCCTGATTAGGCTACCATTTTGTTTTTGTTTATGCAAAAATTACGTAAACGCTGACACACAGTGCGCTGGCGTCAATATTGGCGGGCGTAAGTAAGCATCACGCATGCGTTATTATTGGAAATGTTGGCGACGGCAATTTTCGACCGTGTTTATATAAAAAGCAATATCTCAGCAACGGATAGGCTAATTGTCGTGAAATTTCACACAAACATTGCAAATAGATAGCTTTTTATGATACAAAGAAAAAATATTCGCTAACATTTTCTATTCATAAAGTTATTCTGACATGTTTAGGGGGGCCGTTTTTTTTCAGGACACGGTGTATTTGTTGTTTTCCTTTGCATTTTACATTAGCTATCAGAGCCTTGGTTTTACTTAACCTAATTTAATCATTTATTTATATAATTGTATTTATGTTATCTACTAAATATTTGAGAGTTTGTTTATTTTGTATGGGACCTATCCGCCTATCTTCTCCGAAACGCCGTCATATGATGGTGAAATTTTGCACGCAGACGCGTACAGACCACGTGCAAAACACTACTGGGTTTTATGTCTAAAGGGGTCGTCGTTACCAAAAATGCATTTTAAAACGAAATACATGCATGTGGGCCAACAATCGCAGTGGTGACGGGTCAGTCGGCTGGCTGGTCGTGGCCAAGGCCTGTGCTATTAATAGCGTTACTATTAATAGCACAGGCAGCATAAAGGGCCGCTGGCTGGCTGCATGCAGGGCCATTACAGTGACCTGACAAGTGTGTTGCTATCTGATTGACCTTAGCGGGAAGCAGCTTTTAGCATGTAATGTTACTCTATATATTTTCCAGAACAACGTGAATGGCACTGTATCGGCTATTGTGCTGATGCACCATTAAGAAACTACTCACTCACTCACAGACTTCATCTTCGTATCACATTAGCCTGTTAAATCAGTAGTTTGCCAATAACTTACAGCAAGCATCATGTAGCTGTATACATTGAATTTGTTTCTCTGTTAATAGTTGTATCGACATGTGCTAGAATGATTGTATGTTACATTGGGTCACTTTAACTTTTGACTTAGCCTTTTGCTGGGCGATTCGCTGAGCGAAACCTTAAGCTGAACGCTAAAGTCCGGACTTAGACCAAAGTTCAACTTAACTTTGGACTTAGACTTTGGCTGAGCCGGTTCTGACTCAACGCCGGCATTGCCATTAAGTGAATTCGCGGCCATGGTTGGAATTAAATTGCTGTTTCGGCAGCCGATACGACAGGTACACGTCTTCCATTGATCCGCACCCAGTTCTCAACAATTTTGTATTTCTGCGCCTCACTCCTCGCTGCGCAATTGCAGCAGCTCCAATCCTCGCCATGTTCTTTGTTTATAATGACGCATAATGACGTCATTTCACTTCGCTCAGCGATGAAAGTTAAAGTGAGTTTAGGCTTAGCGAAAGTTAAGCCCTAGGTCTTAAGCTATCTCTTCTATGCTAATCGACCGACTTAAGTCAGGTTAGTTCGGCTTAACTTCGGTCTAAGTAGGTACTTAGACCGAAACTTTGGTCTAAGTCTTTCACTGAGCAAATCGCTCAGACCAAACTTGCGAAGTTTGGTCTCAGCGATTGGCTCAGTGAAACCACTTTACTTTTTGACTTAAGTCTGTACTTAGACTGAACTTTGACCTAGCGAAACCCCCCTCGAACTCCATTTGACCACATCTGAACTATGGTCTGGTCAGGAGCAAGAGGGAATATTGCCATAACTGCTCTCTAGTAGTAGTATTGTGTAGCTTTCTGTAGTTGCACAGTCACTTGAGCAGCTTACAGGTTTGGTCTACCAGATTTGGCTTCATCTCACTGGGTTTACTCACTGTGCCTAGATTACTTTGTATGTCTTAGATTATTTTCTTGTATTATAACTGCATGCATGTTGTATTATTGTAACACGGTCAGGTGAGCCTGGTTAGATTGAGGCCTGTCTGGATGACTAACCACCCTCCTTCAGTGCTTTGATACTGTTGGTTGGGTCACTCATCAGACCTGTAAAAACCGTCGGCCGTATAACCTATATTGTGTTGGTGCAGACGTAAAACCATGCTCAATCAATCAGGCTCAGCGAAAGGCTTAGCGAAAGGCTAAGTCAAAAGTTCAAGTGACTCATTGTATTCTGTTTGGCTACAACTTCAACAAAAACAATTACCTAATTATTTACCAGATGCCCGGACCCACAGAGTGTTTGTAGTGACACTCATTCTGATCTCTTGCACCTCTGTTGGTGTGGTCATTAGCTGCGTGTCCCACAGTCTCTGGAAAGGAACGGCAGTGGAGTAACTGCGTCCGTTTGCAGTGCACGGAATGTGTACGTCGTGACCCTGCGGTCGGAAAATTGAACAAGATGTCACTGTTGTGATGTGTTATTCATCGGAAAGTGGCCACTGACATTCTTCTCGACACTGTAGAGAACCATTTGGAGTGGCCACTACATGCTGATATTGTAGACCATCCTGAACAACGGATCAACGTGGATGCTGGTCAGTCAGCACAACAGTAAGAAAGGCTGGTGGCTCAGATCATGTCTGTGACAAATTGGCAATGTAACCCATAGTCAACCGCTGGCTGCAGTCATCGAGTTCAGATGCTGCAATACCCAACTTGTTCCAGTTAGCACGACATGGGCCCTGGTCTGTCCGGAAGTGGTTCAGCTGTGTCCACGATTGGCGTGGCAGGTCGAAGCCAGGTTGCTGGATGGAAGGATCGCATACTACCGGTAGATGCTGATTGGCCACAGAAGCCGACAGGCATCCACTGCGTTATTATGTCGATGGGTGCTGCTTCTGCCCAAATGGGGCGACCAGACATGAGTCATTGCTCAGGATGGTCTACAATATCAGCATGTAGTGGCCACTCCAGATGGTTCTCTACAGTGTCGAGAAGAATGTCAGTACACGTACGTTATTTAACCGTACGTTTACCGTACGTTTACCTGATCATGTGACGAAAATAAACTTCCGATCTTGAGGGACAGAAGCACTTCGGAAAAAATAACGTACGTTCGGTCATACCGTGTTCTCAAGGAGCGTTGTTTCCGTTGTGGTGGTGTTTTTGAGTTTGTATTTTGTTGACCGGTCAGAACTGTTAACGTGATTATTTTACTTTGTATTTAGGCTTATAGCTGTCTCTTTTTGCATAAAATTGTCGTATATGTTTATTTTGTTTGTCTAAAGAAAGAGCTGAATACTTTTGTTTGAATTGCTTAGATGACTCATTATAGCCACCCACGCTGTACAGTGGTAGATCGCTGGGTCCATCTGTGACACGATTTATGACCACTAATGCAACTTGATGGTGGCCTGTCGAAACTCCACGAGGCTGATGATGACGCAGTCAACTGGCTGAAAACCACAGCGGCAACAGCGCTCGCCAAATGAAAATGAATTTTGTCGATTTCGAAAATTTTACCTCTGGAGCGCAAGTCTTAATCAAGACAAGACTTGTTAACATCGGGAGTAATGAAACTACTTATTTATTTGACTGGTGATTATAGGTTATCACTCAGTTACTTCTCGTGACATAGAAGCAGGAATTGCCATACAGTGGAGTAGCCATCGAGTGAAATGATTGTCAAAATCCTCTGGAGTCTCTGTACTGCCCGTAGAAACTTTGCATCATTTAGACAGATAAAATGCTGAGTACATCAGTTAAACGTTACACAGTGTATTGCTAGACATTTAACTATTGCAATTTCTTATTGACTGACCTTGTGTATTTCATGTCCAATCCAATGCGTGTACTTTAGTCATAAACTGTTGTCCATTATTGCATCTTTCATGTAACCAACTGCACTGTGTTACTATGACAGACAGATATAGCTGCGGCTAAGTAATACGAATGAGCAGTACGATGTTGCATTTTGCCAATAATTTTGCACGGATCAGAATGCTGGGCTCTATCAAATGCTGATGCCAGAAAGGTTGATGCACTGTATCAGTGGTGCCTGAGGAGAATCCTTGATATACGCTGGTACCACCGCGTTTCTAACTGCGAAGTGCGGCGCCTAACCGAACAACCTCCCCTTACTACGATCATACAGAAAAGAACACTCACGCTGTTTGGGCATCTGGTCAGAATGGACGAGTCGACAGACGCCAGGAGAATTCTGACTGCAGTTCCCCAGAGTGAGTGGAGAAGGCCAGTTTGGCGACCCTACACCTGCTGGATGGGCAAAACGACCTTGCTCTGCACAACCTTACCTTGGAGGATGCTATTGAACTGGCTCTGGATAAGCCGCTGTGGAGACTATTAGCAGCAAGCGGAGCTACGCACTGATGGCGCATGCCGAATAATGATGACGATGAATACGATGTTCAGTCTGTCACAGTCCAGCCATCAGTTGAACCTACATACACTGCAGCCACATACGGGATGACTGCAGGAGGTGACCTCCAGGCAGACCATACCAGAGGAAGGTGTTGTAGTAACGATTCACACAACAGTCGCAGCAGCTCTTGTACCAGAATCCGCCACTGCGTGCCGCTGCACAGTGTTCAGATGACCACTGGTCGTTGTCTCTGTCAAGTGTGCTGAACATCGCACCGTTCTGCACACTTAGTGCATCACGGCCGGCATTACCAGAGTACCGAGACACCTCCAGCCTGTAGTTGGTCGACTCTGGCTGGACTATGAACGAACTGTACTCGGCTGAGTACCAGTTGCTGGGGTTACTACGTGACTGTAGGTCAAACCTCAGCTTATAGCGACCAGTCAGTGTCAGCTGACTGAGCAGGTCGTTGCCAAGCCAGTAGTTGCCTCTCGAGTCGTTGAAGCCGACTTTAAACTCCGCCCACGATCGGTTGAAGATGCGGGACCCGTTAACGTTCTGCTGGATCATCAAGGGAATGCAGCTGTCTACAGAACATTAATTCCCATCAGCATATTACAATTGTATGAAATAAAACTCCATTTGACCACATCTAAGCTATGGTTTGGTCAGGAGCAAGAGGGAATATTGTCATAACTGCTCTCTAGTAGTAATATTGTGTAGCTTTCTGTAGTTGCACACTCATTTGAGCAGCTCACAGGTTTTGTCTGCCAGATTTGACTTCATCTCACTGAGTTCACTCACTGTGCTTAGGTTACTTTGTGTGTGTTAGATTATTTTCTTGTATAATATCTGCATGCATGTTGTATTGTTGTAACACGGTGAGGTGAGCCTGGTTAGACTGAGGCCTGTCTGGATGACTAACCACCCTCCTTCAGTGCTTTGACACTGTTGGTTGGGTCATCAGATCTGTAAAAACTGTCGGCCGTATAACCTATATTGTGTTGGTGCAGACGTAAAATTATGCTCAATCAATCAATCATGTCGGTGTGGATTCTTGTGCTCGGCTTATCTAAAGGCTGCCCACTCCATCAATTTGCCTGACACTGCTAAAAAAGTGCCGCTTGTTAACAGTTAAAAAATTCACACAACTAAAACAGATACCTGGGTTCTATCTTCGGGCAGTTTATGTATCTCCACCTTACATGCCAATGTTGGACCACATGTTCCGGCCCATTGCATGTATCCCAAGAGGCCATGTGTGATGTTGCAATATACTCTGGATTCAGTAGGACAAGCTTGCCATGACGATCGATCGTTTCCTCAGCAACCGGCTCAAAGATGTGTGCCTGTGTCTGAAATACCGTGGTCGCCAGCATCTACGATATGCCAGGCGTCATCAACTATCTCTTCCACTTGTTCAATGCAGCATGTCTGGAAGCCGAGCTTTTTCTGTCTCAGAACCAACAGTCTGGAATTCACTGCCAGATGATTTGTTGACTCTGAACAGTACTTGAAAGCACATCTGTTCAGCGGACATTATGGAGCGTTAGTGCATTTTGGGGTGTTTTGTGTTATCACGCTCTAGAAATAAACATTTGCTTACTTATTTATTTACTTCCTTTCTAAGTGAGTTGTCATCAATGTGCGTCAGAAGCAAGCTAATGTGAAAGACAAACTCACTGACAAGTGATGAGACAAGTGCTTGTTTTGATGACTCCACTGACTCCGACTCACACGACTTTGATGCGATCTTCTTGATCTCCTTGGCATTCTCTTCTTGCTGCTGTTTGATCTCTTGCTGGACTGATGCAACCTTTTTGATCTCCTTAGCGTTCTCCTGCTGGTTTGATGCAATGCTTTCGACCAAATTCACAACTACCTCCAGTGAAGTAGAGCTACATGAGTTGGTCTCGTCTGTCGTCGACTGTGCGTCTGCTTCTAATGACATCAAGACTGACAGACAAATCACAGTCAACACAAGAGTAAAGCTGCCTGACTTGGACATGTCTGCTTGATATAGCATACACTGTTGAACCCGTTCAACTGCTCGTGTCAGTTTGCTGATGACGGATCTGTTATGTCACTGCACCGAAGCCTCTTCCTGTCTACCAGCAGTGTTGAGTAGTAACACGTTACAAGTTAATCAGTCACAGTAACAAGTTACTTTTTTTCCAGTAACTTGTAACTGTAACAAGTTATTTTAATCGAGTAACTATAACAAAAGTTTGTGTATCGTTTCTCGTTACAATTTCATAGTAAACCGGTAGAGTTAAGCTGTCTTTTGATTTTGTGCACCTAGCCAATTGTACATCTGAGGTGCACGATCAGTGTAGTGACAGTGTGAATATACTCGCAAAATTACTTATACAGTATTATATTTTGTGTACGTGTTTTAATTGGTGTTTTATTACATGATTTGCTCACTGTTGTTCATAACTTCATTTTTGGTGTCGTATTCCACCCGTTGTTGAAAGTTAACTCTGAACGAGACTTGAAAGCACATATGTTCACTTGATACTTTTAAACGGTACTGTAACTGTAGCAAGTTAGTTGCCGAAAAATGTGACTTGTAACTGTAACAGGGAACGTTTAAAATGTAACTTCCGCAACACTGTCTAACAGGAAGTTATTTCACGTCCTGATGTACTGTGAATTCAGTACCTATGTCACATAACGAATGATGATAGCACACGCACAGCATGCAGCAAAACATCCTGTGAAGATTGCATGACTGATAAACTGGACATTTGAAACCAACGTCGTCTACTGTTATACATCCATCTAGCATATAGTCGTGTACAGTGAGAGATATCACTAGTACATCTGTCTGTATGTCTGTCACTCACTGGTGTTGTGTCAAAACGACTCACTGACATAGCAAGCATTTTTACCGCATGATGTTGTGCATAGTGCAGTCTATGCTTCGTCCCACTGTGGTATTGTATCAAAGTAGCTAAACGATACAATGCGATACGACAGAGTTTAACATGGACTGAAAAACTGACTGAGTTCAGCTTAGTCTAGCACACGCAACCACAAAATGAAAACAAAATCTAAAAGAAGAAACTGAAAGAGAAAATTTCCAGTGCCCAGTAAAACCAGTGTTCTTTGTGTTAAAAAAACTGGAGTTTAAGCTTTGGTTTAACACTGTTGAAAATTTGATTTATGCAACAAGATAAAGTTGCCGAATAACGGGCGTATAATGTTGAATACTAGGTAAGCTGATATGTCAAGAGGTATTTAAGCCGTGTTAAGTGGAAATGTGTGTTAGAGAAGTGTCGGTGTTTTCGAGAAGTTAAACCTGAATCGTTTTGCGGCAGGATTTACAGGGAGTCGAGGAGCTGGAGGTGTCGCCGAGACGGCCGTCACAGAAGCCTGTTGCGTACTCGGTGCGGATCGGAGATGAGAGAATCCTTGCACCACTTGCGGCGTTCTTCCCGGACATGTTTGGACTTCACGGTGATCAGCTGTTCCACAGGTCGGAGAAGTTTGTGAGTGATGCGACTGATCCAAACGACGATGACTACCTGGAACGGACGATGTCAAGGCATGAACTGGTGTGTTACTGGCGCCAAATGTACATTTTACTTACTTACTTAGTTCCTTTGTCTCTTATCTACTGTGGTTTTTTAGTAACGGTTAATACTTGGATGGGTGACCTTCTGGATCTTAACCTGTACTGAATTAAAGGTGCACTGCTTTGTTTGTTTTAGTTTCTGGCTACGTGTGCTAGATTAAGCTGTTTACTCAGCTTTCGAGTCCACGTTAAACTCTTCTATCGTATCGTATCATATCTGCAGGCAGGTAAAGCATTTCGGTATGCAACCAGCCACCTAGGTCAACTCAGCCTTCCATCCCTTCGAGGTAGGTAAATCGAGTACCAGCCTTAACTGGCTGGGGTTAAGGTGGGGTGTGTTCGCTTGTATTTTGTGGCAAGTAACATTGTGTGATCCCATATAGCAAGCGACACCCATAGTTTTGAGATAGATTTACATTAAGAACTTAACGCGGCGTTTTTTAACCATGAACTAAGGCGGCTTCACATGGGACATTCCCCCATGTTTAAATACTGGCCTTCATGCAGTCCCCATAAAACAGACCAATGTGTCTGTGTGAGCATTCTGCACAGGTTTGATTCAGCTTCTGGGTGTTCAGATGATGCTATCGTGCTTCAATAGTGATACATGGGTGAGTGCTACATCGTGTGTGGTCTCATTAAGAATAACGTATTTAGATGGCGGATATTGACGCATAATGACGCACTGTGTAAGTTACGTTGAAGTATCGTGGACAAATAGGTAGGAATACTTACCGGTACCTAGTAAGGCTGATCAGCCTAGTCTTTCTTCTCTCCGCGGACCCCGAGATTACGGATCTACTCCAAAGGGAACATGCCAAAATTGGACTGACGCTCAGTCCTAAGCGTCAGAGTGCCCGAATGTCAAAAATTACAAATGATGGCTTAACCCAGTCTGGCACAGGATGCTTTATAGCTGTACCCATATGGCAACAGTGGGCGTCAAAGGGTTAAAGGTCATTTCAGCTATAGCAAACATACTGACAGCCAGTGTCTCCAAAAATACTCCATAATGTCGCCTGCAAATATTTCAAACTTATAGGTATAGGTGAGAGCGAGAGCAAAAAGTCATTCGTCACACGCAGACCGCTCGCCTGAAATTCGACACAAATGTGTCGGTTGCAGGCTGCGAGACAGAGGAAGCGAGATGTGTCGGCGGCGGAGGCGTCGAGCCAGACACAGGACAGTTCTCTGCTGGACGACATTCAGCTGGACGACGACGATACTGTTGAACTGGTGGAGATGAGTGGAGTGGCCGGACTCAAAGGTCGACTGGAGGAGGAACTTGACGAGGTGGACACATCACACGGACTTGTCGGCGTTCACGAGGCCATCCTGATGAGCATTGACAAGTGTGGTAACAGCGACAACAATTCATTACTCTTTCCATCATTTTCATAAGGGCTTACAATGTTATTATAAATTGTTAAGTGTGCATGCTTCAGTTTGTGTTTTTTTCTGTATCGTTCGATGATAAAATGTTTTACAGCTCATCTAGAGTTGATTCTGGATATCATTAGTGTTTTTAGATTTATGTGGGATGCTAGCCTATACCAACTGAAACTTAGTGGACCATCACGGTCCTTACCGTTTACAATGGATTGTCAACCCATATTTGGTAATTCTGCACATTTCCGAATTAAGGTGGCATAGGCCTCTCCCTTCCCCTCTCCTTCCCTTCCCTCCTGTCCCCTTCCCTTAAAAGTAGGCCTCTCAAATACAGTTAGGGGTCTGGGGAGTGCTGTAAGCTCCCCAACGGGGTCCGGGCAGAACCGCAGTGGAAATCGAATTTGGTGCACAGCATTTTAGCCTTAAAATCTGACATCTGGTGGCAACAATTTTACTAATTTTCGTGAGAATTGCGTGCAGGTGTGTGTATGACGTATTAGTGCAAACATCAACAGCCTAGTGCTTACGGTGCATGAACCGTTAATGACTGATTTGGTAATGTATGTTCGAAATATTTTGCAGCAATATCTTTTGTAGGCCCTTTTGACCTCGTAGGCCCTAGGCATTTGCCTACAATGCCTAAGCCATAATCCGGCCTTGGTTCTGTAGTCAGCCGTATACATTTACTGCAAACAGAGAGTCACTTTAACTTTTGACTTAGCCTTTCGCTCAGCGATTCGCTGAGCGAAACCTTAAGCTGAAAGCTAAAGTCCGGACTTAGACCAAAGTTCAGCTTAACTTTGGACTTAGACTTTGGCTGAGCCGGTTCTGACTCAACGCCGGCATTGCCATTTAGTGAATTCGCGGGCCATGGTTGGAATTAAATTGCTGTTTCGGCAGCCAATACGACAGGTACACGTCTTCCATTGATCCTCACGCAGTTCTGAAC
>Ga0209680_1000569_pt1 | contig 10544 bp, 6 predicted proteins | sample WorMetLIZISLAND1_FD_187413 | JGI IMG/M metagenome (GOLD analysis project Ga0209680, IMG submission 187413) | Marine gutless worms symbiont microbial communities from Max Planck institute for Marine Microbiology, Germany - Olavius loisae LIZARD... ... | reverse complement strand
TAGCAGATACGGCTAAAGTTACTATTAATGACTAATAGCAAGTCACATATGAGCTTTCGATTGGCACCAAGATCGATCACCTTGGATGACCTTGAACTGCTATAAGTTCAAATTTTAGAAATTTGGCATATACACTCGCTAGATGGCGTTGATGTCTATTGTCTGCTCTAATCTAACATATAGGCCTATTATCACGTTATTTTCGTGTTTCGATAAGAAAAACAAGTATAACTAAGTACTAATAATGTACTGTTATTCAGTGTCAAGCTAACTAGTCTATGTACTAAGTACTTGTAATTTGAACAAGAAACTTTATAATTGGCATACACCGGATTTCAAGCTGTGTATAACCATATAGGCCTAGAGCCTAAACATACCGCGCGACGCTATGCATCGGTAATTTGGAATTCGGTGAAATGAAACGATACATGTCGAATTGGAGCAATTTTTGCATGCTTTTGCATCATGCGGGTTTAAGAGCGTCAGCTGGGCTTTCTTGTTTTAATTTTGGGAAAAGCTGTTTCACAACACAGCAACACAACAGTGAATACTGAATACAGTATGAATGCGGTAGAGCTGTGCGTTGATAAGCAATTGATAACAGGAGTATTTATCTGTGTGTTTGTCTGTTTGAATCCCGTCTGACATTTGTAATATAGCATGACCAGAATTGGGTACGATCGAGCAGGAAAGGATGAAATTTTGAAGTTCCTTAGAAGCTGTAAACCAAACATTGTCGTCAAAACAGAAGATATTATTGTGATCGTAGAAATCTAATGCCAGTGCAACATTACAGCATACTCAAGAAACACTTGCCACATTCAAAAGTAGCTTTGTGGCATTTTTGTGTTTATTACCCTTTGTTTAGTGTTTTGTTTTTATTACTGTAGCAGTATTTGCATTTTTTATGCATGTACCTTACATTGTAGCCGTAACTGAGGAGTGGATTGTCTCTGGACAGTAATGCCGGTGACACACGCTCAAGAAACTTGTACCAGAATCTGGCGCAAGTTGTCTTGCACGTGTGTCGGTCTGTCTTCAACAAGTTTTTTCTTGCACAAGTTTCTTGCACACATCTGAGCGCGGCTCTGTTAGTGTATTCCAGCACAGAAACTGTCTGGCACACGACAAGAACCGTGCAACGTGATTGGCCATCCAGTTGTTGTTGTGCAAGGAACTGTGATGAACTCGCGTCAAATTTTTTATGCAAGTTTCTTGTGCAAGTTTGTGGTACAAGTTTTTTGAGCATGTGTCGTTGGCATAAGATGGATTTTGTTAAATGTGAAAAGTGGTCATGCTGCTAAAAATATCGGGATCCACAGTCGTGAGAGTGTGAGTTGAACGTGGTCTTGGCACTGTTTGTGTGTCAGACGACAAGGAATCGAGCGTGACGCACCAGCGAGACAATAGCGGCGCTGGTTCAGCCGACGAGCAGGACGACGACGACGACGTAGTGTCCCTCTTCTACGACCGGTCCAAGTCGTTCTTTGATAACATCAGCTGCGAGTCGTTGGAGCGAGCCAAAGGGTTAGTACGTGCACGTGTATGTGTAGAGAGGCCCACGGTTAATTTAACTGTATTTATATTACATTATATAAATTATGGCATCGTAAATTGAGATGCATTCTTCTTCTTCTTCTTTTGTGGCAAGCACCACTAGAAGTGTGTTGCACTAAACATAGACATCTGTCTGCAGAGTGAACGATTCTGAGCCATGTCGATTGCTTTATCTTTTTGTCATCCGTTGAATCTGGCATTCGGCATATGGCCGAGCAGCGAGAAACATTGCCCGAATGCTAGACGGAACAGATGCCATTCTTTGGTCTATTTAACCCTATTTGCACTTCCGCACAAAGGGCTAATAATAGTCTAAGATTGGGCATCAAAAGGTTAAATCATGCTTATCACTGTGGACTGGTGCAGGTGACAGAAGTGAATGGAAGCAGCCAATTAATGTGTATCCAGTATTAAACTCCACAGTGCAGGGTCTTGAGTTGCTCAGTTAATGGGAAATGTTTACGCTGAAGGTAGCTTTAGTTAGTATAAGACGTGACGCACACTGTACAACAAGTCGATGTGTTTGAAATACTGCAATCTTGTATGTGTTGCCAGTCTACTGCTACTTGCTGTGGTCGGGGGAGGGGGAAGGGGCTATAGGTTGCCATACTGATTATAAGAGAACCCCAGTCGTCGCGGCTTATATCACACTATATCCCCCAGTTTGATCACAAGAGATCCTCTGTCATCACGGTCCTGTGCTGGATCAGCCGGCTCTGGTGCTTTCCTCGTCTATTTCTGTATGTTGTTGACAGTCGTTGTGAGGTCTGCAACATTTGCTTATGCCTTGAAACGGTCCATACAATGCTACAATGCACTATATGCATTGTATTGCCTGTAACTGAAACAGTTTCATCACCTTCTACCCGTTTGATGACCACGCACTCTGACGCTCATGGCTGGTCACCAGAGTGACCGGATGTCAATAATTACAAATGACGGCTTAATCCAGTCTGGCACCTAGCTGTACCCATATGGCAACAGTGGGCGTCAAAGGGCTAATAATAAGTCTGGCACGTCAGAGGCGTAATGTGCTATATAAACTGACATTGCTTTCTTAATCCTCAGTAGTTCAACGGCTGGTTGGTTGTCTGTCGACTGTCAGTACGACGACGAGACCAAACTGGCGCGACGAACGCAAGCTGAACGTGGAGACGTTCGGTGCAAGGAGCGCCTCACAGTTCATTCGCCGAGGAGGAGGCTATCGCGGCGGTCGCATGCGCGGAAGTCGTGGATTTCGTCCAGGTCCAATGAGAGGTGCAGAACCTCATCAGCTGATCAGTAGATTGACATGAAGTACATGGGGGTTCCACGGCGGCGGCCCTACAGCCAATCACTGTTGGTTGGGTCATCAGACCTGTAAAAACCGTTGCCCGTATAACCTATATTGTGTTACTGCAGACGTTAAACCATGCTCAATTAATCAATCGACCCTACTGCCGATCAGCGCTGGTGAACCTGCCGTCTGTGGGAGCCGTCCTCTAGTCACCTATATTAGTGTAGACTAGGCGACTTGTTGTGATGTATATTTGTATCCTTTTGTCTATTATTGTGTATGCATATGTGTATTTTGTTGTTTGCGTTGTCTGATTTTTCCTTGTAGATTTTCCTTCAGTACTTTGATACTGTTGGTTGGGTCTTTTGACCTGTAAAAACTGTCTCCCATATAACCTATACTGTGTCGGCAGGGACGTAAAACGCTTCACAATCCAATCCAATGAAGTACTCAGTTGTCACTACACTGTCTAAGCAGTTCCAGCAGCTTCTGTTGGAGACCACTGTAGGCTGATAAATGGCTGATCCAGATAGATATAGCATATTGTGGCTACAATGTCAGTATGAGAGACCGCGTGTTGCTCAGTGTCGTCCATCCTTGAGTGTTACCAGCTTGCCTTATCCACCGGAAGCTTTGTGAGTTATATGCCACACAGACTGTTATGCAAACATATCCATCAGAAACACAATGTTGTGAGTGTTTTGCATTGATTGGTGTTGTACAGTTGTGCTGATATCGTGGTGGTGTGTGGTGTATTTGAGTAGGTCGGGGAGGTCTGTATCGCAGTGGCGGTGGCGGCCGGCTGTGGAACGACTATGAGTACGACTACAGCGCTGTTGGTTTGCCGCGGAATGCTCGAAGCAGGGTCTGAACTTAGACGTCTTGTACTTATCATTCTCCCTGACATTTGATGTTTCCGATAGCATTATCTGCATTGTGGCTGATCCGTATTGTGAGCATGAAGTGTCTGTGGTCGGTTGGTCACATAATGCTGTGACGCGGCAAAAGTATCTACTCTCTCAGACTCGTGAGATGTGCAACAGCTGTAGTAGTTCAGTTAATGACAGATACGACAAACAAATGATTGGTGAGAATAGTTTGTAAGCCAGTGGTAAGTACTAAGTGGTGACTATTTGACTTTTGGCTTCTGAGTCCTTGGCTGTATGGCTGTTATAGTAGAGTAAGAGAAAGTCCATCCAGAGCCTTATAGACCCATACGGTGGTGCTGATCTCCGTTTTCTGTAACCCTCAGTGGCCAGACACCAGTTGAAGCCACAAGACCACCGATACGTGTAAGGGGCCACCGATACGTGGTATGTTCGGTCTGGGCTTTAAATTGTGTCTTACGTTAAAAGAATCTTTATTACATTATTTTGTACAGGTCTAAACAACCGGGCTGTCACTGAAAGCACTTTCGAATAAAGTTTAAATTTTACTGAATGATAACGAAAACATGCTTTGAATGTTTTAATTTCGTGTTTGATTGTGGCGTAAGCAATAATACCAGGGATGTAAACGAGACCTTTTCTTTCGAGACCGAGACATTTAAAAGTTTGTTCGAGACAAAACCTTCCCAGATTTTCCCGAGACCTTCAATTTTGGCGACGAGACCCGAGACCGAGACGTTTTTCGAGATGTCTCAAATGGTACAGCCTGTTAAGCTTTTGGCTTCAAACTGCTACAAATTAATGCTGTGTTTCGTTCATTCATTACGCAAAACACAGTTCAGTATCAGCAACTGTTCTACAGAAACTTTCGTGCCATTTTCCCAAAGACTATCAGCAATTTAAATAAACTCCTCTTCTGTATTGTCCTACACTATGTACAGTGCACTGACTATCTAATCACAATCTTCAGTAAAAATAAAAAGTTGACAAATTGAAGTAGCTACATGCAGTATGTCAAAATAGCGTAAGTTTTCAGATCAACAGATGAAAATAATGAAATAAGCAGAGGCCTATCTACAATATTGTCAGTCTCACAAAATAAATGTAATGTTCATTGCACTTCACACTGCAGACCAGGCCTAGTTTGTCTTATAATGAAGCCAGGGCTTGGCCTGAAGAATTAAACAGTGGAAATAAGATCTGGATGAAAATAATCAAATGGCGAGTGGCGACTAGTTGTAGTTTTGTAATGAGCAAAAATGCAGCTAAACATTAGCTTGTAAACGAGACCTTAGAGCACAAGACCGAGACGTTTGAAATTTTCTTCATGACGAGACCAAGACTTCATCCCTGAATAATACTACTAATGATAATAACGAGGCACTTGTGCGCCAGTTAAAAACTGCCCATCAGCACAGTACAAGCACGATGCACATATGATAGGCCTACAGACATGCAATCCAGGGAATTCACACAGTAACAACTAGAGCCTAGAGGCTGCAGTAACAAGAAAAGTATAGACCTACTAATGTACAATGGTAGGGGGCACGTTTGGTGCCAAACCATTTCGATCCAAAAGTACGCGTGCCGTGACCATTTCGGTACCATTCGGTGACCAGTTCGGTACCAGACAAAGTGTTATATTAAATAGTGACAAGCCTGCTAGTTAATAATCATAAAATAAATTATATTGGTGGTGGCGCCGGACTGGACATTGTGAGCGGAGGGATACCGAACTGGTCTGGTACAGTACTGAACGCGTCCCTGCCACCATCATATACAAGTTTGACAATGCAAGTTTAAAATAGTGTGTCTTGAGACATCGCTTGATGTGTCTTTGCACTTGATAGATCTTATTCTTGCATTTGATTACTTTCTAAGAACCTGATCGTATTTATTATGGTATGGCTCACAGTTAATGCTAATGGGTGTTGTCTGTCATTGCAGCCGCAGGTGGTGAGTTGAAGGATCCAACGCAGCATTAGATCAAAGGAACGATGGCATTTTCGTTCAGATTTGTTTCAACGCCGATTGTGTGTCGGGTGGCAACTGTCGCCGCAAATTATGTGTTTTTTGTATAGTTAATTTTGCTGGATGCAAGCGGCCACATCTATTGCTTGAATCGGAACCTTGGCTGGCGGCTAAACTACTGAAAGCTCTGAAATTGTTACCGCTTCCGTCCTTTGCGTTGGTAGTTATTGGTGCAGCCCAGTTAAGTTTGGTGCATTTTTCAGACGTGATGAATTGTGTCTTAGTCATGCGGTTCTGTCCGTTTTGTGTTGCGTTTTGTTACGTTCGCTGCTCGCATGTTGCGCATTGTTTCTAAATATCATTGTTTTTTGTTTGTTTTCAAAGATGCATTTAGTTGTAGCAAGATGGCGCTGTGTTACTACAAGCGGACAGTTGCTGATGATTGGTAGAGTTCAGAATTGAGACGTATCTTGTTGGGTTTGTGTTGCTGTTTTACTTGCCGTTGAAACATGCATAGCGTGAAAATGAATCCATTTTGTGAAAGACTTATAGTTTTTCTGATAAACAAAAATAGCATTATGTCGCATGGTTTGCAGCAACACTGAATATGTTGTCAGTGGTGGCTAAGTCTCTGTACACAAAACATGCTTTTGTCCAGTTTTGTACCAAATTTGAAACAAGTAGCTTAGTGTGTTTCAAAAATCTCCAGTGCATCCATAATATCTAAAACGGTGTGTCCTTGTTAACAGATGTGGCAGAGAAATCTTTGTTGAAATTTTCGGTTTAATAGATTAAAGTTGTAGATAAAGAGAATGGAGAAAAGCTAACTGTTTGTGGGCAAATTGGACATGGACATTAACGGAGCCAGCCAGTTACTGAGCTGGCAAGATGTTCTCTGAAGTGTGTCTAAACCCTGTCCAGTTACATGGCATTGATACATTTAACCCTTTGACTTCCACTGTTGCAATATGGGTACAGCTGTAAAGTATCCTGTGCCAGACCGGGTTAAGCTGTCATTTGTAATTTTTGACATCCAGGCACTCTGATGCTCAGGGGCCCAGATGTCAAAAATTACAAATGACGGCTTAACCCGGTCTGGCACAGGATACTTAGCTGTACCCATATAGCAACAGTGGGCGTCTGAGGGTTAATTAACACACTGGGCATGACGTTTAGTGTAAATGCTTCTTGATCTGTCGCTAGTAACGAGTATACTCACGTCAGTGTCTCAGCGTAATGTCTCGTCATCAATAATCTTTGCTGCTGTCTGTCTGTCGGTCGCCGCCGATTCACGTGTGATGCTGTCATTCTATCAACTCAAAGGTCTGACTGACAGACAGACGTGGTGGAGCGTGTGACACTAGGAGACATGGCACAGTTGGTCAGTTTGATGAGACCTGTAGGCGGCTTGTGACCTGATCGAGATGCCACTGCATGCCGAGTCTGTAATACTAGTGTGTTAATGTGTTCACAAGACTATCCCAAATAATTCTTCTGTTTCCATCTATTTTGAGATTTTCTGTTTTCGTGCTAATGCTATTGTTCGCAAGATACAAAAGTTGCTAATATCTGTTTCTAAATGTCTGGTTGTGTCTGTTTCCTAACTTGTGGTATTCCCTGGTATCTCTAGAGCTTGAGTCATCAAAATTAATGACAGTCTTTCTGTCCAGTGGATGTCTCTCCTATGCACCGATGATCAAGTCTTATTATTGTGGCTCTATTCACCGCTATATTGAAAGCCTAGTTTGTGCATTATTGTATTTTAAATTTGTCTTCTGTCCTGTGTTTTCCCGAGTGAACCAATGTCGGCACTGTATAGCTTGATTTCACTGGTGTGCCACTAAGACTACTCTACCCACTCACTCATGGACCAACTGGACAACTTTATTCCTCTCAATTTTCTCATTATTCTTCTGACTGAGCGTCAGAGTGCCTGGATGTCAAAAATTTCATATGACGGCTTAACCCGGTCTGACACAGGAAACAGTGGCCGTCAAAGGGTTAATGAACTGTGCAACTTGTGCGTGAAATACTGTACTTTGTAAACGTTCTGTATTCAGTTGTGTTGTTTGGACTAGAAATCACGATGCTTCGACAGCAATATGTGTTACATCTGTTACAGTCTACAGCGTGCAAGTCACATTGCTGTGAGAATTCACCACAGAGATTGAACTACCGCAGTGTAATCAGTATTAACGTCACAGCCTGTGTCCACAGAAATAATTATGATTTTTTTTGTATGAGTCTAACAAAATGTGCATAGCTATAGCTAAACGCGAAAGACATTGAAATTAAACAGAACGTTGAGTTGGTTTTCTAGTTACTACTGTGACATATTTCTTCAGGTACCACAGCATACCTCGTGGGTATCTACAGAACGGTGTGTAGCTGTTCGTTGCCGTCAAGTATATTAATTTATCCAAAAAGCAAATAAACGTCATAAATGTTGTTGAAATCAAAACTTATTGATGCCACGTAATTCACATTTTTTTGTATTTTCTGATGTATGTGGTGTATTGAGGACGCTGGTAGGTTTGCCGCTGAGTTTTGGTTCTGTTGATTGAGACAGCGGCTGTGTTGGATCGTAATTGCACCGATAAATGATACAATGCTTCTAAGACTTGGCAGCTGTTCATTGTATTGTAGCGTAATGGCATTTCTGTTTGTAGTTGCTGCAGCCGTGAAAAGACAAGACGTGCTAAACCGGCGCGTCTGTCACGCGCTTGATGAATTCTGTCAATTTGTACACAGTTTGTTGAGTCAGTTTCTGTTCGTCTCGTATGATTTTGATCTTTTGTTTGGTTACACCGTTTCTTCGTTTTTGTTAATAAATTTGAAATTCGCGTACAACCAAATTCGAATTGTTGTTCTCCTCTGACAGTTTTCCCACGTGATGGTCAGGGCCCAGGGGTGTAGTGGAAATATTTTTTCAACCGGAACGGTACTCCGGTAAATATTGCTTATCACAGCAGGAACGCTGATACTGCAGCGTTCCGGAAAGGGGGAGGAGACTTAAGAGGAGAAAGGGAAGAGCAGGAGGAGCGTTCAAGCAAGTAAAAATCTTCGACTACACCCCTGGTGATGGTCCAGTGTCGTACAGTTCTGTATGCCTTGCCTTACCTAGGAGTAGTCCCAGGGGCTAATATTCCGTGCCTATAGGCACGGATGTGCTTGAAGATCAGAAATCCGTGCCTCTATATACGGAAATCCGTGCTTGAAATTTCGACAATGTTTGATCATTTCTGCGACATCAGAGCCTCTTCGATTACGCTAATGTAAATTATTATGAAATCGACGCTGACACTGACCATTTCATTACGTCATCGCCCTTCTGCGCTGTTAAACTCAGCAGATCATTATTCTTAGAGTTCGACTGCAGCGTGCCATGGAGGCTTCTAGCCCTTGCATCTTTCCTTGGAGCATTTTCGGTTTTGAACTACACGATCCGTTGCTGATGTTTGCGTTTGTCCACTTTGAGCCTTTGATTACATTACAGAGTGCAAACTGGTTGCCTATGTCTGTATGATGTGACTATGTCGTTGTGCGGGCTCTATCACAGACTGCGCGGTAGCGCAAGCCCTGTGGTAACGGCGACGCATCATTCCTATGGGAGTCCGAAACTTTCTGACTTTTTTCCGGCTCACCGCTGGAGGTCAGACCGCCCAACCGATTTTGACGTAAAATGGCACAAACGACATGTATTCACGCAACGATGTGCCTTTTGCAGTAAAAATCGCAACTTTCCATACCCCCTGATCTCCAGGGCCCCAAAAAGGTCAAAATTTCGCCAAATTTTGGACTTAGAAAATTTTTCGTCGCTCGATTTGGCCTTTGACGTTAAAGGCCCAGAGAGAGAGAACACCCATTATTCTTCATCGGAGCCCAATGAAAGTGACATAGTGAATAGGCAAAGTGGGGGTGAGAAATTGAAATATGCACTTAAATTTTACCTGGGGGGTACACATCACGTGATATCGCGCATGCGCATTGACATTCACCATTGTGTCAATGAGCAGATGATGTTTTAGCGCCTATAGGAAATGGGTACCTGGGAATCAAATGGTCACGTGACCGATAACGTCACGTGACCTAGAATGGTCAACGTCGTGACCCCGATATGTTTGGTGTCCATTATCTCGAAAATGGCTGGAGATAGAGGGTTTGTTCCAAAGGATCGCCAGTAGGTATAGGTAATGGCTTATGGCGAGTCGAATGATCACTTGCTCGATGACGTCACGTGTCCGGTCGTCTTATTCGGAACTGATTATATATTGTCACTAGACTTTCAGAATCGATAAGATTTGCTTGGAATTATAGAAAACAACTAATATAATACAAAAAACTTCAGTTTATCACACTGTAAACCGAAATCGTGCATTGTTTCACACATCAAAAACAGCAAAAATGATAAAGGTTATATTACTAAGCAGCACATTGACATTCTGACAAGTAATATAACCTTTATCATTTTTGCTGTTTTTGACGTGTGAAGCAATGCACGATTGCCGTTAACAGTGTGATAAACTGAAGTTTTTTTCTATTATTTCAATAACTCAACAGCATTGATTCTACTGGGTAGGCCAAAAAACTGGGACACTTTGTTTTACGGCCTATAACTTTAGAAATATTACATAGATCTTTGCCAAATTTCGCACGAATTAAAGTCTATTCATTCTGAACATCTTGCCATAATTTACATAAATCAACTTTGGAAAATAGTGGCGCCATCTAGTGAATAACAGTGACACTTCTACAACTACAAATTTTGAATTGGTGATCATTTTCTTACATCATTTCAGCCAACCTGTTTGCATTGTTATTTCACTTTGACGTAAGAATGATCACATTTTATC
>Ga0209680_1000568_pt1 | contig 10545 bp, 5 predicted proteins | sample WorMetLIZISLAND1_FD_187413 | JGI IMG/M metagenome (GOLD analysis project Ga0209680, IMG submission 187413) | Marine gutless worms symbiont microbial communities from Max Planck institute for Marine Microbiology, Germany - Olavius loisae LIZARD... ... | reverse complement strand
CGAATGTTGATAAAAGTTTTGCATCAAGAGAATTCAGAGGTTAAAAGAAGTTATTAGCTGAATTTCCAAACAAAGCGTTTGAACTGATACCAACGGTGTTTATTGTGTTGGACACTTGCGTTTTCAGTGTCAGTTCTTAAAGATAAAAAATATCAAAATACAGGAAACGCAGGTCATTGAAATTTTACACACAGTGTCTAAATGAGTGTTAGATAATGCTGTGTAAGTGTTATTAGACTGTGTTATATATTGTGCATTTTACAGCATTTTGTTTAGGGGGCCGTTTTTTTCCGGTCACGGTGTATTCATTACTGACTACACTGGAGTATCAACTTACACACATAGACAATAATGCGTTAACTACTGATTCTGAAATTAGCTCGAGTGAATTCTCGAGAAATACTACATTTACAAACTATAACATAATATATTAAAGAAGTAACTTATTAAAGATTAAATGAAACGTAAGTCAGCCAGAATGCGCTAACGTTACTCAAATCGTACCATCTCAGCTTAGTATTCTGTCGCAGCATTCGACCAAGTGATTCAGCTGCTGGTCCGCGGATGTTGTTTCCCTGACAACACAGTGATACAAAACCAAAGATGATCATTGGCTTGGAGACAGCAGCAGTGCATTATAACAGCACAGAGTTACGGCAGTCTATATTGACACCAATTAGCAGTGGAGTGTTAATTAATTTATTACATTACATTACATGGCCAGTCATTAGCAGAAATAAATCATCTAAGTATGTAACGTATCACATAGCTCAATCTCGCCCAACCATTACAAACAACACTCAATACCAGCAAAATGCAACAATTACCTCATATATCCGTGTGTCGGAAAGCAAATGAAACACAAAACAGCTGTGACCTGTTGGCCCACAACTCCTGCAGCGTACTTTACTTACAATTTATGATTCTGCAATAAAAATGAACGTAGAAAAGTTACAATAATCACGGCTTATTTACCTTCATGTCGAGCCGTTTACAGGAGAGATTGGCGGAGAATCCGTATGCCAACGCACGCACTCCTGCACAGCAGAACCACGGCAGCAATAACAGTGACTAAACTAACGTTTAATAATCAATTAACAGCTGCTAAAAAATTGTGACATACTCCGTGGACTGGAATATGTTTACAATACCATCAAAATATATAAACTACCAGCTACTACAGGTTTTACAAGACTCATCTTTTCGGGCTGGCCTTTCACTGACTTTTCCTCTGAGAACTATTAAAGAGACTGAACTGAACTGAACAGAACCATCAAGCTCCTAGCAAAACTCATCTCAACGCCAGTGCTCAGTAAGTCCAAGATCCGTGAAGGCACCAAGAAGAATATGGAGGAAAGGATTTGTGAACAGATGAGGTGTAAGTCTGGAGTGAAAGACCGAGGGAGTGACAGATGATGAGAGCAAAGGTGGTGACTGTGACAAGGTGATATGCACAGGATGAGGTGAGCCAGGAGGAGAGTGAACAGAATAAGGTTGACGGAACGAAGAAAGGAGCTGATTCCACCGGGCAACAGCTTCACTTGCAGCATCAACTCCACAGACAGCAAAAAGTGTTGTAACACAAACCATGACAACTCATGAATGTCTTTTCACAAAATTGTATCAAAACGTCAACCATAACTATAACGATCAATGAATCAACTTAACAAGGACAATGCAGACTTGTAAACCATTCTACACAATCAGTTCAGCATACGATACCTTCATCTGGCAGAGAGCAATCGTTGAATTTGATGTCAACGTACAAGTTGGATGAAGACAACAGTTTTGCTAAGATGCCACATGTTTTCACAGAGAGACACTGAGTTGACAGGTTCAGAACATAAGTACCTCCACTGTTTCCAATTTCCTGTGAACTGCAAATACACATCTTTAAAATAAAACATGTACACTACAAATTTCGTAAACATGTATTACAGATTTCATAAAAACCAGAGAGAGATGAATGATGAAAATAGCACAGTACAGTATTCACTGATTGATCATCAAATGGGTAATGTAGCAGCCACAGTTTGAGTTTCCTGTGAAAAACTTTGCGAAATTCACTCAGAAATCATCGAAACTCCACACAATGCTGTAGCAAAATTATATATCAAAATTCTGCAGCTCAATTCAGTGACTGAGTTAACTGCATTGTGTGCAGTTTTGTTACTGAAAGCTGGCATTGCATTTACGATTACTATTAGTAAAACACACAAATGGGATGTTTGAAATTAACAGTTAACAAATGTATTCTGAAGTGAACGAAAAAAAAACAAGAAACCAAATTAGACAGTCAAACATTATGTCTATCATTTCACAGTTAAGTCAGTTAAATAACCAATTATTATAAATCCCAGATAAACTTTAACTGTGCAGTAAAATATTCCAAAATATGAGTGAAGTGGTAAGCTGTATTTGGAAAAGCAGCGATGACATCTATGCATGACAATGACAAGGCAAAATAAGCCAGTTTTGGTAACGTTCTACACTGCACTGAACGTCATCAGACAGCTCCAGATAAAACGATCATTGACCACTGTGCACTGCAATCAAGACATTCAATAATGACTGAATATAATGACAAGATAGGAAGCTGACAAGCGGGATAAAAAACATTAACACCTTTAAACAAGACTTCCACCACCTTTATTTTAATAGTTCAACTGCCATATCGATCCAGCTGACAAAAATACTGCAGTAAATGGCAATTCTGCGGCTTTTCTCAAAATTCACCGTGTCAGCTTTAGCACTGGGGTACTAATATATTGATTTTAACAATTTAAAAAATTATTCTTATGACAACTGCACACATATTGTATATTAGCAAATGCAACTAGACACTGTGAAAAGATCAAGAATAATAATTTTAAAAAAGTAAGACAAGTATGCAAACTTTGAACTTACGCAACAATATGGCGCACAACTGAGTCCTGCACATCTATGTGCTGTTCTGTACAGAGCCTCAAGTAAGATGACTTGAAGTCTTCGACGTCAATTGACATCGCAAGCACAATTATGACATCGCTAAATACAAGGATCAAAGATCACCTTGTCAACTGACAACTGGACCTGAAATGAACATAATAAATTATGAGATATGAAACAATCTACAGTAATTTCAGACAATCAAAGAACACAACCGTGGTATTCTATATCTGTGATATTGTGACAGGAAAATAGGCAAGGACATCTCAAAACAGATGTGAAACTGCAGAGTGCTGATGTCTGAAAAATGCAGTAAAAATTAGGGCTGTACCAAATACTTTGATACTGGATCAAGTGAAAATTGTTATATGAGGGGTGATCAAAAAGTTCTCGGCCTGACCTAGTTCTGTTCGGAATAAAATTAAAATAGTATTTACGACATGGGCAATGTGAGTTTTAGGCTGTAGTTATTTTGTGCATTTCAGCGTATGAACAAAGTGTCTGTCAGATGGTGTCGAGAACGCTAACACCAGAACTGACGAACTTCTCGAACGATACCAACGTGACCCAGAAAAATTTATTTCACAACTCGTTATTCAGGATGAAACGTGGATCCACCACTTCGATTCTGAGTCAAAACAACAAAGCATGCAATGGAACAAATGAATTAGTCAAAATTGTCATTTCATTACACTGTGTAACTCCAATTTTTTCCATGTCGTATGCAAACAACCAACGACCGTTAAAATGCACAAAATATTTATAGCCTAAAAGTCATATTGTGCATGTCATGTTCTGAGCCTTGCTACTATAAGAAACAAATACTATTATAATAATTTTATTCTGAGCAGAACAAGGTCAGGCCGAGAAGTTTTTGATCGCCACTCGTATTATTAAGGCCAAAAATATGAATACATTATACACCATGTATACCCTTAAAAAGGAACTGCTACATAATCTGTCATAACTTTGTTAAATGTTAGTCGATTTTTAAATTATTTCACCATCGAAAAGCGATTAAATTCCCAATAAAACTCACATAATATTTTCCACGACACCACATGCATGTTCCCACACTGACATTACCATGGAGAAGTTAGAAATTCGAATTTATAGCAAAGTGCAACAGATAAAGTTTAAATATTATCAAATGTGTGATATTTGACAAAAGAAACTTTTAAAATCGCTATGCAGCTAAAAAGTAGTCATTTGCTCAAAATATTCGCCATTTGCAGCCACACAAGAGCGAAGACGTTGACGACACTGTTTGACTGCGTTGTCGTTCATTATCACGCACTATTCCGGGCACTCATTTCCTCAAAGATGCGCTGTCACAACTCTGCCACATTTTGGATTTTCAGAGTCAGTGTGGACAAATCAGGCATTTAACATACTGGGTTTGCAAACCCACCCTCGCGACCAGTCAGTCTGCCAGAACGACACTTTTATTACACCTACAGTAGACAGATAAAACAGGATAGTAATCTAATCTACAGTGGATGTCTGCAGAGGATAAACCAATGCCATCTGCTTGCCCTCATTTGTGGCCATTGCAAAAGTAACAGTCCATCATAACCGTTGCAGTCTGCAAGTCTGGGCCTGGAAAAGTCCATCTCAAGAATGCTGCAAACATAAAATAGAAAAACAACAATTTGTATACCACACAGTTTTAATCCAGCACATTTTTATCACAGACTGGATGAAAAGATGGTCCTGGGTTCACACAGGGTCACCAGATATAGTCAAGTTAGTGTCAGTTAGCCAGTTCTAATATACTACCACAAAGTAAAAGTGAGGTGCTCCAGCAGAATTTCAGCCTGACGATCAATTTTACAAAATTACACCTAAACTTCGCTCGTGTGACGGTCAGGGTAGGTGCATGGTCACGGTTTAACACATAAAGTTAATCTTAGTGTACAGTTACTTAACCAACACAGCAGAGATAGCCCGGTTGGGTGGTGAACTTTTCCCAGAGCGCCTAAAAGTGACTGATGTGATTGTTCCAGGTGTCGTTGGCGCACCTCAAAATTATTGCAAGACTGTCGGACACAGACGATGGTGGAAAGACAGCTGAATAAGCCAAAATTATTGGATAACTAACACTAACCCTAACCTAACTCTCTAGGGACCCACGAACGTGCAATTTCGTACACGGGTCTTGCAATACTACACAACGCGCGCGTGCGCACTGCTGCAAGTGCGCCAAATTTTGTCGTGCGCCGAATTTTGCACTACAACAGTAAGCTCCATAATCCTAAACATGTACGGACACATCACTGACTGGACATGTGGATCACAGTTGTCCGATACATCAATTCAGTCACAGTTCCAAAACAGATCTCACATGTTGCGCGATGGCATCTTTAAAATCTTTAAAAGTATTTAAATGCCAAACTTTAATCAAATTAGAAGTTACTTTTAAAAGTTATTATTGTTTACCAAAAACACCATTGACAACAGCCATAGAATATCAATCGCGTACCAGGGACAATTAATAAAACTAGGGATGCGCTATAAACCGAAGATAATAGCCGCCAGTTTGTAAGTAACCGGTTAACAAAAAAAACCTTTTAACGGAAATTCCGAAAACAAACAACCGATCGGCAATTCAGCATAACGCTTTTATAGCACCGAATTATCTAACAGTCATATTTATCAGAGCGATTGTCCCCAGGGCCCAGACTGGGTTAACACAGACCGTCGCTTTTTAGCCGACCGTACTAACGGTCGCGCTTATGCTACACTGTTGCGTCCGTCTGTCGTCGTCGTCGTCTGTGACGTTATGTATTGTGGTTAAACGGTGCGTCCTAGAGCAAAAGTTACTATTGAGAGCCTATAGGAAGTCGTATATGAGAAATCGATTGGTACCAAAATGAATGACCTTGACTTTTGTTTAGAGGTCGTATCAAGGTCACGTCCACCATTGCGTTACATTTGACGTTGAATATCTCGGAAACCGTTAGAGATAGAGGCTTGATTCAAAGGACTACCAACAAGACATGGCCTATTGGAATCGAATGATCACGTGACCCTGAAAGGTTAAGTCGTGACCCTAACTCTTAAAGCCGAACATCTCAAAAACAGCTGACGATGCTTTTCGTTAAAATATTGATTCAATAAAATTAGCTAGTTTCTTAATGTACGTGGTCTGGTCGGTATTTAAGCTAAGATGAGTCATATCAGACTCAAAGCAGTTTGTTCTAAAGTAGACCGTGTCTGTGTGATCGTAAGTGCACAAATTTTGCTCTCCACTGAATTCACACTCTCCGACCAGTCGCTTCCCTCCTGTTCCTCCGACCCTGCTCAGCGCTACGTTTCAAATGATTCGACTTTGAAAGTTAAAACAGGTGAACTGGTTGATTGAGTAAGGTTTTACGTCTGCACCAACACAATATAGGTTATACGGCCGACGGTTTTTACAGGTCTGATGACCCAACCAACAGCGTCAAAGCACTGAAGGAGGGTTGTTAGTCATCCAGACAGGCCTCAGTCTAACCAGGCTCACCTCACCGTGTTACAATACTACAACATGCAATGCAGATATTAAAACAGGTGAACTAACCAATTGGAGTTTACCAGTTACCAAACGCAATTGAATTGGTCTGCCAAAATCACAGTAATGCGAAAGCATAAAATGCTTGAGTTTCAGACTTGTAGTACTGTACTATGCCCTAAGCATAGATGGAGGGGAGTCTTTCAACAGTACTCTTCTAGACTTTCGAGCACCATTTAGCTGTCCGGCTACTCTCTGCTCTATTCCCACTCAGTGGCCCCAAATATACCAGATTGGTGGCCCAGTTCTCCGATCATGCTAAGTTCTGGAACCGTTGCTCACAACCCTGCTACATTTACGATGTAGCTCCGTATTCATATCATTACAACTAGAATAGAAACTGCCGGTATTAAACTGTACAAACAAGTCTTCATGCTTCGCAGAACACTTTAGTATTTCGACAGCACATCTGTTATGAATGCTACAGTGGCTACAGTAGTATGTCAACATTTTGTCATGATACTGTGAACTGCAAAGACTACAGCATACAGGTGCTGCATTATGACATCTATGAATAATAGTATCTCGGATTGAGGTCTAGAAATATCATAGCACTCAAAGCAGCCACAAAATCAAACATGCGGCAGAAATAATAAAAGACAAGATGAGCAGAACATTGAAAATTCTGCATCACAACAAAACATTACACGAGTACACGCACAGTTCTAATGCTAGCAAACCATAGTACAAAATGTCATAATGCATACATCTACAGTGTGAGTCCAAAAAAATTGCCCCTTGCGGTTTTCTGAATTTTTTTCCCAAACGGTTGGGAATTTTTGATCAATTTTTTACACACCTATTATGCGATCATTTCTACACTAGAGCACAAATTTTTATTCAAATATCTCCAACTCTGACAAAGTTATGCCATACTAAGCGCGACCACCTAGCGAAATTTTACGTTTCACTAGAACTTTAACTTCTAAGGTTGCTTATTGAGCAAATGACGTCATTGCTGACGTCATGTCACATCCAACATGTTTGTTGACATTGTAAAAGTGTCTATTTTATAGTGACTTGCCACAGACAACGATCAACAAAGCTATCAACGACTTGCGCAAACGTCTGAACGCGTGCGTTTTGGCGCGTTTTGGACATTTTGCGCATATTATGTGAACTGGGTAGTTGCGCTTAATATGACATAACTTCGTCAAAATCGGTGCTAATTGAATAAAAATGTGTAATCTAGCGAAGATAGGAACATTTAATAGGTGTGTAAAAATCGATTACAAATTCTCAACCGTTTGTGAAAATAATGACAAAATGTCAGGTCCCCTGGGGGGGGATTTTTTGACTCACACTGTATGTGCAGTAAGTTAAGACGAAAAACAGTCTAATATATAATGCCACTGTTAGGCAACACCGTTCGTAAGTCACCGAAAGACGAGAGAGAACATCAGGAAATGTCACTCTGTACAATGTCAAATGATTATTGTTAATAACTGCCAGTCAAAACTAGTGCTGCATTTCGAATTGAATCAAGTAGTTATCGCCAGTCTCAAAAGTCACCAGTAGTAAGTACTTGTGACATAAATTCAACTGCACCACACTGTTCTGGTTTCTGTTGTAGGAGTTTCACTACTTGGTGGGCCATAATGGGCCAATATAACATTGATTTTGTTCCAAGTTGCTAGGTGTGGTTGCTAAGGTGAAAAATCGGCGTCATTCTGTTAAATAAATAAGAAATTGGTGACGGTATTTGAAATTTCGAATAATTGTGCTCGTTTCGAATCAAATACTGAAGTAACTATTCAATTCAAAATATCGAATATTCGCACAGCACTAATAAAATACTACTTGCTACGAATACTTCTTGAAATCACAGCATTAATCCAACACATTGATTCATTACCTGTCGGCCTTTTAGCACACGTTGAACTATCTATATCATAACTAACTAACGACCAGATGTCTGACAGTAACTCATATACCGGTACTCAGTTGTAACAGATCAGATTCCAACACATCATACTGTAGCCAGCATGAAATGGGGGTTTAAACTTGTAAGCGTAAACATCAATGGTGAAATAGACAACCACAGTTCGGGTTCACCCTTATTCATCACATCAGTCATAATTTATAGGCAGATGTAGATATTAATATGTCCAAACTAAGCCAAAGTAATTGGATCCCGAAATATTTCAAGTACTTCAAGATGTAGTAATATGACTGTTTCAACTGCTCACAAAATATTCACATAACATTGACTTAGTATTTTGTAAGCAGAACGACTTTTATCCAACTTCACATGTCTCTTCAGCTAAATGCTAACAGCTGATAAATGTGTGCAGAATAAAATTCTGTTAAACACAGGTAAATGACAACGGTCAAACGAGTCACAAAACTTGAGTAAGCAATGTAAGAAGTACATATTAAACGCACATGCAAACAGATAACAGCAAACGGCAACTCCTGACTGTGATAACTGACATTAACTGTGCTACACTACATCTAAACTAACTACGGACAACAGACACAGTGAGCAAATGAGCTGTATATTCACATTATTCAGCTATTGAACAAAGAACAACGCGTCATAAACAACAAATGCGTCTGTCTCATATAATAATCATCATAACATTGGCAGTTAAACGGTTAACTGAGCTGATAATTAATGCATAACTAGCCAACGCGGTCATATTATTAAGCATACCCTTCAGAATGTTGTGGCAGACACAGAGATACAAAATATGAAACACCACCAACTTCATAGTGGCTAAGATGAGTGCTTAACTCAAACTCCGGAGTTTATTGAAAAACAGTAGCTGAGAGGCTGAAAGAGATACAGCAGAGTACATTCAAAGAGAATAAAAGAGTACAGTTTAACAATTAACATCCCACTCAATGTGTTAAAGGTCATGTTGGAGAGATGATCTTCCAAGCCAATCTCTTTGCAGACTTTTCAACCAATCACTTGACTGACAGTAACAAAACTAGACATCACTAACAACACAAAAACCTAAACAACCAACAAAAACTACCAAGATATGCAAAAATTAACTGAGCAACTTGAACTAAAGCCTGCACCATATGACTAAGAAATGCATGGGGTCTATTCTACAGCTCACACAGGGCATCAGAGATCAGAATGATATGTTAATGCAATGCAGTAATTTAAATCAAATACAATACCGTCAGCATTTTGTTCATTTTACATTACTTTCAAGCCATCTTCTTATCTTTTTGGAAGTCATAACACATTTTATCATACCATCTGTCTAGCTGTGACATCTATGCGACTCTTTCATACCATCTTATAGCATAGGGACTTGCTGCAAAACATACACAACAGAGAAAAACAAACGACTGAGAGACTTTTTGGTAAACGTTCACGCACAACGGACAGATAATCATAATATGCCAAAGGTTCTACTTAATTCCGTCACACATCAGCCTGCTTAACTGCCACAAATATTTTAAGATCATAGGACTGGACCTATGATATGATATGATAAGAGATAACCCTTTGATGCCCACTGTTGCGATATGAATACAGCTGCAAAGAATCCTGTACCACAGTACCAGACCAGGTTAAGCCGTCATTTGTAATTTTTGACATCCGGACACTCTGACTGTCATCCATGAGCGTCAAAGTGTCTGGATTCCAAAAATTACAAATGACGACTTAATCCAGTCTGGTACAGGATGCTTTACAGTCAGCTGTACCCATACGGGAACAGTGGACGTCAAGGGTTAACGTGGATTGAAAAGCAGAGTGTAGTCAGCTTAATCAAGCATGTAACCAAGAACAATAATATATAAAAAGAAAAAACTAAAACAAACAAACGCCAGTGCCCAGTACGTCTGGTCCAACTCCAAGTACAAGATCTGTGAAGGCATCTGAATGGAAGCAGAAGACTTTTGAGGAAAGGATTTGTGAAACAGAAGAGTTTTAAGTCAGAAGTAAAAGGTCAAGGAAGTGTGTGCAAGATGTGGTGAACCAGGAGGAGAATGAACAGAATGAGGATGACGGAATGAAAAGGTAGCTGATTCCATAGGCAAGGTGATGCATATCTGAAAGAGCGGTTGGTGATTTGTAATGAGGAAGATACAGATGGTCG
>Ga0209680_1000567_pt1 | contig 10546 bp, 5 predicted proteins | sample WorMetLIZISLAND1_FD_187413 | JGI IMG/M metagenome (GOLD analysis project Ga0209680, IMG submission 187413) | Marine gutless worms symbiont microbial communities from Max Planck institute for Marine Microbiology, Germany - Olavius loisae LIZARD... ... | reverse complement strand
AATAAATACACAGAGAGAAAATTTAAAAAAAGAACTTAACAGCTTCCGACTTGGAGAACTGGAGGAGACCACCGGGATGCTCTCATACTACGTGAATGAAGACTACTCAGCAGGACCTGAAATCCAATAACCTCTCCCTGAATGAAGCAGTTGACGTGGCTCAGAATCATCCACTCCAAAGACTGATGTCTCCTAGTGGTGCTTGCCAGAAATGATGATGATGATGATGATGATGTAATAGTATCGACATCGTTGATAACCAGGCTTAGTGAGGCTAAGATCCTACAGCTGTTGCCAAGTCAGATAAAGCAGCTCTGGAATATAAGCAGCACCCACTGCAAAATCATCGAAAAATAATTGCAACAGACTAGAAGCGACAGCCACCAGGTGTATTAATGTTACTACATGTACGTCATATCATGGGCGTGGTGGGTGGCGTGGGTGACTAAAAACTTCATCATCGTGTGTGGTCCAGATGATAATGTCACACTACTGTCTGTGCAGGATGTGAGAGGCAAGGATGGTTGCAAGGCATTTTGGCCACAGTCTGCTTCTGGTCAGCTACCTTCGCCGCATCGGACGACAACAGTCTCCAGTGTGTCCTTACTGAGGAGGCGACGACGAGACGGCACAGCATCTTCTTCTTTGCTGCCCGTCACATGCGTCGGCACGTACCTCTACCAACTACATCAACTCAACTGACCCTCGACGCATATGGTCCTTTCTTGAGTCGATCGGGGCCATGACACGCCCCCCGACTGGGAATGAGAGAGAGAGAGAGGTATTTGTTTGGGTCAAACTTCTAGTGGCACTGTATGAGTTGTTTTACCTGCAGACAGAGCAGCAGACGGAAGAGGGAGATGGGTTAGAATGGGCGCCGTACTATCTGTCCATCTGTGACATGCGGAGAAATGTATGATAACACACTGGATGAAGGCCAATGACAATGAACTGCTGTTGTTCCCAATGGACGAAACTGATAAATAAGCTTAACCCTTTGATGCCCACTGTTGCCATATGGGTACAGCTATAAAGCATCCTGTGCCAGACCGGGTTAAGCTGTCATTTGTAATTTTTGACATCCGGAGCTGACGCTCAGGGCTGAGCGTCAGAGTGCCCGGATGTCAAAAATTACAAATGATGGCTTAACTCGGACCGGCACGGGATGCTTTATAGCTGTACCCATATGGCAACACTGGGCGTCAAAGGCTTAATAAGCTGTTGCAGAATATAAGTCGCAGTGTAAAAAATTTTGTGAAAAAAGAAGTCTCGGTTTATCCTCGGTAAAAGATGGTAAACTTGTGGCCATCCAATGAAGCCTGACGGTACCTTAACTGATGGTGTGACTCGCTGCAGTACAGTTTCAAGATGTCGTTGACAGACAACAATGACTGGAGGCTGACGACTGTCGGAGTCATCAGTGACACTGGTCATTAACTCCTCCATTGCAAGGTGCTCAGCTTCGACCAACAGACGACACAGGTCGGCACCGCTACATACAGACACACTACATCTACCACGCCGGCGAGCCGCATGTCAACGTGTACAGCAGTCAATGAGACGGAGTGAATGAGTGAGGAGATTGTTAATGGCACATCAGCACAAATAGGCTACACAGTGCCATTCACGTTGGCACACGCTGGAAAATACAGGACAGAAGACAAATTAAAAACAGACACTACAAAAACTAAACACAACCCAGAAAAAGCAAACAACGCAAAATACAGCAGAACAAAACTAGCGTGGTTTAGTCGCCTCATATGACACTCGGCCAGGAAATGAGGTGGGCTTATTCTACAATGCTGCCAAGCCGACATGGGGCGTCAATAAGATGGAACAACAACACTAAACATGATCTCAGCACGTCAATCAATCTAACATCAGTGCAACAAGTCGTCTGATTCCATGAACATTGGGCCGTTATTTGACCAGCCTCAGCAATAGTGACCTCAAAGGTGAGATAAGGTAAGGCAAGGTAAAGTAAGGTAAGGTCGCCTGATTTTCACAGACACATACTGTATTATTACATTACATCCATGCTGTGAGTGTTCACAGTCTGTGAATGTTTCACAGACACATACTGTATTATTACATTACATCCATGCTGTGAGTGTTCACAGTCTGTGAATGAACAAGTGCTAAATCACTCAACAATATCTGCCTCAGCCACGTACATGAGCATTCCAAGCCACATTTTACAGGTTCATGGCGTTCAATGCGTACTCACGAACAGACTGCTAAGATATAAGCCTCTAAAATACCCAACGTCCACAATTTACCTAGCATTATGCCATGCTGGTTGCAGACATGAACAAACTGGTCTGTCACAGGTCGTACGTACTGCCTGACAGCAGGAATGTCGAGACACTGGATGTCAGCGTGTGTCGAGTGGAGCTGTAAATAAGTAAGTAAGTAAGAGACTCGCCTCATTCCATGGCACCGAGGGTGCTCGGCCACAGCAGTGAGATCGACGTCTGTGTGAAGGAACGGACTTGATTCCGACTGACACAACAACAGTAAACACTCTGTAACCTGACACTGTATCGTGTTGCACTACAGACAACTCATTTCACTACACTACATCGGGTGCTGCGTGTCCCCAGCACGTGTCATTGCTGAGGCCTGTGTCGTGTACTAGACCAATGCGCTGCCCTTCGCCAGTTACTGACGACTGCCAAGCGAGATGAATTCAGTCTTATCGTCATTTAATTTCAGCTGATTTGACTGCATCCACTTGTTGAAATGCTGTGATGACGACTTCTGACCAGTAAAAGCAACAACTTGTGTTCTGTCATACAGGAACAAGGTGAGCCACTGGAGTGCTGTGACACCGATACAGTATGATATCTCAAGCTGTCGAGTGAGTGAGCAGTGTTTAACGTCCCCACCAACACAGTATAGGTTATACGGGAGACGGTTTTTACAGTTCAAAAGACCCAACCAACAGTATCAAAGTACTGAAGGAAGATCTACAAAAGACAAAGCAAATTAACAAAAACAACTAAATACAGATATACATAGACAATAATGCACACACAAAACGATATACACAAAATAACACAGCAAGTCTCCTAGTCTACAATAATATGGGGTGACTAGGGGACAGCTCCCACAGAGGGCAGGGTCGCTAGGCCTGACGGCGGTAAGGCTGCCGCCGCGGTACCCCCACAAGCTGTCGAAGCATGATCAATGGTACTGAAGGCGGCACTCATGTCCAGCAGAGCAGGCCCACCAGTGTCACCTTCTGACCATCTGTAGTGTCGATATCAGAAGAGACTTCACGAGCGCCATCTCTGGTGAGTGACCTTAACGGTATGACGTCTGAACAGGTGGCATGAGGTCTCACTCGGTGAGATGAGCCCAAGACTGTTCAGTGACGATTCACTCGATGATCTTTGACATGAACATAGGGTTAGAGATCCTAAGGATCAAGGCCTCATTTCTTCACGACAGGCAAGATGATGTCTGCTGTCAACCACCTAACATGGCACTCATATGTTTTCAGTGTCCAGAAAGGACCATGTTGAGTTGTGTCTAGACCTCAACAACGGTGGCCACCAGTCACAGATTAAAGAGGACACCCGAAAAATTAATCTCAGAAGATAGTCATGGAGGCAGCCAGCCAGGCACCTTGAATGCTGAAGCCTAACCACTAGGCTATAGAGGCTACAGCAACAAACAACAACCCACATGAGCCATTGAGAAATTCACCAAAGAAACCACAAACCTTTACCAAGGATTATACAAGATCTATAAACTGTTTGCAAACTTTTAATACACAAGAAGACTGCAAAAAGCTAGAACTATGCACACAGAAGTAAGCACAATCTCCCTGCATATCACAAGTTATCGTTCTCCAATTGATAACAACATAGAAATACCTTTGCAAGTGCTATAAGAATGTCAGTTCGTCCAACATTGTCTGGTAAGCCGATGTACAGCATCTTGTCAAAACGGCCGGGCCGCAGAAACGCCGGGTCAATCATATCTAAACATTATTGATACTGCGATGTAATAAAACACACGGACTGTAAATGATGCAAGCATACCACACACACGGTTTTAAAAAACATCTTCAAGACTTTCACGTGACTGTTGAATTAAAAATTTAAGAAAAAAATTAAATTTCATTACTCTACTAAGAGGGGTACTGATGAAAGTTTTTAACAGTATCAATTAAATTTCAGACACGAGTATTATAGGCATATTCAATTGTTTTGAAAGACATGCATGCATTTCAACATAATATGTCCACAGACGTAAGTATCAGTGAAAGTGAATTACAGCATTAGCTGAAAGGCTATGTGATGACGGAATGAATGTGCTGTTATATAACCAATGGAAATTGTTTCACCAGGATACCATTGGTTTGATACCAGCCACGACATCCAGCACTTCCCAAAGACGTTCTTGCAGATTTTTCAGCACTATCAACTAGCCAAGACAAGCTACAAAAGAGCCACATGTGATGACGCACCGAGCCTGTTAGTGGCACCGATGACGTACACGTGTTTCCTCGTGTCAAACCCGTCAAGTTCCGTCAACAGCTGATTAACAACGTTCACTTTGTTTCCACCCTAGACACACAACCACAGCTTGACGACAACCATATTCACACTACATCAACATATGAACGTTTAAAACAGTCCTATGACACAATCTACACTGTGAGGCATAAAAAATTGCACCATTGTTGGTTTTGCAATAACTTAATCAAGCTGAGGTCTAATATGTCAATTTTTTGCAAGCAGTTGCCCTGGTACCTGAATGAATTTGTAACAAAACAGTGTAAAATGTCACCTTTGTTGACCAAGTATTTTTTACAGCACGAAATTCAATAAACATGTCAAAACTGTTCGACAACCAGAGCTGAAATTTTAAAAGTCATGACTGGTTAAAGGTTGTGAAACCAAAAAACTGAATGTAAGTTTCATAACAAATTACTGACAGTTCACAGAATACAACCAGCGGACACGGTGCCGCAAAATTATAGCAACTCCTGACATATTACAGCGCCAAATAAAATGTTCCATTGTGTTATTATGTTGCCAATTGATATCAATGGGCCACCGCTAATAAAAACAAATAAAAACAAAAGATTGAAATGACTGGAGATGGCCCACCAGCAAATGCTGAGAAAACCTTATGAGAGAAGGTAGTTATAGTGTCACAGTGTGAGTGAATCATTGAGAACCTTCCTATGACTACTGCTAACTCCGCTGGTTTAATTCTAATACTTACTACACTGAACACAATGCATATGTGGCTGAAGTCACAATACACAGCTTGACCAGTGCTTGGTTCAAAACGTACCGAGTCGGAGTTTCTTCGCTGTTGAAACAAAGAGTCAAGCTCGTCAAAGAATATCACACAAGGAGCTGAGTCGGAAGCTCGCTGAAACACTTGTCTAACGGCACGCTCGCTCTCTCCTACATACTGGACACACAGTATTCACACACGTTTGACCATACAATTACATGCCCACAGCACTGCATGATATACAACAATGTATCCTGGTGATAAGAATTTTTAATGTATTTTAATTCCTGCCGAAGACAATCTACTTAAATATTTTGCCAGGTTTTTCCAGCAGCATGCTACGTTTCATAAAACTGTCCTAGCAAATACTTTTGAGATTCAGAAACTGTCGTAAATTTTTGTTACGACTTTCTTAAGAAAACGTTAGGCCTATCTTTGCGAACTGCTGTTAAGACACTGGTCCCAAGTATTAGTTTAACACCAACAACAACTGACATTCATTGCATATACAAGTATGCTTACAGTGGATTTGATTTCCCACACACTCCTTAAAGCAGTCTCTGGACTTGGGGCCCAAAATTCAATATTGTATCAAAGCCATCAATGGATAGACTCCATTTTGTGACCTAGAGACTAACGCAAAGACAATTTACCATGCTGAGAAGCTCAGGTCCTTTGACAGAAATGAAATTCAGTCCAAGCTCATTAGCAACGGCCTGGCAAATACATACAGTCACAACGCAACAGGTCATTACAAAACTTAAATTAATAAAAGACAACAGCATCATAACCACACTTCACTGTGAGCTTGAGACCTAACAACAACAACTTATTCAACTTCTGCCTGTTCGGTACCATCTGATGTGTTTCTCTCTGCTGGCTAGTTGACACCGATGATCATAGTCACTTCCAGCACAGAATCATTACCACTTCTTGCCATAACATGTTAGAGTTCACACTACCATTCAGGCAAAATTATGGCAATGATTTTTGGGTCTTGGCATAAAGAAACTTGGTGAAAGATGCGACAAATGTTTAAATGCACATGGTAGATATATAAAAAATAAGCATTAGTAGAAGTATCAATTCAATGAATATTTGCTGATGTTGATAGCAACAGTTAATCATTTTAGTTCATCTGATACTGCAGATTTGCAATGATTTGATTAAAATCACTGAACAAAACAAAGCTGGCTTGACAAAAAAATATTAGATGAGGTACATGTGTTTAATTAATTGGTGATGTCATAATATTTAACCATGTTTAACTAAAATTTGTACAAATATGCAGAAATAGATTTCCAACAAAATGTACATTTCCGATTTTTAATATCCGAAAACTGACGAAATGAGGCCATTTTGTAACTTATTTTTGGGATAACCCTCATAATTAGCATTATTTGACTTAGATGCTCCTTGGACAGTATGATTACAAAAGTTACCTTAGCAACAAGAGTCTTGCCGTTCCCTGGAGGCCCTGTCAGCAGTATACCACAGTGTCGAGCGCCTTGAGACCGATACAAATGTGGATACTTTACTGGCCACTGCATGGACAGCACAGAAATAGCAGAATATTATTACATTCCCAACTGCAAGCACATATGTGAGACATGGCAGTTACTGTCATAGTCCATCTATGGTAAGTAAATGAATAAACACTTGTACACATGCAGTCAAACCAGAAGCCTGAGATCTGCCAGAGCACTCTGTAGAAATCTGCAGAGTATCAACAAACCCAATGCCAAACCAGATGATGTCAGCGACATCATTGGCAAAATCCAGATCTGAATATCAGTGCAGACCAAATAACACTCCATTAATGCAGATGCCAACAGTTCTTTCCAGGAACCAGTCCATGCCTGTGGCGAAAGAGTCTGGTGCCAACACACACCCTTGGCGATCTCCAGATTCAATCATAAACAACCAACCAGTCTCAGATTGGGATGCACAAACACAGCTGACAGAGTTGCTGTACAAAGCCCTACCGGTAATTAAACTGACTATCTTGTCTGGAATCCTGAACCTTGTCAGCAGCAACCAAAGCATGTAATTTAAAATGTCATTAATAAATAAACAAATAAACTTCTGCCAAATGCAGATCTCCATTAAAGATGTGCTCAGTTTGATCTTTCTGCAAGTACTGAACACAACTGCCCTAAAGCTTGCAAAATTAACACTAACATAAACAAAGTGAAACACTTAAGATTCCAAATAAATTTTAAAAAATACTTAATACGAGGGGCGATCAAAAAGTTCTCGGCCTGACCTAGTTCTGTTCAGAATAAAATTAAAATATTATTTGCTTCCTATAGTAGCAAGGCTTAGAACACGACATGCACAATATAACTTTTAAGCTATAAATATTTTGTGCATTTTAGCGTATGAACACAGTGTCTGTCAGATGGATGTCGAGAATGCTAACACCAAACTGTACACAAGTTTCTGAAGAACTTCTCAAATGATACTGACATGACCCAGCAAAAATTTATATCACAACTCGTTATTCAGGATGAAACGTGCATCCACGACTTCGATTCTGAGTCAGAAGAGCAAAGCATGCAATGGAACGAATGAATCGGTCAAAATAGTCATTTCATTACACTGTGTAACACCGGTTTTTCCATGTCGAATGCAAACAACCGATGAACGCTAAAATGCACAAAATATTTATAGCCCAAAAGTCGTATTGTGCGTGTCATGTTCTGAGCCTTGCTACTATAAGAAGTAAATACTATTTTAATTTTATTCTGAACAGAACTAGGTCAGGCCGAGAACTTTTTGATCACCCCTCATAGAGCACATCAGAATTAAATATATTATTACAAAAAATATATCTACACTGATGAAACATTTTACATTTTACTATAAAACAGCAACAAATACAATGTATAAATATATACACAAATAAATTTCAAGAGTCAATAAGCAGAAACACACAATAATAGACTTCTGTAGTTCACGCCGGACTGACTGCAGAGCGCCGATGTGATCCCAGGTAACATTCGGCACCGTAGCGAACCCTTCACGCTTTGACGAAGGCTGCGACTGCTTCAGTGCTGCCTGCAGGTTATAAGCAGCATGTATGAATTCTTAGTAAACATTAATTTAATTCCATAAAACTATTTTTGGTCTTGGTTTAACTTTACCAATAATTGTGCTTAGCAATCCTAGATCCCCAACAAACACATTCAAACATCATTTTGTTGAAATATCACTAGAGACACTGACACCATTGCTTGCCTGTACTTTCAATATCTTTATACAGATATATTTATGCACAGAATTTTCTTCTTGACAGCTAATCACTTACTGAATACACAGTAAATTCAGTAACAGCAGTATCAGCAGTAAAAGTCAATGTGTCGACAAGTGATAGAAATGTGAGACAAGATGAATTACTTTGAAGTCTGACAGAGTAATGTAAAGCTTTGAGTCAGGAATGTCAACATCTTCACGTAACCATCGCAATGCTGCAGAATACACCAACATGAAACAATATTTCACTGCAGTGCACAGCACCAGTAATTATATCTCTTCTGTATCTACTCTGCCCATCACTAGAATGAACATCACTGCCACAACTGCATCCTGAATAACCCAATTAGCTTCAATTTCACTGTAACTTCTAGTTATTCAAATGTTATTAAACTGTGTGGTGGTCTTAGAATGGAATCAAGCAAAACTACCCACAACTGGATTACAATTTTAGGTGGTCACTGCCTTGGCGAACACTAGATTCAATTGCGAACCAAGCACTCTCAGATTGGAATGCAAAAACACTCTGACAGAGTTGCTGTATCGAGGGCCCTCCCCTGATTCATCTTATCTGAAATCCCGAGCCTCATCGGCAGTGACCAAAGCATGTAATTTAACATGTCAATAATAAAAAAATTAATAATTTGTGCCAAATGCAGAACTTTTTTAAAGCTGTGCCCAGTTTTGATCTTTCTGCGTATCTCCGAGATTGTAGTGTGGGCCATATTTGCGTCAAATAAATCTTTTAAGAAAGTAGACAATAAATAGCTACAAACAGGACGCAAGCAAACACAGCAGAACCTGCAGCCAGTTGATTGTTCTGCTGTACAACAGAATCCTTGCCAGCAGAAACATCAACAGCTGATGGGATATTGCTAATGCCAGCAGTATCGTGTGAACTTCTGACAGTGTCTTGCGGTAACTCAAGGCTTGCAGTAGTTATGTCTGTGTTAGTGCAACCTTCAGCTGAAGTAGCATCAGTATCAGCGCACTGTGACTCTTGCAGTAGTCTGCACATCAGCAGTGTGGACAACCATTCAACGACCACAGCGCTTGTATAGACTGCTAACAGACTTTACTCTGAAGCAGTCAGAACAGAAGTGATACAAGACATCTACTCACAATAACTGCAAAAATAGTCTGTTTTCAGACAAACAACTGATACCACAGACAGTTAAGACGTCAGCATGCAAAGTCACCGGCAACCTGTGCTTTGCCGTGGCCAGAACTACAATCAAGTGCTATAGGCATATCTGAGTACAAGTGGCGTCACAGATGTCAGCGACACATCTCACACTGTCACAGTGTTTCAATGAATTTCAACTGTGTTTCATTGGACGCGAACTAAACTTGCTACAAACAAGCCATGCTTTGTTGATGGTGAAGCTATATGAGCCAGACAAAGAACAAAACATGATCACATGACACTTGCAGTGCATTCACAGGCAGTGTTGACATTAGAGACAGAACCTGAATTTCAACTGTGTTTCATTGGACGCCACACCATGATGTCAAACTGCAAGGCACAGTGAGATAATGAAGCATCAAATGCCACAGATGTCTGTTATGATTGTCAGTGATAGATTCAATAATGATATCAATCCAGGCATGAACGTTGCTCGCCTTCTGTCGATAGACAAAATGTCATAAAGCTGCAATGTGAGGTTAGTTAGCATGTGTGTGGTAACAAAGTGAAGGTATACGAGAAATATTCATAGGACTTTGACAAAATTGTGTTATGAAGCTGTTAAGCAGCTAGACGTTTACAGCATTGGAGTGAACTCGGTCTGGCTCATTACAGAAATAAATTTCATGGCATCAGCAAAAGAATGCTGACAGACAAACCGCTTGATGCAGATCTGACCAGCTTTTGTCACAAGAAATCGTAGGTCAACACCGACATATCCGGGAGTCAACTGAGCAAGGTGCTTAATGTTCAAGTCTGGCGCCAAACGAACTTTCTCACACAGCACTTCCAGTATCCTGGTAAACAGATTCATCACCACAGGATTGGCAATAGTTAACAAAGTCC
>Ga0209680_1000566_pt1 | contig 10558 bp, 6 predicted proteins | sample WorMetLIZISLAND1_FD_187413 | JGI IMG/M metagenome (GOLD analysis project Ga0209680, IMG submission 187413) | Marine gutless worms symbiont microbial communities from Max Planck institute for Marine Microbiology, Germany - Olavius loisae LIZARD... ... | reverse complement strand
CGTGTGTAAAACGAGGCCGCCGTGTTCCGGTGGACGCCAACCAACGCAGCGGCTGCTCGTGCCGTCGTCGCCGCCACAAAGCGCTCCATCAAACGATCGCGCTTCCAACCACTGAGCCGGCTTCTTCTCGCATACATCCTGCAATCCTAGCCCAAGCATCTCGCTTAGCTAGGACAGCCCCTTGGCAAACCACTCGACGATACTCGGCATGTTGTCCTCAAAACCGGCCGGCACACCAAAATTCAACGCGCCGGCCCGCGTCGCGCCTCGGTTTTCGAAGGTGTGCCGAACCTCTCCGGGAACCAGTATGAAGGACCCTTTGGGGGCTTCGAACCATTGATCGTCCATTTGAAAGTGCATGGTTCCTTCGATCACATAAAAGACGTCGTCTTCAGGATGGGAATGAACGGGAGGGCCTTTGATATTCGGTTCGAGCCACCACTCGGAGATATTGTAGCTGCCAGCAGACTCATCGCGATCAGCCTTGAAGACGGCCGTCATACCGCCCATCGCGTAGTGCCGCCCTTGGCCTGGAGACAAAACGACGCCTTCGCGCTTGCTTTTGCCGTCACCCATTTGAGGTTCCCCGCTGTCTGGGACCAAGTGGAGATCTCGACGTTCGCCGATAGACCCAAACCCCCGCGTCGAAACATACAACATCCAGCGGTATTTGTTGATTCGCACGTCGCCGTAGGATCAGTCGTGGCTCCTTTCGACCGAACGCTAGGGTGTTCGAATTGCAGGGCGACAGGCGGTATCCGTCTTGAACCGCTAAGTCCGTCGTTCGAGTGAAACGGCCATGCCGCCACCTGACTGCCTTGAGAACGCTGTTTCACCGGATTCCGTGACTGGCCGCCCTACTCAGCCGCGACGTCGGCTTCCTCTTCTCCCTTATCCACCCGGCAAGCCGAGTACTTGAACTCCGGGATCTTGCCGTAGGGGTCGAGCTGCGGGTTGGTCAGCATATTGGCCGCCGCCTCGACGAAGGCGAAGGGCACGAAGACCATGTCCTCGGCGATGGCGCGGTCGGCGCGGGCCATGATGTCGATGCTGCCGCGCCGGGTCGATATGCGGACGATCTCTCCCGATGCGATCCCCAGCTTGCCCAGAGTCTTCGGGTGGAAAGACGCATTGGCCTCCGGTTCCGCCCAGTCGAGCACGGCGGTGCGCCGGGTCATCGAGCCGGTATGCCAGTGCTCCAGCTGGCGCCCTGTGATCATGATCAAGGGGAACTGGTCATCCGGCGTTTCGGCCGGGGCGACGATGGCGGCCGGCGTAAACTTGGCCCGCCCGTTGGCCCGCGGGAACTTGTCGCCGAAGACGATGGGCTGGCCCGGGTCGTCGTCGGCGAGCGACGGATAGGTGACGACGTTGTCGCGCTCCAGGCGTTCCCAGGTGATGTTGTCCAGTGACTTCATGGACTTCTTCATTTCGTTGAAGACGTCGCTCGGGTGTTCGTAGGTCCAGCCGAGCCCGAGGTGCTTGGCGAGGTCGACGACGATGGCCCAGTCTTCCCTGGCTTCGCCCGGCGGCAGCACGGCGGGGCGGCCCATCTGCACCTGGCGGTTGGTGTTGGTGACCGTGCCGGTCTTCTCGGCCCAGGCCGTCGCCGGCAGGATGACGTCGGCGTAATTGGCGGTTTCGGTGAGGAAGATGTCCTGGACGACGAGGTGTTCCAGCTTGGCCAGCGCGTCCCGTGCGTGGCCGACGTCCGGGTCGGACATGGCCGGGTTTTCACCCAGCACGTAGAGCCCCTTGATGGCGCCGTCGTAGATGGCGTCGACGATCTCGACCACGGTGAGGCCCGGTTGCGGGTCGATGTCGGCATCCCACAACCCCTTGAAGAGCTCGCGGGTCGGTTCTTGGGCGACCGGCTGGTAGTCGGGCAGGACCATGGGGATGAGACCGGCATCCGATGCGCCCTGCACATTGTTCTGACCGCGTAGCGGGTGCAAGCCGGCGCCGGGCCGACCGACGTGGCCGCACATGAGGGCGAGCGAGATCAGGCAGCGCGAGTTGTCGGTGCCGTGGATGTGCTGGGAGATGCCCATGCCCCAGAAGATCAGGGCCGCCTTGGCCCCGGCGAAGGTGCGCGCCACGTCGCGCAGCACCGCCGCGTCGATGCCGCAGATGGGCGCCATGTCCTCGGGTGAGAACGCCTTCAGGTGGTCCTTCATGACATCGAACCCTTCGGTCATGGATTCGATGTACTGGCGGTCGTAGAGCCCTTCCTCGACGATCACGTGCATGATGGCGTTGAGCATGGCGACGTCGGTGCCGGGGCGGAACTGCAGCATGTGGCTGGCGTGGCATTTCAGGCCCTGGCCGCGCGGGTCCATGACGATGAGCTGGCCGCCGCGTTTGGCGAACTGCTTGAAGTAGGTGGCGGCGACCGGATGGTTCTCCGTCGGGTTGGCGCCGATGACGATGGCGACGTCGGCGTTCTCGATCTCGTTGAAGGTGGCGGTGACGGCGCCGGAGCCAACGTTTTCCATGAGGGCGGCGACGGAGGAGGCATGGCAGAGCCGGGTGCAGTGATCGACGTTATTGTGCCCGAAGCCAGTACGGATCAGTTTCTGAAAGAGATAGGCCTCCTCGTTGGAACACTTGGCCGAACCGAAGCCGGCGATCGCTTTCCCTCCGTACTCGTCGCGCAACGCCGTCAGTCCGCTCGCCGCCCTCTCCATGGCCTCTTCCCAGGTCGCTTCGCGGAAGTCGGTAAAGGGATCGGCGGGATCCACATCGAGGCCTTTCGGTGGCGCGTCCTCACGGCGGATCAGCGGCTTGGTCAGGCGGTGCGGGTGGGAGACGTAATCGAAGCCGAAGCGGCCCTTGACGCAGAGCCGGTTCTGGTTGGCCGGACCGTCGACGCCATCGACCCAGGCGATGGCACCGTCCTTGACCTTGAATGACAACTGGCAGCCGACGCCGCAATAGGGGCAGACCGACTGCACCTCGCTGTCATAACCGGCGCTGTCGCCGGTCTCGTCGGCGCCGAGCGCTGTCGCCGGCATCAGGGCGCCGGTCGGGCAGGCCTGTACGCATTCGCCGCAGGCGACACAGGTGGACGCGCCCATGGGGTCGCCGAAGTCGAAGGTGATCCGGGCGTCGTGGCCGCGCCCGGACATGCCGATGACGTCGTTGACCTGGACCTCGCGGCAGGCGCGGACGCAGAGGTTGCAATGGATGCAGGCGTCCAGGTTGACGCGCATGGCGGCATGCGATGAGTCGAGAAGCGGAACGCGTGTTTCCTCCAAAGGCGGGAACCGGCTTTCCGATAGGCCCTGGCGCTTGGCCATGAACCAGAACTGCGAGGAGCGGTCATGGGCCTTGTCCCAGTCCGGCTGGTCGGCGATCAGCATCTCCATGACCATGCGCCTCGCCTTGAGGGCGCGCTCGGACTCCGTAGCCACGACCATGCCCTCGCTGACGGGACGGATGCATGACGCCACCAGCGTCCGCTCGCCTTCGACCTCGACCATGCAGGCCCGGCAGTTGCCGTCGGACCGGTAACCCGGCTTCGGCTTGTGGCAGAGATGGGGAATGCCGGTCCCTATGGCCCGCGCCGCTTCCCAGATCGACTGGCCTTCCGGGGCCGAGACGGTTTCGCCGTCGAGCGTGAAGGTGACCGTCTTCGGTGTTTCGGCCGTACTCATGATCCGATCTCCTCGGCGAAGTGTTTCATGGTCAGGCGGACCGGGTTGGGCGCCGCCTGGCCAAGCCCGCAGATCGAGGCGTCGGCCATGGCGTCGCATAGGTCCTCGAGAAGAAGCTGATCCCAGACGTCCTGCTCCATGAGTTTCACTGCCTTCTCGCAACCGACCCGGCAGGGCGTGCATTGGCCGCAGCTTTCGTCCTCGAAGAAACGCAGCATGTTGAGCGCCGCATCGCGGGCCCGGTCCTTATCCGAAAGCACGACGACGGCCGCCGAGCCGATGAAGGTGTCGTGCGGCTGCAGGGTGTCGAAATCGAGGGGCACGTCGTTGAGGGACGCGGGCAACAGGCCCGACGACGGTCCGCCCGACTGGTAGGCCTTGAACACATGCCCATCGGCCATGCCGCCGGCCGCCTCGATGATGTCGTCGATGGTGGACCCGGCAGCGAGCAGGTAGACGCCCGGGTTCTTGACGCGCCCAGACACCGAATAGCTGCGCAGGCCCTTGCGGCCGTTCTTCTCGACCGACGACAGGACCTCAACCCCCTCGCGGAGCACACGGGCGACCCAGTGCAGGGTCTCGACGTTGTTGACCAGGGTCGGCCGTCCGAAAACACCGACCTGGGCGACGTAGGGCGGGCGGTGGCGCGGCAGGCCGCGCTTGCCCTCGATGCTCTCGATCATCGCCGACTCCTCGCCGCAGATATAGGCCCCGGCGCCGCGGCGTAGGTCGATGTAGCCCTCCTCGACCAGCCCCGCCGCTTCCAGGTTGCGGATCTCGCGGCGCAGGATCTCAAGGACCGCCGGGTACTCGTCGCGCATGTAGAGGAAGACCGTCTCTGCCTCCACCGCCCAGGCGGCGATCAGCATGCCTTCGAGAAACAGATGCGGCTCGCGCTCCAGGTAATAGCGGTCCTTGAAGGTTCCTGGTTCGCCCTCGTCGCCGTTGACGGCCAGATAGCGGGGTCGCGCCTCGGCGCGGACGAAGGACCACTTACGCCCGGTCGGGAAACCGGCACCGCCGAGACCGCGCAAACCGGCTTCGATCAAGGTCTCCTCGACGGTTTCCGGCGCCGTATCGCCGCTTCGCAAGCCTTCCAGTTTTTCATATCCGCCATCGGCCCGGTAGGCATCGAACCCCTCGTAATCCGGGATCTGCGGATGGGTGTCGCCGGCATCGATCGCTGCTTGGATTGTCTCCGGCGTCGCCCGGTCGATATGGTTGTGCCCGAGCTCCACCGCCGGTGCCGTGTCGCAGCGACCCATGCAGGGCGCACGGACGATGCGCACTTGGGCCGGGTCGAGGCCGTCTTCAAGGGCGCTCATCAGTTTCTGTGCGCCGGCCAGTTCGCAGGAGAGCGAGTCACAGACCCGTACCGTCAAGGCAGGCGGCGGAGTCTCCCCTTCCCGGACGATGTCGAAGTGGGCGTAAAAGGTGGCGACCTCGTAGACTTCGGCCTGGGACAAGCCCATTTCCTCGGCAAGTGCCCGCAGGTGCGCCGCCGACAAGCAGCCATAGCGGTCCTGAATCAGGTGCAGGAACTCGATCAACAGGTCGCGGCGGCGCGACCTATCGCCGAGGAGATCGCGCACGTCCGCCAGGGCGCTGTCGTCGAATTGGCGTCCCTTCGGCGTTCTTCGGCCTTTGCCGCGCCCCGATTTCCAGACGCCCTTCGAACCATCGAGCGGAGCCATGGCACCCTCCTCCCTTCTCAGCAACCATTAGAGGGAAACCCGAATAGGGCGCGGCGGCAAATCGTATTTCGTTAAGGCGTGATTTGCCCAGGTTATCGTGCCTGCTCGCTTAACGCCTGGGCCAGCGCCAAAATCGCCGGCAGCGCCGGTTCCCGCTCAACCACCGCCAGGCACATGGGTTTCGCCACCTCGGGCTCGACCAGGGAAAGTTGTACGGCACCGGACGAGAACGGCAGACTGGCGGCAAGCTTCTCCGGTGCAATTGTCGCTGCCGTTCCGGTCTCAACCTGTGCCAGGGCGGCCGTCAAGGCGTTGGTCTCCATGATCAAGTTGGGCACGACGCCGACTTCCTCGAAGACCTCGTTGAGGATCCGTCGGTTGCGCATGTTCTTGGTCAGCAAACAAAGCGGCAGCCCGGCGGCCTCCCGCCAGGTGACGGTTCCCTCGACGCGTGGCGCCAGCTCCGGCGGCGCCAGTAGCACGTAGCGCTCGTCGTAGAGCACCTCGGTCTTCAGGGACTTGGGGATTTCCTGCTCGAGATAGGTGATGCCGGCATCGAGGGAAAACTCCTCCAGACCCTGCCAGATCTGCGACGAGGAGGCCGAATGGATCTCAATAACGAGGCCGGGGTGCTGCTCGCGCAGGCGTTCCAGGTTCCTGGCCGCGTAGGTGATCGCCGTCGGAACCGTACCGATCACAAGACGCCCCGACAGCAGCCCTTTCGCCTGTTCGATTTCCTGGCGCATCCCCTCGGCATCGGCGAGCAATTGGCGGGCCCACTTGAGGACAATTTCCCCTTCATCGGTGAACCCCATAAAGCGGTTCCCGCGTTTGACGATGGGCGTCCCCAGCTCGTTTTCCAAATTGCGGATCCGTGCCGAAAACGCCGGTTGCGAGATTCCGCACTCGTCCGCCGCCCGGGCGAAGTGGCAATGTCGGGCAAGGGCGGCAAGGAGTTGCATGTCGCGGAGGTCGGTCATCGATCGAAAACGTCCAATTTCGGCCGACGTTCATTTTCCGCCTGCCTCTCACCATCACTGAGGTTCGGTTGGACAATACTATAGCCGATGTCTTCACATCTATCGACGGCATGCACAACACGATTACCGCCGAATACAAGGCGTTTACGACCCCGCACCACCGTCGCCGATCAGACTGAAGGGCGCCCAGAACAGCGGGTGGGCGTAGCTGAAGACGCTCTTGCCACCATCATCGACAAACCCCGGGCCGTCGATCAGCGACAGCATCGATTTCCTGAGCGCCTGGGCGCGGGGCAGCGTCGGTTCGGCGGCGTGGACACGGAACAGTTCCGTCGTCAACTTGCGCGCCGAGGCGCTCTCCACAGGCCAGTTGCTGACCAGGAGAGAGCGGGTGCCGGCATAGAAGAAGGCGCGGCCGAGGCCGGAGACCGCCTCGGCACCGGCACCATTGGCGGCGCCGGTGTTGCACGCCGACAAGATGACCCAGTCGGCATCCAATCTGAGCGCCAGGATTTCGGACATGGTCAGGAGACCGTCATCACCGCCGCCGGCCAAGGCCGGTTCCTGCAGCCCCTCCAGTTCGCCCGGCACCAGACCGTGCGTGGCGAAGGCCAGCACCTTGAAGCCCGATAGGTCGGCCTTCTTGACGAAACCCTCACTGGCCTTCTCACCCGTGAACAGTGTCTGACTGGGGTCCGCATTCAAGGCGAGCGCAATGCCGCGGATCTCTTCGGCGGTGTCGGGCAACCTGGGCAGGGCGTCGAGTATGACGGCGCCCCCTTCACCTTCGGCCGCTATCGGTGCGGCTCGGCGCGCCAGCACCATGCCGCGGGTCTTGACGTCTCCGGTTCCGGCCGGCCGGGTGCTCGATGACGGCGCGCCCTTCTGGCCCGCATTGAAGAAGGGATCGCCGAAACCGGCGAACGGTTTGCGATCCGACTTACCCGGCGGAAGTTTGCGGAGCAGGGTCAAAGCGCTGACCGAAGGCACGCGGCTCACGGCGTGGTCGCGAACCAGCCAGAGGACCTCGCGATAACCGGCGAACAGCGTCTTTTCCGCCGCGGCCAGTACGGGTGTCTTCGTCGGCAGCACCGTAAGCGGCAGCCAGCCGAGCGGGCCGTGGGCGACTACGACCAAGTTGGCGGCAGATTTCCACCCATCCTCGACCGGTTCCAGGAGCTGTTGATAGGCACCGTACGCCGTTTCCACATCGAAGGGTGGGATGTCCCCCAAGGTCTCGGCATTCGGCTCGAGGGCACCTCGGATCAGGGCTACGGTGTCGTCGATGTCCTCCTCGCCGGCGTCGATAGCCGCAAAATGAGCACTTCCGGATTTCGGCACCGCCCAAACGAAAGAGCGCTCCTCGCCGACAAAGAAGGCAACCAACGCCTCGTCCGGCTTCAACGCCTTGCGCGCATCGTCGATCGCCGCCGGTTGCGGATTGATGAGGCTGGCGTAGTCGGGATAGCGACGCTCGATAGTCGCCATCAGATCGCCCCGGGTATCACGATGCTTGTCGATACGCTCCTTCAGGTCGGCGACGACATCGGAAACCTGTTCGTCCTGCGGTTTGCTCAAGACCTGGGCCAGAAGCGAATTCAACGCCGCCGTCTGTTTGCGCGAATCCTGTTCGCGACGCACCAGATCCGCCAGTTCCGGCTTTACCGCCATGGCTCGGGCGCCCGAGGCGGCGATGGCGCTCTGCACGCGCCGGCCGCGCGCGGTATCGGCAAGGCGAAAAGCGACCGCCATGGTGTCTATGCCCGCCGACTTTTCGAGTTCGGTCCCCCGGATATCGGTGAGGAGACCGATGTAGGCTTCCATGAAGACGGTTTTCCAACGCTCCTGCGCCGTCTCGGAGGCGTTCTCGTCGTCGATCGGCCGAGATTTGGAGAGCATCAGAGGGATGCCGGAGGTGAAGTGAACAAGGGCATCGGCGTGTTTACCGGCCCGGGCCAAGGCGGTCGCCAGCGTGACACGGGCCAGAGTAGCCCGCGGGTGCTTTTCGCCGAACTGTTGGCTGGCATGGCGATGGGCGTCTTCCAGGTGAGGCAGGATTTCCGCTGTCCGGCCGGTCTTGATCAATGCGATGGCCAGCGACGGCGTCTTGCCGAGCATGCGCGTGAACCCCTCCGGTTTCATGACCTTCTCGATGCGCGCGAATTCGTCGGCGGCGTCCGTCCATTCGGCCTGAAAGGCGAGGATGGACGCAAGGTCACGCCGGGCGCCGCGCAATTTCGACTGGCGGTCGCTGAGGCCAGCGTTCTGGTAGATGTCGATGGCATCGCGGATCGTCTGTTCTGCATCCTCGGCGCGGCCCTGAGCGGTCAATGTCGCGGCCAGCTTGCGGGCGATGTCTCCGGTGACCGAGTTATCGGTACCGATTTTGTCGAGGGCGTCGTTGAGCGCGGTCCGCGCCGTCACTTCCGCCTCTCGCAACCGCCCTTGTCTGATCAAGTTTCGCGCCAGGCCGCCATGGCGCCGGGCACGAAGCGAAGGGTCCCTTTCCATCTTGCCGGACTCTGCAAGTGCATCGAGTTCCTTACGCAAATAGACCTCGGCGTCAGCCCAGCGCCCCTGAAGTTCCAATAGGAAGGCGTCCATGCGATGGCTTTCCGCTTCCAGTTGAAGCCGCTTTTCCGACGGTGGCCGTTTGATCATGAAAATTTGTTGGATGGTGCTCTTCGCCTTCTCGCTGGCCGCGCGGGCTCGCTCGATATCGCCCTGGGAGGCGTACATGTAGGCGAGGCCGCGGTATGTCACCGGATTGGGCCGGATCGCCGACGCATCCTCCATGATCCGGATCGCCTTTTTGGTGCGGCCGATCTGGTGCTCGACGAAGGCCGCGTCCTTCAGGATCGATTGGCGTTTCTTCGGGTTGATACGGGCGCCGCGCAACGCTTCGAGGGCCTTACGCATGTCCTCAACCGCATCCGTAAGGCGTCCTTCCTTCTGCGCCTGCTTGCCACGCTTGCGGTAAAAAAGTGCCTTCTGGGCCGCATCACCTCCACCCTCGCCACCAGCCTGCCCGGATCGGCGTTTCTTCTTGCCTTTCTTGCCTTTGTTGCCGCCGCCTGACTGGGCGAGCCGGATACCTTCTTCGTCCCCGTTGCGCACCTCGGCCGAAGGGCCTTTTTCATGAAACGCCGGGGAAGAAAATGCAGCGCCTTCCGAAGAACTGGTAACCGTTGCTGCAGAACCGGCGGAGACAAGCAACGGCGCCACTATGACGCCAGCGAGCGTATATCGCATAAGTCTCCCGCCCGAGGACAGGAGTGCGATCGCAACCGTCACCGGAAGTCCCTCCTTATCTGAGGGTGGCGAGCAACTTCCTTGCTTGACCGACGCAGCCGTTTTCCGCCATCCAGACGATCCTGTGCGCATCGATTGAGAGCTCCGGCATCTGCTTCAGCTTAACCCGGGCCGCCGTCCGCTGGCCCTTGAGACGGACCATCACCGACACACCGTCACGCACCGACACTTCGGGTGGCCATTTCAGGTCCGCCGCGCCTTTCGGCCGCTCCACCTTGGCCTTGCCGCCTTTCGGCAGCTCCTTTAGAGACACCGAGCCTTTTTTCTTGGTGTTCGCCCGCCACAATGCCGGAAACGTGCCGGTGCGGAAACAATGGGTGCCGGAGCGGCCGGCGTCGATATGCCAGACGTCAGGTGGTTCCGGTTTGGCCGAACCGCGCATGACGCCGAGCTTGCTGGTGCCGGCCCCCTGCGGTGCCACCAGCTTGGCAAGCGCTGCCGTTAAATTCTTGTCGCCATCACCGGTGACGGCCGCGACGGCACCGGAATGGGGGCCTTTCAAAATGATCACCTGGCCGCTTTCCGAAACCAGGCTCAAATCGGTGCCGGCCGCGAGCGAAATGTTCGCGCCATCCTCGATCATACCGCCAGCCGGGTGATCCGGAGACGTTGAAGCAATGATTACCAATTGACCGGCCGAGGACGGTACGGCGAAAAGCAAAAGCAAAACAAAAGAAATCGGAATTTCCTAGTTTAGGGCTTGACATTCAGCCCTACCGGGGCTATATTGATTTTGCTAAAGATCAATTAAGTCAATCCGAAAGGGCTGAATGTCATGAACATTATAGAGGTTTTCGAACGCTTTCCCAGCCAAGAAAGCTGTATAACGTACCTTGAAGAAACGCGTTGGCGCGGACAACCGACCTGTCCCTATTGCGGGTCTGCAAAGACCGCCGTACGCACTGACAAAGACCGC
>Ga0209680_1000565_pt1 | contig 10568 bp, 5 predicted proteins | sample WorMetLIZISLAND1_FD_187413 | JGI IMG/M metagenome (GOLD analysis project Ga0209680, IMG submission 187413) | Marine gutless worms symbiont microbial communities from Max Planck institute for Marine Microbiology, Germany - Olavius loisae LIZARD... ... | reverse complement strand
ATTATGCATAGTACAGCACCCATTAATCTTCACTCGTCCCATGAACTGAACATAACATCCTAACTAAATAAATTAAATGACTTTTAATGACTATTTGCTGTATAAACGCACTCAAATACGATACTAAGGCCATCTCCAACGAAACAGGCCTGAGATGACGTTACTGATTCCGATGATTTCCGGAAATTGTCAAAAAACAAATGATGAGGTGATATGCGCAGGATGAGGTGAACCAGGAGGAGAGCGAACAGAATGAGGTTGACGGAATGAAGAAGGGAACTGATTCCACAGGTAAAGTGATGCATGTCTAATAGAGCGGTTGGTGATTTGTAATGAGGAAGATACGGATGGTCGAGCTAGGGTGACAACAGATGAGGAGCAGGTTCTACCTGAAGACTGAACAGAAATCAGATTGTGTAGGTAGTCAGGTTGGCTGGTTGTAAGAACTTTGTAGGTGAGTGAGAGGATATTCAATGTGTTCATTAATCTTGAGCCAGTGCAGAGATCTGAGGATGGGTGTGATATGAGAAAATTTAGGAGCTTTAACCACAGTGTGTGCAAGACATTTCTGGATCTGCTGGAGGCGACGATGTGCACTACCAGTTGTCCAAGTACCAGTACAAGTACCAGTACTGAGTTAATTCTCAGCACTAGCCACTAGGTTATGCAGCACAAAGTAACAGATGCAGTCTATCACAGATTTAATAAACACTGAAAGTCCAAAAAAAACTTATGAAATGCAAATCCACCAAATAGTGCCAAACGGTGAAACTTGGACATAAAAACCAGTAGTCCAGACACTCAGAGTCTCAGAATACAGATGCCAGAGTGTGTCAATTACAGCAGAAAATGACTTTGTCTTGGCAACAAGTACTTTCTCACAAGTACCAGTACCAGTACTTGGCATGCAAGTACAAGTACCAGTACTCAACAATTGTACTTAAGTACAGATCAAGTAAAGTACCAGTACCCAGTACAACAAGACTGGTCATAGCTGTGCTGTATGCAGTGGTAGCGGTGTGTCTATGTGTGAAGGCTGGTGTGTGTGTATATGTTTGAAGGCTGGTGTTGGCGGGTCAAGTCATGTGTGGCTGTGTTCGACCAGTCATGAGAATGGACAGCCAAAGACCCTCGTCTATGTGCTTGACGCTCACAACCCTGCCAGCCCACTGGACATGTTCTCTATGCCGCTAACACACATCCTCTGCATTGCGAGTGTACCGAGTATGAATACTGAATATGTTATGACTTAGATTGGTTTCACTTCAGTCCAAGTTTGGTATGAAGACGATATCACTTGAGGTTAGGTCTATATTTCACATTGAACATTGGGAAAATTGTTGAGTTATTAAAAATGTCAAATAATTTGTACTGTTCGTTTCCAGCCACAGTGCCAGTGACTTAATACTTATACAGTGAAGGGTGTTATGCTGTTGCTGTAGTCTGTAGGGTAGGGCTGATCCATTTCCTGGGTTGAACTTAAGCTAATGAGACTAATTTCATTCATGTATCATTATTTAGGTTTGTTGTGTCATTCTTGGTTACCCTCTGGCTTGTTTAATGATGTCAATATCGGCCAAGTGATAGGTTTGAGAAGGTGCTGGCTGTTTTGCACCAGTCAAGAGAAGGTTGTCTGTGGAATGAACTATGATGCATCAAGCCATAACTAACAGCTTCAGTCACAGCTATGCTGTGTTGTGCTGTGCATAGGGAATCTAAGGGCCGATTGCAAGAACGCCACTCAACAGTTGAGTCTACTTAACTGGCCAGTTTGAGTACACTCAGCGTAAAAATTATTGCAAGAACGCAAAATCCGCTCTCAAGTCTAGATAAGTTCACTCAAATTTTGAGTGGCGAAATTCGCCACTCAAGTCTCCAATCAACTTAATAAAACGACGGATAAATTGTTTTTATCACATTAAATGCAATAAAAACAATTTTAAACGACACAAATGCACCTCAAAATCGTCCAACTAAACCGAGAACTAACCCATAGGAGGAGTATGATGATCGTGAATTTACGAAGTGACTGTCCAAGCCAACGGCTCTAGCCGCGCCCATTCTAGAATGCAGTTTGATGGGCACTACTGTATTTTTGACGTGGATTTAACTGGTAGCTTTTGTTGTAATTTTGACAATCGTTGATTTGCTTTGCAACTAAAAAGTAAATTAAGTTACAGCCACATATTTATTACAAGTAGTATAGCGCCCGTGAATCTATTCACAGTTCACTCGTCCCCTAATTACAGTTAAATAGTAATTAATAACTGCCATTGATATTTCAATCAACGTTAAACGACGTTGTCATTGACGCCATTAAAATAGTTTGGGTCGACAGTGGCAGACTTTTGAATGGAAGCAGCAGGACAGGAGCAGCCAAATCCGTGGTAGCAGCCGGCTGGTCAGAGACGAACTTGCGTATTGTTTACATCGTCGCTGACCAATCACTAGCATTGTTTCTGGGTCGGTCACTCAAATCAGCCACTCAAGTAAGTAGACTCAACTTGACAACACAATATTTTCTTGCAATGAAAACTGGTTGCGTGGAGACTCAAGTCTTGAGTGGCACTTAACTGAGTTGAGATTTGAGTGGCGTTCTTGCAATCGGCCCTAAGTCTTGTACAGTGGGTCACTTTAGCTTTGACTTAGCCTTTTGCTAAGCTAAAGTTCGGTCTAAGTCCAGACTGAAGTCAAATAGTAAAGTGATTTCGCTGAGCAAATCACTTGGACTTAGCGATTCGCTCAGCAAAAGTCTTAGACCAACGTTTCGGTCTAAGTATCGGTACATACTTAGACCGAAGTTAAGCCGAACTAACTGACTTCGGTAGAATAATTGCATGGAAGAGATAGCTTAAGCCCTAGAGCTTAACTTTTGCTGAGACTAAAGTCACTTTACTTTCTGACTTTCGCTGAGCAAAAGTCTAAGTCTTCAAAGTTAAGTTGAACTTTGGTCTAAGTCCGAACTTTAGCGCTCAGCTTAAGGTTTCGCTCAGCAAAATGCCCAGCGAAAGGCTAAGTCAGAAGTCATAGTGACCCTCTGGCTTGTGATTGTCTCAACAGAGACTGGAGATAAAGCCTTGCCAGTCTGTAGTGTAGTGTAATTGTTGGTCTGTACAGAGCGAGAAACTGACGTAGAAGACATGGCGATAGTGAGCCAATGGGATAACAGTGTCTGTGACTCAGCTGGCGATGAGATCGGCATCACCATCGTACCATGCTCTCCTGACCACTTGCCATGTATGTACCCATCTTTCTTTCTTATTATATGTATACTTTTCTGTGATATCGTGTATATTCAAGGCTTGCATTTTAATTTTCATTGCACAATAATATTGTAGAATATTACATAAAAATAAACAGAAATAAACAAAAATAAAAATAATCATTACATAAAAAATGAAATTGTTCTTCTGACAATTCTTGTAGTAGCCTAAGCAGCTAAACTACTGCTAGGACCATCTACCAAGATGACGACAACTGAAGTCATTAGTCAGATAAAAAAACAGTTCCAACGCTTATTTAGAGCAGTTTATACTCCTTGTTGTGATATTCGTCAGCCGAGGGCCTGGATGCTCGTCTGACAAGCCAGTTGTAGCAGTTGTCAGCAGTTTATCTGTCTAAGGAGATTAACTCGGCTGCTGGTGATTGACTGACAGTGTGTAGTGTATTGATGATGTGTGTTGATGTGGTGTCAAGGTGATGCTGATGCAGGTGACCTGTCATCGTTGTTGAGTGAGCCTACGATGTGGCTTGGTGCACAAGACGGCAGGTAGAGTTCTCTCGATCGATGTTCTTTGTGGCTATGATACTGCACATCTTAATGCTATTATCAGTTTACCATTAGTCCTTTCTCCCCTTCAGTCTGTCTTGCTCTACTACCTCCTTACATACTTGGCTCCCATATAGTTTCCTTTCTCACTTCTAGCTTTTCATACTGCTTAAACCATGTTTTCTTTTCTCCTTTCCTCTTCCCATCCTTGCCATCTACTTCTCCATCAGTGTATTAAGAATTTCCTGTTTGCAGTTCCTATGGAGACAGGCACCTCGAGACTTCTACAGATGAAGGTATTTGACAGCATGATATTAAACACTATAGCGTAAGATGAACCATTAAACACTGAAAACTGTCCCAAACTGTAAAAAAACCTTCCTTACAGGTGTCACCAAAAGTACTTGCCAGAGGGACACATAATGATTACAAAGTGATGGTATTTTAAAGAAAAGCCGAGTTGAGAGCAGTATAATGGAGACATAGAACGGTGATGCAGAATTGTGCTGAAATCTGCCACTTTCAATGGTGCGTCTGGCTATGATGTGTTTTGACAGCGTCTACATTCACTCGGCTGTGAATTCGCCATCCAAGTCACGCGTCAGGATTGCAATGCCAGACACGGCCCTCGCTATACAGTGAGCGCAGTCTTTCCTGTTGTACTTGTGTAGTTACTATGCATAGCGTGGTGTATGTTGTCTGTCTGTCTGTCCATCACGACCCAGTATTGTATTGAAACAGCCTGCTGACTGAGTAGCTTTAGTCAGTAATGCACTCTGACATGTTTCTTTCTTTGCCGGAAACACTCAGTGTTTGCAGAAGCATATCATGATATCTGAGTTTTCAGGTATTATTTGTGTGTGGAAACTGTGTTTTAATGCTAATTTTGCTGAGAATCCCTTTGAGAGTTGAACTGTTGTTGCAGGTACATTGCAAATCGAGTTTTCATCGCTCTCGCCAATGGTAGTGTCGCAGTGTTCCACCGACCGTCAAGTAAGCTGCTGTTCACATGAAATTGGTCTACACTGTTGATGGGTCAAAAATTCATACACATGTCTGAAAAGGAAATTTTGAATTCTTTATTTATCGTGTCAATTTTTAGCTCATAACGGAATGAGCTGTTACAATGACTGGGCGTCCAGTGTCTGCCTGTCTGTCTGTCTGGTGTCGCTACTCCTGTCAGGATAATGGCCCGTTGCTTACTAGACTAACACGTTGGTCCTCAGGTCCATCTCCATCCACATTGTGCTTGAAGTCAAAGCAAAAGTCACGAGATATGGGCACTCTGGCGATTTCAATAAAATCACTGCTGACTGGAAAATGGCTGGATCACCACCAAACTAGTATGATGTCTTCACATCGGCCCACATTCAACTTAAGTCAAAGTCAAAGGTCATAGGTGACGAGATACAGTGAGCTACATCGTCCTTGATGGCCTGGTTAATTAGATATAAGCTTTTTAGTTATCTATCTTGTGACTATACTGTAGGATGTTTTGTTGACATGTACACATGACGAAGTTGCGGCAGTTCTGAGGAGTTTTTGATGTAAATATCAGTTTTATGCTAAGGTAAAGTACATTTTTGTGTCTGCCTTCTAGATGAAAGTTGGAACTTGACGAGCTACTACTGCTTGTGTCTCGGCAAGCCACAGCATTCTGTGCGGTGTATGTCCATTGTCGGAGAGAAGTTCATCTGGTGTGGCTATCGTAACAAAGTTCATGTCATCAACACTTGCAGTCTGGCACTTCAGGTAGGCTAAACCACTGGGGCTCAAACTCGCGGCTAACAGTCCGCGAAGGGGTTATTTGCCCGCGACGCATTCTGAAATTCTAAAAAAGTGGGATAAAATTAAGTCGTTTTATTTATTTTACAGCATTTTTCTTCTAGTAACCCAGTGAAACTACTATTTTTCTGACTTGCGTTCAATTTAGCAGAGCCGCATGCTGGTGCTGGCAGCGACCAACGTTGGTGCCACGCAGTCGGTCTCCCTCCTTCCTTCCCTCTCTGTATCTGTCTGTCAGTTGTTAGCAGCCAGTCACCAGGGTGGGAACTGTGACTCGTCGTCGTCTGTGACTCTCATCAATGAAGATCAACAAATCCACTTTGCAGTCAAGACTAACGGATGAACATTTGCATGCAACATTACCGTGATTTCATGACTGACGTTGACTCTCTGGATTCTGCCAAACGCTGCCAAATCAGCGGTCATGTCGGTGACAGAGAAAATCTGAAGTTTTGAACTATATACTGTAACAGTAACTGTATTATAGTTTTGTCATCTCTGATAACAATGCGGCCCGCCGACTGCATGATATCTTGCAGTGTGGCCCGCACCACCAAATGAGTTTGAGACCCCTGTGCTAAACTGACTTGCATTCCATTGTTTGTTCACTGCAGCATGCTGCTTGTTATTGTACTGAGCAGTCTATCAACATGTGTGCTCTTCAGTCTTGTGATCTGTTCAGTTGTATTATCATTTTGTCAAGCTGGGTCATGTTCTACTGTTGTTACCAGTTACCTCAACACATTAACCTCTGCTTCAGTCTCTGACTCTTTTTTCCTGCTTCCATTTTGTTCTCTCCAGTATGTTTCACCTCTCTGTTTATAGGTCATGCTGCTATGATAGTGTTGATATTGTTGTTTGATGTTATCATTATGTCTGTAAGTAGAACGTTTCATTATTATGTACATATTTTCATTTGCCGTTGTCTTAGTTCTGACTTGCTGGATGCCGTTGATGCTGGTTGTTGGTAGAAAACGTTTGATGCGCACACGCGTGCTGAGAGCCAGGTCCGTCAGATGGTCTGCCTCGGTGAAGGTGTCTGGTTAACAATGAGACTGGACAGCACACTGCGCCTGTATCACGCCAGCACATATCAACACCTTCAGGACGTCGACATCGAGCCATACGTCAGCAAAATGCTTGGTCAGTGATGACAAGCAGTCAACAGTCACCGTCCCCAGTTCTGTAGTGTCACCGGTATTAATCTTTGCCAGAGACGTTAACAAGGACTTGAGCCACAATGCCAAGGCCAGGACGAAGGACCACAATCTTGTCCTTAAGGACAACCAAGGCCAAGGACAACATCCCTGCTTATTGGTAGGAATATGGATGGTTCTTCCATTGTCTGTAAGTATGTAAGACAGTCGATAGGGTCAGAGCCGCCGTAGTACATCGAGGTCAGGACCAAAGTCTTTGAGCTTCAAGGCCAGGACCAAGGACCACATTTTTGTCCTTAAGGACAACCAAGGCCAAGGACATTATCTCTGATCTTTACTTTCTCACTCGTTGCCGCTGAAGCTTGCATATATTGCTTTCTTATGTTCATTATCTCTTGAGCTGTGTGTACTGCTGTAGTTATACACCCGTCAGCCTGTCCGTCCGTCTTGTCTGTCAATGACATGAGATGTTCGTAGACTGATGATAGTTACGAGAGACTGGTCGTCATTGGTGTCTGCTGCAGGGACTGGTAAACTTGGATTCTCGTTTGTGCGAGTGACGTCGCTGATGGCGGTTTGCAATCGACTGTGGATTGGAACTGGTAACGGTGTCATCATCTGTGTACCGCTGCTGGAAAATGCATCTGGTCGGTAGCAGCTCTGCAGTGCTCTTATATTTCACTGTTCTTATTAGAACTAGAGTGTGAACAAGTTAGACAGTTGTGACTAGTGAGTTCTTGAACTGAGTCTCACTTTGACTGGCTCGTGTAATGATGCTATTTTGTACATTGGCGACGGTGTTATGATAGAGACTGCTGTTGTGTGTTAGCTAAGTTGTCTGTTGAATTCATTCCAGCTGCCACCATTGGTCATGCATTTCATCTGTTCTTTGATTGTCCATTCGCCCGTCACTGCCTCTTTTACTGTCAATACTCAGACATGTCCATCACTTATTATGCCATGACACCTCACCCTTCGACCTCTCTTCCTCATCTGCTTCTGCCGTACTATCATTCATCAGCTCTGCTTAACACTCTAATACGTACCATTGAGTCTGTCTGTCTGTCTGTCTTTCGCATTGTGACAAATTTCATCAAAAAACCGAGCCTACGATCATGCGGTTTTGTCGACCGAGGATCTTGGTTTGGGAAGAATACAGTACTCAGCAAGTAACTGTAGGCCCTAAGTAAGTATAGATTTATACAGCATGGTATTGGCCGACGATCTCTAACGCCCTGTCAGTTTGACAGTACTGTGGTATCATACCAGCAATCAGCAGAATGAGATGAAGACGGTCTGGTTGTAGATATCAGACCTCCGTCGATATGTAACCGTGCTGTCGGCGGCATACTTCATGCATACAGCAATGTCGCCGACACCGCCGTGAAGGCGTCAGGCAGTGCAAGTGACACTGAAAACGTTGGCGGACATTTGCCGTACTGCTACATGGCTCAGGCACAGCTCAGTTTTCATGGACACCGAGACGCAGTCAAGTTCTTTGCTGCCGTACCATGTGAGTGATGCTCCATTGTCATGCTGTGTGCATTGCCAACATGCAGCAGTTAGTTACTGTAAAACCCATAATATTTGTACGCTCTTTATTTCACAAGGTAAAGAAACAACACGAGATTAGTGAGGCAAATGTTTTATGTAACTTGTTGTTCTCCATCGGCATTGAACACTTGTGATTAGCCCATCACTTTAAAATCTGGAAAATACAGGATGAAAAATAAATTTATGTTTACTTACGAAATCAGTTTATGACATCCAGAAAGGGTTTTGCACAAATAGCTAATAGCTTATCTCCAAACAGACAAAGTCCTAATGATTGGACTTTCACACTTTGCAGTTTTTCTGCATTTAGATGTCATTGTGTTGTCTGTCAGCTGAAACTTTATGAATCATTGCTCTTAGTTACAAAATAAACTGCTGGTATCATGTCTTGAAGGTGCAGCAGTTAGGGCATTGGATTTTTGATCAAGCGTTCGCGGGTTTGACTCGGAGCAGAGGTGTAATCAAGTCACCTAGAACTCAGCCTTCTATCCCTCTGGGGTATGTAAATCGAGTACCAGTCTTACTGGCTCAGCATAAGGTGGGGTAGGTAACATTGTGCGATCCTATATTGCAAGCGACACCCCGTAGTTTTCCATTTAACAACTTATCGTGGATTTTTAACCTTTAACTAATGATATTCGTCATATAAATTCATCATTGCTGTTTTGGTGATATTTAGCCGAGGTGAGTTGGACTCTGTGTGTATTCATTGCTGTGTTTAGACGTCAGTGCCGCTGGACAGTGTTCTCCGAGCAGTGACCGAGAGTCGACAACCAACGGTAAATCACAGTCTCCAACACCAGTGCCGACCATGCTGGTCATGTGTGGTGGCGAAGGCTACATTGATTTCCGTGTCGGCACCAATAATACTGGTAATGATTTCATATATGAGTCTGTTCACTAACATTTAATATCAATGCTGGGGGTACCGCGGCGGCAGTCCCACTGCCGTTCAGGCTTGGTGACCCTGCCCTCTCTGGGAGCCATCCCCTAGTCACCCCATATTAGTGTAGACTAGGGGACTTGTTGTGTTTTTGTCTGTTCTCTTATTGTATTATTAGTTATTTGTGTATTTTTTGTTCCTTCAGTACTTTGATACTGTTGGTTGGGTCTTTTGACCTGCAAAACCGTCTCCCAGATAACCTATATACTGTGTTGGTGGGGACGTAAAACCCTGCTTAATCAATCAATCAATCAATATCGATGTTACTTCACAGTTCACAATTACATACAATTGATATTCCTTCAGCTAGTTCGCAACTAGTTCGCGACTTTATTGGGTTGGTAACGTGGGTTAGAAACTAGTTTCCAACTAGTTCGCCTGTGTGGGTTGCGGCCTTTAGTCAGTGAATTCCAGGGGTTGACGCACCACACCTAAGGGGCAGTGTCCAAAAGCCCTAAATCTATTCACACCTGCATCTCCACGCTGAAACCAAATAACTCTGTCAGGATGACCTTCTGTCCTTATTGTGTCTATGAGGCGTTGTTGTTAATTCTAGTTGTTACAACAGACTTGTCTGTGTGTGTAACAGGCGAGATGGACGACGGAGACGAGATGTCAGACAGTGGCAGTCAGAAAGGAGACGCTGGACTGACGCGCACGGACTACAGTCAGCTGATTGTCTGGCACGTCTTCAGCTGACTTGTCCGCTGACAGGATGATTGAAATACATGTCTCGACGCGCTCTTTTGGACCTGTGATGTCTGTCGAGCTGATGCTGTGGTCTTAGATGTTGTGTCTATATGACAGTGAGAGTCAATAGTCGTTTCACAGAACCTCACTGGTATCTGTTCTGGTTTGCCTGATTGTAATACTATACTTACAAAACTGGATACCCTGGAAGGAAATCATTTTAATGTAACCAGAATCAGTTAATCAATTATGCTTTAAATCATGTACGAGAAGCTACATGTCTCATATGTAGTCTTGGAATTGTTCAAACTTATTGGTATGCATGCGATGTTGTGTAACTATGCCTGTTAGTCATAGAAGTTATTCAAGTAAGTAAGTAAGTAAGAGATTTATATAGCGCCAAAGTCTCAGAAGAGAATCAGGGCGCATTACAGGGGCCGCTGTGGGGCGAGATGGGCTGAAAGTAAGTAGCGCGTCTTTCGTCTTAAGATGACGTCTGAAGGAAGAGTATGTTTGGGATTGGCGGATGTGAAGAGGTATGGAGTTCCATATTTTGGGCACAGCGACGCGGAAAGTGCGAGCACCGAATGAAAGGTTGTGTCGCGGAACAGAAAGTAAGTGACTGGCAGATGAACGCGTGGACCTTGAGGGCTTGTGATATTGTAAGAGC
>Ga0209680_1000564_pt1 | contig 10572 bp, 7 predicted proteins | sample WorMetLIZISLAND1_FD_187413 | JGI IMG/M metagenome (GOLD analysis project Ga0209680, IMG submission 187413) | Marine gutless worms symbiont microbial communities from Max Planck institute for Marine Microbiology, Germany - Olavius loisae LIZARD... ... | reverse complement strand
ATGATAGACGATTGTCGCCACTCGCCAGCTTGAACTGAATACGCTCCGGGGCCTTCAACCAGTGGAGACTGGCGAGTGTGTCGGTGATGTGGTCGGAGCGTCGTAGGCCGGCGATGGATCGCGCGGCAGCGTTGAGCAGTGACTGCAGACGGTTGTACAGGTAGGCTGGGAAGCCCACCAGCACAGCATTGCCGTAGTCGAGCCGTGACAAGACGATCGAGAGCGACAACGAGACTATGGTATACTGACGTCGGAACTGATCGTCGGATACGGCCTATTGCGCTGGCGCAAAGCGGCGAAGCAGTTGGTTAGTGACTAGTTTTTACATACTCGAAACCAGACATTAAAAAAGAGGAAAACGTTATCAAAGTTTCACACGATTTGACCGTTACCGGCAGTGTAGGGCCTCCTAAATCCATATTCTACGAAGTCTATCAGATCGTTAGTTTACAACTGTGCGCTCTGAAAGTTACACATATACATCGAGTCTAAATTAAAACATGCCATTCGACTTTCGTTCTTAACTGTGACAATAGATGGCTGATTTTCAATTATTGAAAGACTCTACTGGCTAAAAACCTTTGCCGCATTTCTCACCACACCTCAAGCTGTGTTGCGATACTTGACTGTTCACATTGCGTCGGTTTCCTTTGTCACTGATGATGATATGGACTTGTCAAAGTTGGGGTGAACGGACCAGATCTCTGGGTAAAAATGGCAGATAGGAGCCTACTACCGTAACGTGATAGGCCTACTGACTCATACACGAGACCTGTGGCAAGTTTATTATCCAGCACACACGGACCATGCCCAGAAATATTTGAGGCTTAACATTTCGAAAACCGTGCAAGGTAAAGGGCTGGTGTCAATGGGCCACCTATAGGAAACCACCCACTGCGGCTCTTATGGTCACGTGATCAATGACGTCACGTTACCCGAAATTCATAATGTAACGCTGTGGTAAAATGTGTGCCCTCGTTGACCAACGTTTTTAAATGTTAAAGAAAGAACGTATTGCTGGAAAACAGGCCTACAGAGCACAGCAATGGGACATATATGTCGTTCCATTGAACGTATTTCTAGTTCTTAAATCATTCTAAAGGTAGCCTACGCTTTCCGAATTGTTCCTCCCAATGACCTGTTATCAACAACACATTTGACATCTCGAAGAAATGGTGCAAATGCTTGTCACACGTGACAGTTCGCATTGTGAGCGCACGACGTAGACTTTCAAAGTCATATATTAGATACTGTATAACACATCACACTACAAAGTCCTTGCAAAATACATAGGTCGAACTAGATTAATCTTAAAAACTTAAACAACAGACTAAACTTTTAAAAAGATATTGAAACACGAAGACAGTCATGCAACACTCGATAATTTCGATACACAAACACGCAACCATCGCAACAGAAGAGCTGCACGCAGCTCCTTTTGTTCGAAATAGGGTTCATAGCAAACAGAAAGGACAGAATTCAAGGACTTTTCGAGGACTTCTCAAGGACCTAAAATTGCAGTTTTCAAGTACCAAAAGTATCAACAAAAAGACATATCATACTCGCGCTGTGACCACAATCACATAACATTTAAAACTGTTTTGAAAAATGTAAACAAACAAATTATATGTAATACACATTGTGAAGTTTTTTTAAGTAGGCAAGTGAACTGTAGTGGTGAACCAAGCAGTGGTGAAATGCCAAATTTTACAAGAGTGCTTTCTTCAAAATTTTAATATGCAAAAATTTCAAACATTCAAACATATGGAACATTCAAATTCAAGGACTTTTCAAGGACTTTCAAGGGCCTGGAATTTTTTCCCAAAATTCAAGGACTTTGAAGGACTTCTCAAGGACCCTATGAACGAACCCTGTCAAAAGTACGCAACTTGGGCACCTCCTTGCCATCAGTGATCAGATGCCTTTCAGCTCCAAATATGTCAACATCCCTTACGAGGTAGGGGCTCTTCCACGGAACCCGCCAGGGAACTTAAGCTTCTACTGTTGTAAAAATAAGCCCCGTATGAGACTGCCTCGTGTGCAAATTCGTTTGCCGTGAACAGTTTGAAGGTCATGTGACGCCAAACGATTATGAATATCAAACTCATACATACTCAGTCCAGTTGAAATTTAGATATTGTCTCTCAGAGTATCATAATTCACCATTAGTCTTTTCATTATATGCACACCAACAGAGCAAATATAATGGACTTTGAAATCGGCCATTTTCGCAACTTTCGGACCTTGGTCGCGTCATACGACCTACCATCGTGTATCACTCATCGACCTCTATCTAGACACCAAACCAAATGTCGTTGAAATCGGAAAAATATTTTGTGGATGGACGTACGGACACTCAGACCGGCTTTATTAGGTCGATCGATCCAAAAATAACACAAGTCACACAGATTGGACGAGTAACAAGACAATAGAGAATGAATGATTCCAGCAACTTAACACGTGTCCAAGTGACGAGAGAAACACGATAAATGAACACAATAATGTCAAGTCAGAATCACCAGTAACAATCTCATCTTACGGTTTACAGTTGAATGGAGTTACAAAATCACCATAATTAGACTTAGGGAGATGTACTCTACTGAACAGCGACCTTTACTATTCGGTCAAATGTGAATATATCCGTGGCTGTTCTCAATGCTGAATACGAATAGCTAACGGTAGCAAACTTACATCAAAATGAATATCTAGCGGTGTACTTTAAAATGCTGTCGATCTACGTATTTTTCAATCTTGATAAACAAGTGACAAACTGCGCGTGACGTCGGACAGACGCGGTGTCTGGAAGGCTATTTTTAGCTGTCAGTCGTCAACGTCTAGTGACTGATCTTAAGTGCTACAGAATTGTTCATAACACTTACTTACTTACTTACAAAACATATTCAACCAATTCAAATTTTAATACAAATATTCAAATTAGGGCCAACAGCTAGTATCTGAATACGAATAGAAATAATCAAGTGTTTGGTACACAAATACACTGTTCACTCACAAGAAAAGGCCACATTTCAGTGTCATTTGTTCAATTACTTCTTTGATACACTGTTTCTCAAAAAATACACCAACTTTGAAATGGTATAGCTCGAAATTATAAGGATTGATTTTGATAACATTTAAAGGGGCAATGGCATTTGTTTGTTTTAGTTTCCTCTTTTTTAATATTTTTTTTGGCTATGTGTGCTAGATTAAGCTGAATACTCAGCTTTTAAGTCCACATTAAACTATTCTATCGTATCGTATCTTTGGCAGAAATATTCAAAATTCTCTGGAATAGAGTATGCATGTTTCAGTTTTGATGCACAGTAGGTTTGCTTTTTATCAACTTTTGTCTTTCAAACCGGACAATGAAAATAATGCGAATCTTGACACTCTATCAAGCAAGAGCGCCAACTTTGATGAGGTGCAATTTTTTGAAACATATATCTAAGCTCATAACGTTTGGCCCACATAATCTGCAGACATTTAAATATAATACACTCATCAGTGAATTGCTGCTGAAGGCAGTTTTATTCATTTAATATTTCTCCTAAATTACGTTACTGGAAGTGACAAAAATTACACCTCACACTGCCTGTCAACAGAAGAAACATGCACGTGTTATTTTCAGTATGCAGTTTGAGAGACGAATAGATGATAACGTGATAACAAGCAAACCTACATGAAAACTGAAGCATACAGACTCTATTCTACAGTATTTTGAATATTTCTGTCAAATGACCTCAAAATCACTCCTTATAATTTTGAGCTATACCATTTCAAAGTTGGTGTGTTTTTTTCTGAGACAAAGTGTACAGGGTAGGCCAAAAAAACCGGAACCACTTTGTTTTACGGCCTATAACTTTAGAAATGTTGAATAGATCTTTACCAAATTTGGCATAAATCAAAGCCTCTTCATTCTAAACATCGTGCCAGAATATATTCAAATCAGCTTCGGAAAACAGTGGCGCCATCTGGCGAATGACAATGACACTTCTACAACTACAAGTTTTGAATTGGTGATAATTTCTTACATCATTTCAGCCAACCTGTTTGCATTGATATTTCACTTTTTATTAATCAATGACGTAAGAATGACCACATTTACTCATCAGCTGCTCTCCAGAAAAACATCAACCCCAGAAGTCTGATAATGCGAGTGCGAATATTCCAGCCGCAGTGCTACGGCTGTGTTGCACATGGGCTATGCCGAAGTCGTTTTCATTCAACCAGGTGGAAAGTTAGACACCATGTGACGTGGTGCTTGGCAAAGACTAGCTACCCGACATCAAGGTAAGATGTGACCGTTACAAACGGAACGGTCACTGCAACAGGACAGACTGGACGGTGCTCCCTCTCACACTGCCAGAAACACAGAAACTTGTAGCATGAGAACCTTCAGTTCACTGAGCTAAACATTTTGTCCACCGAATAGCCCGGATTTTAACACGGCTAACTTGCCACCTGGGGTGCTCTTCAGCAGATGGTCCACCATCATCAAAGTTTCTCCTCAGTTGACAAAATAGAGCGATTGTCAAAAGCATGGCAGAAACTACCGCATGGCGCAGTCATTGCCAATTCGTCACTTTATCACCTTTTTATTTACGGTTAATGTTATTCGCCAGATGGCGCCACTGTTTTCCAAGGTTGATTCAAATAAATTATGGCATGATGTTCAGAATGAAGAGACCGTGATTTGTGCCAAAATTGGTAAAGATCTGTTTAATATTTCTAAAGTTATAGGCCGTAAGACAAAGTGGCCCCGGTTTTTTTGGCCTACCCGGTATATACACGATTCAACAGCCGTGAAACACATCAGTCAACAGGTCACAACTTAACAAAAATGATAAGATGCATGTTATATAAATAAGCCCTGCACAGGATTGCCGGTCGGGTCAACTCCTTGTAAGAGGCAAAATTCGTTTGCCGAAGGTGGAACACCCTAAGTTTGAAGGTTACCTGACACCAAAAGAGGAAGAATATCAAATATCTGTTCAGTTAAAATTTAGATATTGTCTTGGGTATCATAATTCACCATTAGTCTTTTTTGACTATATGCATAACCGCGGAGGAGATAGACTTTGAAATCGGCCATTTTCCCAACTTACAGACCTCCGTGACCTTGACCTTGGATCAGGTCATACGGCACATCTTCATCTATCGCTCATCTGCCTCTAAATGTATACATAACAAATTTTGTTGATTTGACGGGCATTGAGACCGGCTTTAATAGGTCGACTCAAGAAAAGTCGACCTAATAAGAAAACCAACAACCTTTACGACTTCACAAAACAAGCTGCCAAACAGTCTAGTCTCGCACCACAACTATGACTGAGACTTCTGTGATGAATGGCACCAGTTATATGCAGTTTGTAGACCAGACTTAAAGGTGGAACTATGTCGCGCGAGTGACAAACTTTCGTTCTGAATTAGCAGCCGTGAAACGACTTTGTACTTGCTGACGAATGACAAGTTTTCAAATCGACTGTCGACTCTTCCAGCTGAAGATTCCTGTCAGCTTCTACAGCGACACAGAAACAACAGTTTGATTAGCAACACTTGTTACACATGTGGTTCTGTTCAACTGACCAATTTTCAGTAGTAGTAATAAATATAAAACTCACAGCATCCTTCTCCACATTTTTAAAGTTCTGAAACTGCTGAAAACGATTCGCCGAATTCACACTGAATGCAGCATCCGAAGTTCGGCGTTTCTTCATCTTCTTCTCCTGTCAACACAGTAACACAGTCAAACTGAGCAATGTCTGCTGCAAAACTGACTGCCAGCACATCGGGTTTTTGCTGAAGTGACCTAGTTTCTCAGTGCTGTGTTGAGTTTCCTGATAACGAACGCACAGAACTTCTGACGCAAATTACTTATCATATAGTGCACTCTGCATGTATGCTGTCGCATGCTAGTCATAATAATACGCTGCTACATCAACACCTAATTTGGACAACCTCTGGACCACAACTAGAAACGTCTTCCAGCAACAAAAGACTCGACTTGTTCAGTTACAAATTAATAACCTCCCACCTGCGGACTTTTGAAGATCTTTTTCAAGGTCTGAGCTAACTGCTCCTGCCTCTACTCATACCACTACCACTATCAATACTATATAGATAATAATACTACAACTATTCTATCACATTCAAAAAAGGCTCATCATATTGCCAGACACCACATTCAACTATCAATGCCCACTTACCCGTCCTTGGTCGATCTCTTCATCATACAAGTCTGACATGCAGCGTTTCAGTCTGTTTGCCCTGTCGGCAGCATGCTCCTTGTCAAGCAATGACTCGCCTCCGTCCCATGAACTTACTGAAAACACACAACAACAACAACACCTGCTTGAATCATACCCATCACAAACTGATAACAGGTGAGCTGAGGTAAGCATTCAGCATCAAATGAATGAGAATAAAGGCTGCTGCTATTATCAACCATGTTCAGAACAGCTTACATGTAAGTGGCCAAGTGCAGCCTTTTCACCTCGGGCACAGAAGAGCTGTCAATACTAGTCTGACTCAGACTTTCAGTGAGAATTAGCTAAAGATTAGCTAAACTGAATTAGCTAAAGAGAATTGCTGATTATTGATATCTCCGATTCACTAGTACTTTGTATAATCAGACATCCAAACGTTTCCTAAATAAAGCACCAGAACTTTGCAATAATAATGTGCTGGCATCAGCTTTCACAACTTGTTATCACTTATGATTGTAATCTTGACGCAGCATGACGATACGACAAGTCAATCAAACTCGACATGACTTACCATTGGCACCGTAGCCTACAGAGCCCGCCTCCAATTCCTTCGCGACACTGTGCCGCTGTTTAGAAAACGAGCCATCCCACATCGGACGATCGGCCGACTGCGATGGAGGCAATTTCACACCAGACGTTCTGTAGCCATTTGGCAAGATCTCATCCCACTGTTGAACACGGCCTGGTAGCCACATCACACAAACATCACACAGTGATCACTCACAATATGAACAGCTAGTAAGATCGGTCTCTTCTGTGTAAGTATGTATGCAGGTAGGCAAGTAGACTGCTATATGGTTGTGAGATCTGGATGCTTTCCTAACACTCAGTCAACAGGCTAGACCAGCTTCATCTTCACTGCTTGTGCTGTACTGCTGGAATTAAATGGCAAGACAGTATTAAAAAAAAGCAGATATATGATATATCTGCAGTGCCACAGATATCGAGTCATTTCTGCTGAAAGCACAGCTACAATGGGTCGGTCATGTTATGCACATGCCAGCCAGTCACACTGCAATACACAATACAATACAATATTCGTTTAATAGGACAAGTATTCTGTGAACAATTAGCAGTGGGCAGATGGCCACAGTGTGGGTCTGTCAGGCGGTACAAAGACGCTCTCAACGAGAACCTGAAGCAGTGTGGAATCGACTCATCAAGCCTGAGTAGTGCGTCTCAGAAACACTTGTCATGGAGGTCTCTCTGAGAGGAAGCAAGCAGTCACCAAGTACGAGGAAACACGTATCGAGGCTCTTGAGTGTAAGCGAGCTGTGTGCAAGTCCACAGCTCAGCCTTCCAGCAGCCTCGGCGTCTGGTCATGTGACAGCTGCTCTCACATCAGCAGTTCCAGAACTGGGCTTTTTACCCATCAACAGGACATATCAATGACAACCGATCCGTCATATCGATGGTGCAGTCCATAGGTAGGTACATGTCCACAGTAGCTGCAGTGCACATAACGAATGCTGCCCATCAGGTTCTCAGCATATGTTATTGATTGAGCACAAAACACTAACACAAAACCACACAGTACGACTCAGTGAGCGAGCGAGCAACAAAGGAACAATACAGTTATAAACACAATCGACAACTGCGTGATTGACAGACACCATCGAATGTCTGTCCGCCGACATAACTGTAGGTCCTTGTAAGTACAGCGAATGTGACGTGATATTTCAAACAGCTGAAAATCATGTAAATTATAAACAACTATCACACAGTCATGCATTGCATGTCTTACAAAAATAATTTAATTTTTTTGTATCTGTAACACTGCATACCAGTTATTTGCTTTCCGTTTACTCCGACGATATTATCTATGTTCAGCTGAACAATAAAATACACTATTTGCCAGAAAATTGTGATTATTATGAGAAAATAAAAATGTCTGCAGCATAAATGGTCCTTAATGTTAAAACAAAGCAACAGTTTTTCAAATGATCTACTTCAGCTCGAAATGTACATTTAACATCTCACACGTTTTAGTTAGTATTTTTATGACTATTACTTTTAATTAAGATATTACTATTATACTATTATTACAACACAAATTACCCAGATTTAATATAAACACATTCTTTAATATTTCAATAGAGACAGATACACAACAGTGATACATACAGTTTGTGGCCTGTTTAACTGAAGGACGACGCTTGTCTTCCAATGTATCATGCAATACTGAGCTGCCATTCAGCAGGTGCTCATGACCACCTCGCACTGTTTCACCGCCAGCAGCTGATGTATTAGTCTGACAGGAGACGGAAGCATTGTCACTGACATCACAACACTTGCTTGCAGCATCCGCCACATGCCAAGCAGTTGTTGCATGAACAACGTGTGTTGAACCTGGCAGAATATTATCATCTGAAAATGTTGTCACATGCCATTCTGTTGTTGACAGAAACGACTCAGGCTTTGCTCCGGACAATTTTGTGCCACGTATTCGTAACTCCTCTGCACTTCCGGTACACAAGCAGTCTGAGGTTCTTTCAGTGACAGTTGTTTCATCATGGACTTTGCCATTGCCACTGTGTGTCCTAGCTCTATCTCCCTCTCCGTTAACATTAACACAGCAGTTCTGCTCTGACCGAGATTGTCTCAAAATCTCCGTCAACATACTCTCACTACTGGAATGTTTGTGCCATTTGTCAGCCGAAATAGATTTCATCTTGTGACAGTTAGGCGTGGTACTGCCACAACATGCTTCGTTAACCAGTGATTTATTCTTCTTCTGCAAACAGTCCGTATCATTGGATTCTAGTCTCTCACTGCTGCCACGTTCCGAGGACCCAGAAGGCACTTTGCAACTGTTTGGTGTTTTCGACTTTGTCGCCAGCAAAGACGACGGTAAATGACCATTCACAGTGGTAGCACTGACAGACATCGGCTGAACAAGGAACCCAGTCAGCGACACTGCACTGTCAGACTTGCGACGACGTTCAGCGGCCGTTTTACAGCTGCCATCTTCAGAGATTGTTGACGGCGTGTTGGGTTTTGACAAGCTGTTTGAGTGACAGAAAGGCCTCCTGTCAATGACAGCTTCATCAACAGACTTTTGTGCCAGCTTTTCCGTCGTCATTCCAGTGTTAGCACCTAAACACAGTAGCGACACGAAAGCATGAAGACAATTAGCAAGACTCAGTCAGATTTAAAGACATTAATAACGATGAAACAAGAATGTAACATTAACATACGACCCACAACATTAAAAATGTGATAAACTGACTATAAGCCAGCTTAATCTATAACAATTAATCAGAAGCATTATATTAAAAGGAAAAAACTAAAAGCTAATAATCAGTGAGCATAGCAAGTCTGGTTAGTCTTAGTGCATGAAGGCAGCCATGATGTAACATACAGTCAGTGGTGGAATGGATTTGAACTGCATCCATGGATCTTGGACTTGGACAAGATTTACTGGGCAATGGCGTTTATTTTGTTTCTTGTTTGTATCACTTCGTTTTCAGTCACATGTGCTTCAAAGCATCAGCTTTTTCTTCCACGTTAAATTCTTGTATTGTTATTGTAACATGTGGGTTTAATGTTTACAGTGAAAAATTAACAGTGTGACGGATGCCGAGACAAGAGGATGTGATGACGTGATTTGCTGAGAATAGACAACCCAAACCCTAACCCTAACCTGTGGACATGTGGACATAATGTGGACACGTGGACATGTGAACAATGTAGACATGTGGACACGTGGATATGTGGACATGTGGACAAGTCAAATACACGTGAAATACAGAGACGTCAGCTTCAGTCCAACAGATCAACGTTTAAGGTGGAAACACAGCAGCAAACGTTTCGTAACAGTCAAACCAGACATTACCAGGCAACGAGGTGGACGAAGAGCTGGTCGATGAGACATCGGCAGGTTTCTGTACCGGTGTCTGAAAACATTCATTCAACAATAACAATTCTCCTCCTCACAGCATACTCAATCATTAATGTAGCTGTGTCTACAGTTGTATGCCAAGCATTTCAGTTTATTTGCCTTACCCACGTTGTGGTAAGAATGAAATTCAAACGTTTCATGTCATTCTCGACTGCTCTGTGGCAAGGTCTTCTCCACGTGGCCTTTGCATTGCTGTGGTGTTGGTCCTCACACGGTGAACAGGGAACAATGTCCAAAAGAGTCACAGCATACGATATGTCAACATATAAGAAAGCTGTGGGCAAACAGGGACAGCTGACCTCAGCGTTTGTGACGTGACACAGAGTAATGGGATATGCAGAATCACAATGGTTTGCAGTAAATGTGAGGTTAGTCAGACTGACACTGACAGCATTGACACTGAATCAT
>Ga0209680_1000562_pt1 | contig 10593 bp, 6 predicted proteins | sample WorMetLIZISLAND1_FD_187413 | JGI IMG/M metagenome (GOLD analysis project Ga0209680, IMG submission 187413) | Marine gutless worms symbiont microbial communities from Max Planck institute for Marine Microbiology, Germany - Olavius loisae LIZARD... ... | reverse complement strand
GTAGGTTACGACGATGTCGTCGCCGTCGTAGACGATACGTTGTCGTGGACATTGCTGTCATCGTGTCGACGTCATCATACACGACTACATCATAACGACGATGTCTTTGACGGGACGTCGTCATCGTTGTCTCGACAATGATGTCTTGAATATGTATTCATTCATTTATTCATTCATTGATTTATTTATTTTTTTGCAAGCGGTGTGCACGGCGGTGGCACAGTGTTTCGTGACATCGCAACACAACCGACACCACCAACTATAGTTAGTCACCCGTGCCGGTAAGAGGTGTACCAGCACAGGCCGACAATTACGGTCAATCTTTTCCCCCACAGTTTGCATTTGAGCCTCGATCATTCAGATAAAGTTCAAAAGTTGGTAAACATTCACTTTATGCTGATAAATTTACCCGACTGTTCTACTTCTATCTGCTTATTCAGTTGGTACAGGCTGCTAATTATGGTCAGTTGTGTCGGTGGTGACTTCAGTCAGACCCCATTAGTTCATGCTGGAGAATACAGGACAGGAGACATATTAAAAATACAGACAATACACGGACTAAAGACAATCCAGAAAAACAAACAACGCAAAACACAGCAAAACAGAACTACCCTGGTTTAGTCACCTTTTACAACACTCGGCCAGGAATTAAGTGAAATTTTTAATTAAAAGGTATACATGTATATATAATAATTGAAAGTGAACAAGTTGGGCAAAGAGGCTTCTAGCTCTTGTACATTTGCTCTACTACGTCTACAACTACAAAATAAGTGGGCTTTCTACAATGCTTTCCGAGCTCACACTGGGCAACCAGCCTGATGGCCTGGGCCTAGCCAGGCACGCATATCAAATAGAGTGCAAATAAGGCCAGTCTTTCGAATTTCACGGAGGACGTAGAAGCAGAAAAATTGTATTGTATTATGGAGTTGACAATAGGACAGCATTTTTATTACCAGTTGACTTACCAGGTGCAAGCACCTCCTCTTTGGAATCTTTCAGAGCTGAATCAGCTGATGAGGCCATTGGGCCAGGCGGAGCGGCTGGTCCATGAAGCCCATCCGATTCTTCCTAAACTTGTTGAGCCCATTCTTGAAAGTGTTGATTGTACCAGAGTCTATGATACTTTGTGGTAATTCATTCCATCTGTCTATAACATGGTGTAAGAAAAGGATCGTCGTAAATCAAGATGACATCGCAGTTTATTAATCTTTGCAGTGGCCTTGAGTGTTCATAACAGTATGTGTTGTGAAAAAGTGACCAAATGGAGTAGATGACCGTTCCTTGTAGAGCTTGAATACCTTTAGTATATCTGCCCGATTCCTTCATTCTTCCAGTGTCCATATCCTTAGGCAATCAAGTCGTTCTTTGTACGGCTACGGCAGTGACTTTAATCCTGGAACTATTCGTGTAAATCTGTATTGTATACGTTCAAGCAGTGCCTTGTAAGGTAACCAGGCTCAGACACAGTATTCTACATGCGGTTGAACAAGTGTCATACAGTAAGCAATACTTCAGGACTCTTGTAGGATATTGTACGGGCAATGAGACCCAGTGCTGTACTCGCTTTGGGATATGCTTGCTGGCTCTCTGACCAGCTTCAGATTAAAAGCAGCAGATGAAGCTGATAAATTTATTCGGGATTATGTTGTAGAAACAGGCATTTAACATAATATAACATAGCTGATTAGTATGGGCAAGCCATAAGGCTTCTAAGCCCACATGTTTACTGGACAGAATGGAAAAAACTCTAAAAAAACAATTTAATGCAGTAGAATTTCCGCCTACGTAGCAAATGATAGGTCTTGTGGCTACAGGCAGAAATTTCGCCGATTTTTGTAATTTTGCTTACCTCGTGAAAATCACGGAATAAAGGGCATGTGAACATGATGGAAGCTCACATAAAAAATAAAACACACAGATTCACAGTGTCATTATGAAATTTCAGATTATCATGCTATGGTCAAAGCATCAGTCATGTATACCATCTGTTTTGACATTTTTGTTGCAGCTACAATACTGAAGTACCATGGAAGCACGTGGCTCATCAACCAGACTGTCAGAAACAGTTTAGTTAATTTTATGTCATATATATAACGTATGATGGTTTGTAGCTAAAGACCTACTGGCACTTTTAGTGGCAGAGTAAAAGCTTGGTGTAATTGGTGTAATTTCTATATTTTTCACTACTTTCAACACATGACCCAGAAGCAAGTGTTTAGCAGTCTTATACCAATAACAAGAAAACTCCAAATGGTGCCAAATGTCCAGAATTCTGAGCTGCTGAGCGATTGCTGAATGGTTGGTAGATGGTAAAGCTTGTGCTCAGCACTATAGCACTCATAAGTATAAAATTAGCTGCTTGGTAACATCCAAGGTTCTATACAATACGGTAAGAGTTTAATGTCGACTTAAAAGCTCAGTGTGATCAGCTTAATCTGGCACACGTAACCAAAAACAATAAAGAAATTAAAACAAGTGACAGTTCCCACTTAGTCCGGTACAGGTTCAAGATCTGTGAAGGCAGTCCAAAAGGAACCAGGAAGACTATGGAGTATAAAATTTGTGAAACAAGAGTTTTAAGTCTGACCTGGTTCTAGTGCTGTTGATGCCTACTGTAAATCCTTGTTTGCTGCACTTAGATTTCAGTTTAGTGTGTAAATTTATTTTTGGGTCTTGTATTTTGGTGATTTCATACTGCTCACAAACAGTACAGTAATTTCAGCTTATCAGGACATGTGAAATAAAGGTTTCCAGTAAGTAATGCTGAAGTTTCTCCACTGCATGCATGTAACATCATTGCATAAACAATTAGACATAGGCCTGAACCAAAATAATGCTCCCAGTAGCTTAGTGATCACTGATCAGCTAATTAAAGTTATCATTGACAGTGTAGAACACTGGTAACGAGTTCTACTAATTTGCGTACTTCAGTTTCGTGGTTAAGCTTACCTCATGATGAAAATTGTGAAAGGGGCATGTGAAAAATACACCGTGTCCCAGATAAAAAGGGGCCACTTTAGTTTTCGTCATAACTTTTACAGTTGTTAAGCTATTCTCAAAACTTTTGAAGCTCACAAGTGCACACATTTTTCTGCATCTACTGATGTACAGCAATTGTCCACCACACCTTAACTATGCGACCAATGTACCGTGCGAAAACTACCAATGAAATTGGACAATTTTAAACATTTTGCTGAAACAATTCAACAATATCATGCCTAAATAAGGCACTGTTCAACACATGCCTGGTTTGTGACCACCGAACTAACCGACCTAAATCTAGTTGACTATTGTGTTGAGTATTCTGCAGGAGAAAGTGTATGGAACTCGATTCGCGAACATCGATGAACTGAAGTGCAAACTTCTTCGAGAATGGGCAAAGCTGGATCACGAAATCATTGCATCAGCAATCAGGCAGTGGCGTCTCCGTCTTAGGGCCTGTGAGACCGCTGATGGAGGACACTTTGAGCAAGCCTTCTGAACATGTTAGATTGTGTGTTGAACAAATTATCATGCCTTATTTAGGCATGATATTGTTGAATTGTTTCAGTGTTTAAAATTGTCCAATTTTATTGTTATAGTTTTCGAACGGTAATGTGGTCGCATAGTTAAGGTGTGGTGAACAATTGCTGTACACCAATAGATGCAGAAAAATGTGCGAAGTTGCGAGCTTCAAAAATTTTGAGAATAGCTTAAAAACTGTAAAAGTTATGATGAAAACTAAAGTGGCCCCTTTTTATCTGCGACACGGTGTAGAGGTTTATGGTATGCGATAAGTTAATGGCATCAGGCTATAATTACTACAATGCTGCAGAAATGTTGAGCGTCGCAGGTCTCAGCATTGGTAGTACACATCATCAGAAGTAAACTGTGATACGATTCGGATTCATTCTCACATTCTCACATACCTACTACTAGCAGACGTTCTCACATGTTGTTTTAATGTAGCGAAGTGGTGCCTTGGAGAAAGACATGGCATGTCGTAAGAAAGCCAAGGACGATCTTCAGTCATTGTCGTCACGTGCATATCTTGAACGTACCGTTGTTCCTGTAGTTATGGATGGCATGTCAGCACTTGCCAAGGAAAGGTTTGTAACTACTTGCTAGAACTATTGACACTTGCCAACCAAAGAAGTGGCTAAGTTTTGCAGAGTACGTTGAACTATTGCTGTTATTTCATCATGTAATCAGCTGGATTTTGTGTTCACTACAGATTTGGTTGATCCATGAAAATTTCCTAAAAGTGAGAAGTAGATGGAACAGTAGACTGATGCATAGTGACTGACAGCAGTGCTGATCAACATGTTCCACACCCTGGTGGTCAGCCTTGTGCTAACTCGTTTGGACTATGGCAACAGCGTCCTGGCTGGCCTTCCAGTCTATTTGGTCCGACGACTCCAGTCAGTGCTGAACGCGGCTGTACAGTTGACCTATCACCTGCGGCGATCCGACCACATCTCCGACGAGCTCGCCTGCCTTCATTGGCTGCACGTCCCTGAGAGAATCGAGTTCAAGATTGCCGTATTGACATAAAGTCGTCCACAGACTTGCGCCGGGGTACCTCTGCCCTTTCACACGTGTCGCCGACCTACCCATTCGACGATCAGAGCGTACTGTTGGCACCAATCGCCTGGTAGTGCCTACTAGTAGACTGTCGACTGTTGGTAGCCGAGCTTTTCCGGTCGCTAACCCGCAGACACTGAATATCCTCCAGAAGTCGTGACATCAGCAGAATCATCGACCACATTTCGTCGCCTCCTCAAGACACACCTGTTCGGGAAGTCTTTTCCTGACTACTTGCTGGACATCAACTGACTGTCTCCGGTGGACCTAGCAGTAGTTCTGCTACTTAGGCCACCTAAAAAATTGTTTGATTGATTGATAAACTGATGCACAACTGAAAACAAAATTTAACACAGGATAAATCAGATGAATCGCATACATTTATCAGTTCATCTGCCATCAATCCGTACCTTGGTGCATTATAATCCGACGCGTTTATGCGTTATCATCTGTACGTATTTACTGTATTGTGCGTGTAGGCTTCTGTATGTGTACCATGCTTGTACTGCGTTAGATAGATAGATAGATAGATAGATAGATATCTGAAATTTATATAGTGCAATATCATGGATATATTTCTATTGCGCTGGATGCACTAATATCGCGCGAATAGTATCGTCTTAACAGTGGGCCAAAAAACCTCAAAACCGACAGATTGCGAAACTCGGTCAGTTTGAGTTCCAGACCATCTGGCCTGCAACAGAGAAAGCCGGATGGCGGAATGTACTTCGCCGACAGCGCGGTACAGTCAGTTGATGCTGGTTGACTGAACTAGGGATCTGCGAATCGTTTTTTCCGATCGAATCGAATCGGCCGTCCGATTCGTTTTCGAATCGAATCGGCCGTATACCACGCAAGCCGTAACACACTAAACACAGCCTAATGGACTGCAGGCCATCGGTATTTTGTATTTGTGATGAACGAGAGTGATGTACGGACTACGGAACTCCGAACTGAGTACTTGTTTATGTCAATTCAGTCATAAACGCGTCAAACAATGCTGTTGTGCGCTTATTTTACTCCCAAAGTCGATGTTAAACGCAAATTTAACCACCACCTATCGTTTCTATACGAATGACGATTGACAGCGCGGACGATTCGAAAATTTCGAATCGGACCATCAATACGAATCGAATCTCGAATCGGACGTACGATTCGAAATCGAATCGAATCACGAAGCTTCGCAGGTCCCTAGACTGAACGTAGGTGTCGGCTGCTGACGGCGGTGACCGGAATGCAGTAGTCGTTACTGGACAGTTTGTGTAACTGGTGCACTATTAAGTGCCCTGTTATTGAAATATTATCATTATTATTATACACAGCTGCTGATGCTGCTGTTTTAGGCCACCTAATCCGATTGAGTTCATGGCCTCGTATCTGCTGAAACACAAGGATCAGGTTGAGTGATGCTGCTGCATTATCCTCATACAACAGTGTTCTAATGCGTTCTGTCGTTGGTTTTATCAACTGTTTCGTATACACTTATTGCACTAATGTTATTCGATGCACGATTGGCTTCATGTAGTTGTTTCATAAATTCAGGGTTCATTTTTTCTCTTTCTTGTACACTACTTTTATGTGGCACCTGTTCTTAACTGATGCACAACTGCATTTTGTGTATCTGTGTCAATTTATAGCAATTTATGTTCTTCAATACTACCTAATATGTTCTGTATTATAGCTGTAGTATTAATGGTGTTTTACATTGGGCTTTTTGTATGCAATATCTGTTCATTGTCTTCATTCTTCTTTGCATAATATGCTGCATGCTCAACTGATATTTTAATGTTTTTGTTTGTTTTTCAAACAGTTCCTCAGGTTACTAGTATGTTATGACTGTGTACATACATGTATTTCGTATACTCTTATGTATTTGTGCAAAAGTTCATGTAGCATATGTGTGATGATACTATAGGTTGGTAGTTGTCTTAGGCAGCATATACAAAGTGGTCACTATGATGCACAGATGTTTAATTGGACTTTGTTACATCAGACATGTAAAAGAACTAAAAAGCATATGCACATGGTTGGGAGTTCACTTAGTTCAATGTAACTTGCTTTTAACATTTAAGCATCATATCTATTCCATACTTTGCTAAATTGTTTTCATTGTAACATAAATTAAAATTTTTATCGATTACTTATAACATTGCCATCTGAACATGGTGAGCAGTAACCAAGATATTCAGTGCTGATTTTCAGTTCTTTACAGTTTGCTGTTATAGTTAATACGCTGGCAAACGATTCACTGTGTTGTGTCAACTTGTCAAGTCTGAGAAGGGTATTTTTACCAGATATAGCTTCTGTTATGAAAATGTGTTTTATGATTATGTTCTGACAGTTCCTCTGATGGTGGCTGAGAATGACTTGCAAAATACTAGCATAACAAGAGAAACAATTAAAATATAGTTGCAGTGGGAAAGCAACATTCAAAAAGAGTTATATGGTATCTGTTACATACAATTAAATCAAGAAACTCAGCTTATGCTGAGATACCCGACTGAATGCCACAGTATGTCGCCCTATATTTCTAGTCTATATAAATTAATCGTAATTTTTGCTTTAAGACGTACCTTTTAAAGATATAGTAGACTAAAGTAAAAGTGACATGGCAATGACTTTGATCCTCATAGAAACTCTGAATGTCTACAGCCATAAATTGTACGTTTTTTTCCTATTAAGGGTAAAATAGTACTTAAGGTAAGGTCATTGAGTTTGGTACCAATTGATTCCTTATATCGACTTCCTATAGGCTGCTAATAGTAACTGTTGCTGTAGGACTCACCGATATTGATATTGTCGATAGAGAAGTTTATGAATTGTTAACATGACCTGAACTGACCTCTAAACAAGTATCAAGGTCATTCAATTTGACGTAACATTGCTAAGATAAGCTTACTAAGTGTCCAGTTTCTACTGTCCAGAATAAGCTTTTCGGTCCATGTTAAACTCATTCAATTCCTAGTACACGAATTCCTAAAGGCTCTCTAACTTTTGCTCTAGAACGTACCGTTACGTCCCAATACATCGCATCCCAGACTTAAAGACAGACATCTACTGTAGCATACATGCGAACGAGACGATTGGGTAAAAACTGGCATACAAACATAATTCAGCAATCCTTCAAGGTCTGATGGTGTTGGAATCAAAGTAACGTATTCGGAGGAAGTGTTCTGCTGTTCACTGGACTGCAGTGTCATCAAACGACCTTGCATCATCTTACTGGTGCACTTGTGCACTCACTATCTATTGACAACTGACAGAGAACTTTATCTGATGCGCTCAATGTCGGCATCTCGATCTCAGCCGTGTCACTGCAAGTGCCAACAGATGTCGACATATCTGCCCTTTTTGTCAGAACTATCTCATTTGGATCGGCATCATTACTGACCACCGTGCTTTCAGTCAAATTAGTGCCTATACAACCATCGCTGTTCAGATGTTCACCAGTATGTGATTCAACACTCACAACTTGGTCTGCTTCCTGTCCTGATACCAGTGATTGTTTATTGCCAGTCATAATGGTGGCGCTTTGCACATCAATGCCAGTGCAGCCACCACAGTTAGAACTGTCATCGTTGTCCTCATCATCACGTCTCATGTCTGATGATGCTAACTTCTTGGTGTCATTACTATATGCCTCGTCCATCTGTCTGTCCTGTGATGTATTACTCGCGTCATCAATGACGGAGTCTGTTTCTTTTCCCTGTCCACTCGATGGCAATACTGTACTGGATTTGTCGAGTTCAGCCTGCACATAACGTGACGAATCATCAGCCGTGTTTACACCTGGGCCTGTTTCAGTTGCACAGCTTTCTGCTGAAATCACTTGACGTCTCTCGGTGTACTTGTATTGTCCAGTCTCGAGATCTAAGCTGTCTGCCACATCTGACGACGTCATCTGCACATACATAACACAGTGTGACACATGATATAATATAAGGACACATTTCTGATATAATGGAAACTGTAACCAGTTGTAAATCACGCAAATGACTGGCCACTGCAATCAATGCAGCTGGACTGACTGTAGAGTGATATGTATTCCAAATGATATCAGCCTGTTACCTGCCTACCAACTGAACCCTTTTTGATTAAGAGACTTCCAGAACTAACAAAATAGGCCAATGCAGTTGCTACGAGCATGGTAAAACTGGTACAAACAGAACAGCTGTGGCTGACTGGTAGAGGCATACACTCTAATGCTGAAGACCTGCATTTGAGTCCAATACCAGTACAAGACAATGGAAAAACATTTAAAAGGTGTGCCTTTACTGAGGGAGGAATAAGGTCATGCAGATACACATATATCATTTTCGGTCTAAACAATTCACTGTATTCAGTAAGGTCTGTGCGGTATCATCCTGGGAGTTGTAGTAGACGCTCGATCATTTCCTGCCTGGATGCCATAAAAGGCCCATAATGTACGTCATGCCAGCACTTATTTTAACTAAACACTAATTTTTCGCATGCATCTAATTTTCGCGAATTTCGCATAAAATCGCAAAATTAAATACCCGCAAAAATTGGGATTGCCCATCACTAAATTTCGTCTTCAGAATATCAACAATGCTAGTATGCAATACAGTATTAATTTCAATAAAAACAGAACACAGGAAAAATGAACACGAGCAATTCTGTCCGACTAAAAATACACTACACAATACATTCAGTAAATCTGATAGACATATTTGCATGCAAATATAGTACGACAGACATTTTACGCAAAGACCTCATAAAACAAAATAACAAGACAAATCTGCATATATTGTAGACAACATACAGTGTACTCTAATTTCACGTTAATAATAAAAAATAATCAAGTCATACTGTATTTTAAATGTAAATGCACATTTATGATGTTTTTTGTCAAGAACACTGATTCAGTCTGTTGTAATCCAGCATCTCATGAAAGCATACCTCATAGTATTTTCTAGCAACAGAGCCAGTCTGACTATCACTAGTGGTCATCTGTGCAGCAGCTGTCGGACAAGTGGAACTGATCGGATTACAGACTTCATCGGTGCAGTCACTGTTCACTAATGACAATCGTTCTTGACATACCGACTTTACCTGCAAACCAGACAACACGACAATATGTTCTGTTACAAATAAAACTAAAGTTGGTCAGTGCTTAGTAACAGTCCTGTCTTGAGGCGTGATTTTCGTAAGTTAAACAACATAAATATGTCTGTGTTCATGAATGTTTGTGATTACGGAAAATGGCTTACGCTCAACCACAAACATGTTTGTATGTTTATGTCGTTTAACTTACTCAAATCATGCCTTTAATAACTAAAAACAACGTGAGATAAAATGAATCCTTTTATTCCTTTTCGTTTATTCAAACTAAAATGAGAACTAAAGTGGTCAAAAGGCGAACATTACACTGTGTCTCAAAGTAAGCTGGTCATTTTTTCAGCTGCAATATATTGGAAACTAGTGGTTTAACAGCATACAATTTTGGCGTAATGAACACTGTTATTCGAACAATAACTTGACATAATACCAAGTCAATTTACTATTGAGTACTGAGAATCCGTTTATCTGTTATAGCTACCATGACTGGCAGAGTTCAGATGAAAAATTAACAGATTCATGTTTTTGCCATAAAACTTGTCATCCAGATTTATGCTAAGTTTACAATAAACGTTCGAAATTATGTCCCTTTGCATGAATGTACACCGTGTCTCAAAAAAAGTAGCACATTACATTTAGCACCATAAGTTCGCTAAATTTTAACCGAATTTAACGCTTTTTGAAGTTTCTTGAAGGTAAGGTTATGCAGAATACAGCTGTGAATTAAGTTCTTTTAAATTGAATAAAATGAAGTGGCGCCACCTGGCGAATTAAAAATATTCTAAATTTCCAATAAACTTATCTAAGCTGTCATAATTTTTGCTCAGTGCAAAGCTTAAGCAGATAAATTTTACAAAAATAAAGCATACTGGTGTTAGTCAGTATTTATTACACGAAGAGTGGATAATGTCACTGCAGACAATGCTCAAAATGTTCACCGGCAGCGAGAAC
>Ga0209680_1000561_pt1 | contig 10595 bp, 7 predicted proteins | sample WorMetLIZISLAND1_FD_187413 | JGI IMG/M metagenome (GOLD analysis project Ga0209680, IMG submission 187413) | Marine gutless worms symbiont microbial communities from Max Planck institute for Marine Microbiology, Germany - Olavius loisae LIZARD... ... | reverse complement strand
CCTATTACATATCCACTGAATCTCGGTGGCGGTGGAGGTAAGGTTGGAACGTTAAATATCACCTGGGATGCAATGCCAGAGGAAGAATTGCGTGCTGACCGTACCGCTGGTGGATACATTGTATCGTGGAAAAAAGCCGAGATGGAGGACGACCAGTGGGATCATGTATGTGCTTTGACCTTTTAGTTATGTTGTTATTCCTGTTAAGTATTTGGATTAAATTTTAGCCGAGATTTTTCAAAAAAGTTCTTATTTATGCTGTTGGCCATTAAATAATTTGTTGTTCATTTTATGACTAGCTAGCAAATAACTGTGCTTGCTGTAGATACGTCATAATGTCTACAGTTGTCAGATTACAGAATAACTGTAATTCTGTCTTAATAGCTGCTAAAATATTAGATGCATGAAACATAGTAGATTTTGCTGCATCAGTGTAAAGTCTATCTATGGCCAATTTTTTCCACTTACATCAATGTGTGAACGTCATAAAAATATATCAGTTTGCTGTTTTGAATATTTTTAGTACTGCATGGCAAATTTTAATAATGCTATATTTGTATCTTTGACAGAACTAGGCATTTTGTAAATTGGTAAAGGAGTGTACTTGTTGTGATTTCAGGCCTGGATTAATGATACGAGAGCCAGTCATTACGTTGTAACAATTGGTTCCAGAAACTACTATCTACCTTACCACGTAACAATTCAGTCGTTCAATCCCATGGGACGTGGTCCACGGTCTCCTGTGGCAACGATCATGTCGGCAGAGGAACGTAAGTAACACAGACATTTACATTATGTTATGTTACATTATCTACAGTCTGTTCTCCGTTAGTGCCACATTAGTTATGTGCTATTATTGGCACCAAGCCCACTCTTGCCATCTTCGTAGGTTTAATTAGGCATAAATTGGACTACCGCTGTTGCAAATGTTGACCGATTTTGCTGAAATTTGGTGATTTGTTTGGAATTTAACCTCACAGTGTTGGTGTAGAATTTCGTTACCTGGCTTATTGTGTGGTGAAAATTGGCCAGTTCAGAAATGAGAACAGTAACAAGGGATTGACAGTAAATGTAACGTATTTCATACCAACATGACTGTGATAAAAGTACACAAAATGTAATTTACGAGGTTTTTATGCTTATATCATGCAGTTGTTAATTCATCTTCTTTTGCTTCTTGTGCATTTCCACTTGTTTTGTAGTTTCAAGAAGATACTCTATTAATTGTGGTTACCTTTTTTGTCGTGCATTGCTATTAAATTCTATATTATGTCTGTTCTGTTTAGTTCCTAAGGGAGTGCCGATTGGAGTAAAAGCAGTCTACTATAATGCTACTGCAGCCATTGTGGAATGGATTCCAGTAAACAATACTCGTGAGATTATGAAAGGAGATCTGCTTGGATACAGGGTCAGTTTTGAACATTACAAATCGTCATTACTTGTGATGTTTTTGTTTGGCAATTATTGCTTAACATACAGTTCGAGAATTTATTCCATAAATATGTCAACTATGTGTGTAGTATTGTGCGTGAATGTTGTGTGTTATCTATAAGCTCAGCAGACACATTTCTCGTTGACTTGTCGCATGTCACGTTATTTGCAAGGAATGGAATATTATCAGTTTTGCAGGATTCATCAGTTCACTTTTATTGTTTTTCTCAATTTCTGGTGACCAGTGTCAATGATTGGTCGGCTTATAAGGAACTGTGTCACTTCATTAGAAGTCAGTTAATGGTTTAGTAAGATAAAACCCACTAAGTGATGCCATGGGTACTTTGGAATTGCGACATACCAATTGGTATGCTTCAGATTTTTTGTAGTTTTACTGCAAAATTATAGCATCATTTGCTGACTGAATGTAACGTGTGATAAACCGACTGAAATTCGCTTATTTTGTGAATTTGTAAATGATGATAAATTTTATTTTTAAATAAACTGCATTGCTAGTAAAATCACAAATTTCAAGGGACTTCACTGGCTAACTTGTATACACTAATAATGCAGGCAAGTGTCCACTTCCCTGGAAAGCGACAAAGCCAGAGAATTATAAATTATCAGCAAATGAAAAGGCAGAGAAAAATTATCTGGTCAGATGGAGTAATGTAAAGCAGTGAAGGTTATTTCTTAGTTGAGTCCGTCTACGGCATATTACATTTGATCAGTGAATGATGCTATATTGCTGTACTGTTGTTTCACTGTCTATGCTGGTGTATGCAGTACTGTGGGAAGGGGAGGCCTCACTTCACAGTGCAAAATCAGCTTTATGTACCAAAATTATCGTTGTATACAGGCCACAGTTTGATGCTACGGTGTGCTTCATGTTTCAGATCAACTACTGGATCATGGGTGAACAGAACGAGACGATGGCTCTGTTTAGAATCATCCGTAACCAGACTGACCATGGCATGATCATTGCTCTCAGAGAAGACACAGATTACTTCATCAACGTTCAGGTCCTCAACTCTGGAAATAACCTTGGGCCAAAGAGTGAAACATATCCAGTACGAACCTTGCGTGCAGGTACACCGTGGCTATGCTGTTGTAATGGTCTGGTGTCTGTCAACACTTTGGCTTCTGATATGTTATTGTAGTCAGCACTAAGTAGTAATAACAATCAAATTCTTAAACTGCCATATGGTTATAACCTCAGAGATGCTGTGATAGGTCTCTCTGGTTATCTCTCACACGTATGAACTGTGCTAATGTGTTGTCAAACGATTTTCATTATCTGTTTTGCTCATCCAGTTTAATTATCAGTCTGGTCTTCTGACATCAAACACGATGCTGAAATTGCATTAGTGATCCATTGGAAATGAATGCAGTGCACAAACATATTGATTAATATTTGTCAAATGTGCTTTGCAGATTTTTCTGCAAAAATTGCAGGGAATGTGCTGTGAAAAATTTTTGGGGTCATCAGTTTTTTGGTAAATTGTGATGCTTGTAAATACACTCACAGTTCCTAAGATTTATAGCTGGCTGATTCAAGTGGACTTGGAAAAAATATTAAAGCATTTAGCCTATATGTTATTGAATAGTACCATTGCCAGTGATTCTGACTGACCATTACATTAAGGATCATTCTATGAGACTGTAACTGAGATCAGCTGTATGTGCAGCAGTGCAGGTGACCAGTGATCAGTCATTCTGTCTCAGCCTCCTTGTGTTCATCTGTCATTCCAGTGCTTTGTAGGATTTTTTCACTTTGTATCATCAAAACACATGTACTGTTCAGGCCGAGCTGAGTGGCTTTACAGTATCATTTCATGATGTGATTGAGATTTGAGATAATGCTGACAATGTTTCAGCGCCAATGGAAGCACCGCAAGACGTGCGGGTTTCGTTTGTTGATTATCAATCCGTTTTGCTTGAATGGATGGGCGTCTACACGACTATTAATGAAGAACCTCTTGAAGGATATATAGTCAGTATCTATGTTCTACTTTATATACTCTGTGGCCATATTTGTAATTGTGTTCAAAACATATTTAGTAGCATTAGCTTCAATGCTTTGATAGTTTTCGTTTGGCAACGTCACAATAGGAGGTATTAGAAATTCATGCATCAATAGACTGAAACGAAAGTCAGGTCGGACCCTACTTGTCCCCTCTGTCAAGAGGAAGAAGTGACTGTTGTTCATCTCCTTGGAAGATGCAGCGCACTTTCAACTACTTGTATCTACTCTTCTACTGTAGGTCTTTACCGTATGGATTACACTGATTTAGGTAACATACTCCTTTACTGCTGAAGCTTGCCAAAGCTTCTAGGAGATTTTTCTAGCCTCTGGCTTATTGGGGAAGCACAATGGGCCCACCTGATGGTCTGAGCACTGGCTGTCATCTACAGTGTGAGTCAAAAAAAAATCCCCCCTGAGGGGTCCTCACATTTTTCATTTTGTTCACAAACGGTTGAGAATTTTCAATCGATTTTTTACACACCTATTATTCGTTCCTATCTACGCTAGATTGCAAATTTTTATTCAATTATCCCCGATTTTGACGAAGTTATGCCATATTAAGCGCGACTACCCAGTTCACGTAATATGCTCAAAATGTCCACAATCGGCCGAAACGCATGCGTTGACACGTTTGCGTAAGTCGTTGATAGCTTTGTTGATCGTTGTCTGTGGCAAGTAACTATAAAATAAACACTTTTATAATGTCAACAAACATGTGGGATATGACATGACGTCAACAATGACGTCATTTGCTCTGTAAGCAAACTTAGAAGTTAAAGTTCTAGTGAAATGTAAAAATTTGCTAGGTGGTCGCGCTTAGTATGGCATAACTTTGTCAAAGTTGGAGATATTTGAATAAAAATTTGCAATCTAGTGTAGAAATGATCGTATAATAGGTGTGTAAAAAATTGATTAAAAATTCCCAACCGTTTGGGAAAAATTTTCAGAAAACCGTAGGGGGGATTTTTTTTTGACTCACACTGTACCGGCGACAGCCGCCCTGAAGGTAAGGTAAGATAAGGTAAGGTAAGATTGAAGGTCAACCTATGGGACACTTTTGTGAACTGTCTTGAGGTAAAATGACTTGAACCAGTACCAGCTGACCATGCATATGAGGTAAATCACTGGTGAAATGGAGGTGACTGATAACAATGAAGATAATGTTGATAAGTAGTAAGTTTTCAGAGTGCTTTACTGTAGTATTAGATGTTGCTGTGCTGCAGTAATTTGTAATGTCGAAGATGCTATTTTTCATTCTGTTTATGTTGAAGTCACCTGAATGTCTTCAACAACAAACGTCATGTTTACAGGTGCGTTGGTGGTTGCGTGGTGAAAACATCTATGTAGCGCACAACATAGATGTCGGCAAAGAGATCCGATACGTACTTGGTAATTTGAAGCAACAAGTAATGTATGAAGTACGAGTGTTTGGCTACAGCCGCGGTGGTGACGGCCTGCAGAGCTCACCAACACTGGAGTTTGTCTTAGGTGAGATATTGTTCATTTATTTATGTAAGTAAAATGTATGCTAATGTGTGCATTGTGTCTCAAACAGGACACGGCCAAAAATCCGAGTCAGTCAGAACTTTGGGGCAAATCTTGACTGATTTAATAAATTCTATAACCACTGATAGAGAACTAAATCTCCGTCAAAACTCTTAGATTATTTTTAGCCGACCCTTAGTTACGTTTTTGTTGCGTCACTACCTTGTGAAATACAAAAATGTAGAACTTGTGCATGTTGCTAAACATCGACAAGTACGTTGTCATATCTTATTCTTAACCATTTTAAAACTTTTTGACTGGTGAAAAGAGAATGCATACCGTAGTTTACTCGAGTATTGCTTCAAAGGATTCAAGACTTTATTCCTTAGACATGGACAGCTAAAGGTTCAAGACTAAATACAAATTACAGATCACTGACATTGTGTGTGGAAACTGAACAATGCAGTGATTATGACACATGATCAACCACACATTGATTTATGTGGTCAGTCATGAGGAAATAAAGAAAGAAATCTCAGAAAAACCACGTGAGACTTTGATAATAAGAGTTTGGCTCATCTTGAGACCTAGACTGGATATCTCCAAGCCTGGTATGCAGTAGGTACACACGTTAGTGCAATACTTACTTCTACTATTGATCATTTGTCAGTGCTATGATCTATACCTCTACCCTGTAGCATCCGTTTCCACAAAGAAGCCTTGTTATGTAGTCTGCCTTGGTTTTCTTAGTCACTTCTGTACGTAACTCAGCTTTACATCCAGTGAATCTGGTCAGTAAGACAGAGGCTTGAAGTAGTGTGTTATGTTAATGAACTTTGTATTGTATTGTATTATTGCTACGTCTTACATGCACAGTTTACTGTGTTGTGCTCTGTACAGGTTCAAACTGTGACATTGTCGAAGGTATGTACAATCATGGTGTCATATTGTCTATAATTTATAGCAAAAACATTACCATCATCAGTCTGTTCAGTTTTTAGAGCTTATTATTTTACGTAACACTTTGTGATATTAATTTCAGTGCATTTAGCTGATAAGTTATGTGTATTGATAGGCTTCTATAGCTAATGGAGTAGAGATGATACGATAACTGTTAAGAATTATATGAAATGATTGAGAGGTACAGCAGCAACAACTTTAATGGTCATTATGGGCTTCGATTCTTATTACTACTTTAGTGCTATCGAAGTGATTTACTTACTTTCTGAGATGACAAAACAGGATGAGGTGATATCACAAACAGTCATATGTGCGTTTCATTGTCGTCTCTGCATCTCTGGTCTCCTGTGGAATAGTTTGCCCCGTATGGGCTCAGGAGCTTTGTAGAATAAGCCCAAGTCGTTTCCTGGCCGAGTGTCGTATGAGGCGACTAAACCAGGCTGGTTTTGTTTTGCTCTATTTTGCGTTGTTTACTTTTTCTGGGTTGTGTTTAGTTTTTGTAGTGTGTCTGTTTTTAATTTGTCTTCTGTCCTGTGTTTTCCAGCATGTACCAACATGAATTGCACTGTATAGCCTAATTATGTTGATGTGCCGTTAAGAATGTACCACTCACTCAGTCACTCACTTAATCATACGTAGATTCTAATGGCACTAGAAGGACTAACAGATATGTCATTGATTGACACGTTGACTAAAGTATTTGTTTGCAGTCTGGTCAGCATTACTGGTCAGAACAGCAAAGTCAACCACACTTCCTTGATGCCAGTCTTTGCACTTCTCAACTTCATGTTTCATTATTTCATTGATGTAATTGGACTAACTAATTAGGCTATCTGTTGTTTAATTAAGGTTTAGGCTTATGTAAGAGGAAGATTAATATTTGTGTAATTAGTAGTCAGTAAGATGTTATAGTAATTCATGTTGATGCATGTTTGTGCCGTAACTGTTGCAGATTCGCCGGACAAAGAGTACATATACATGTGTCGAGGCTGTACACTGAATGTGTCTGTGTTCCTGCTGATACTTGGCTTCGTCTGCTCTCGGCTTCAACTGCATTGGCAAACAGTTTAGACTGTAAGTTTTTACATGTTACCAGTAACTTAGCGGTGCTGCTAGATCAGTGCATCATTCACTCATCTGTAATTACAACAAATCTCTGGTTGATCACTCGGTTACAAACTGACTGCCATAATTTGGTCAGTGACGTTTTTTTTACAATAAAATGGTACATTATGCCTTTTATAGGCCTACATTCACTAAAGCTTTCTTGCTGCTTGTACAGTATATTATTCTTTTATTTGCTGGCTGTTATGCTGTTGTTGTGTACATATTTTTGTAGATAACTGGCTGCGATAAAAGACTGTATGACTTATGAAGCAAGATATCGTTGTATATAAAGACAGTTTTCATATCTGCAACTTTTATCGTATGTTGAGAACGATTATACAGCGTTGTACATATTGTGCTGGCATGGTGGCTACTGGCTACCCAGCGTCGTTAGCATCAGTAGCCTCATCCATTGTTTGTCGTTTTTTTACCCTTTTCTGGCTACTGTGATGCGCAGACTTTTATAAACGTCAACTGCCGGTCTATTTTTCACATTTAAATGTGATCAATGCTTTACTGGGGCTGACTGCTATGAATTCAATGTCAGTAAAGGTCAGGTTTTTGGCCGACACAGAGGGACTGTATATGTCTGTTCCCGTTGAATGTCTGTTTTTGCTGTTGATTTCTAAATTTTCTGAGACAATAAAGCTTATATGTGTTTTGTGGCTTTGGTGATTTGGTCGTGCTAGGTGTGCTACTAGGAGCATGTTACACCTAACTTCCCGGTTCCACAAACTCACTCGTCGGTTTGCTTATACCTGACTAACCGTAGTGAGAGTATTGACAGACAAAATAATATGCTTATGTCCACACTGCATGTTCGTTGAAGTCTGTTTTTGTTCTATGTGCATAATGTGGAATGAAGCCATATTGTTGGTGTGCACAGCAGTGGCTGGCGTTAATTCGTGGTTTCTCAGTAATTTCGTTCAGGCGTGTACTCTGAAATTTTTTATCACATACGTATGTACTTATTAAAACTCATCTCTTTCACAAATCCTTTCCTCCATAGTCACTCTTATTCCTTCCAGACTGACTTCACGGATCTTAACCTGTACTGTATTAAAGGGGCACTGGCGTTGTTTGTTTTAGTTTCTTTTTCTGGCTGCGTGTGCTAGATAAAGCTGAATACTCAGCTTTCGAGTCCACGTTAAACTCTGCTATCGTATCGTACTTCTTAAGAAGACAAAATGAGAAGTACACGTAGTTGAATGGTAAGTAAGTAAGTCAGTTATAATATGCGACCAGCCGTAATGCTTAATGTATGCTAATAATAATAGTTGGCTGACATGGTTGTGTTGCTGGAAAATTGTACAGGCAACAGTTTCCTGGTGTCCGAATTGGCCGAAGCGCCTATCTTATATACAATACAGATCTAAGCTTATACTGCAAAATTGTCGGCAGTATCAACTAAGAAACTGTGCTTCATTGTCAGTTGACAGTCTAGCTGAGGAGGTAAAGTCGAACTGTGGCAAATGAAACGCGAGATGGGAAAGTATAGACCGGAAATGAGGAAAGTTAATTGCTTCGAACGGAATAAACGCCACTAACACAATGTAGGCCTACTTTACAGCTCAGAACATCGCCGAGAATCCATAGCTTACGTCAAAGCACAAGTACACAGCTATGGCAACGGAAATTAAACGTATATCCTGGGCTTAGTGCAAACACAGGCGTGATGAGATGGAATTACGGGATAAATCGAGTGAACAGTAGGGAGTATGGACAGTATTAAAAACCTGAGCTGCTTCGGGAAGAATTTTAAAGCCTGTCGTTTACTCGTCGCCTTCGTCTCACGACCGCTTTGTAGCAGCAACAGTCCATAGTTTCCATTTAAGTTTGGCCTACTGCGCTCGTTAAAAACTGATTTTCAAGCTGTTCGAAGTGTTTGGTGTAGGTTTCAGTTTTGTCTCAATCGTTGTGATAAGGTGATACGTGAAGATAAGGTGAACCAGGAGAGATTGATGGAACGAAGGAGGAAGCTTATTTCATAGGTAAGGTAATGCATATCTAAGAGTGGTTGGTGATTTGTAATAACGGCCCCGTGTGGGTTCGGGAGCGTTGTATAGAATAGGCCTAAGCCCACCTGGTTTCGTGACCCGAGTGTCGTAAAAGGCGAGTAAACTGGGGTAGTTTAGTTTTGCTGTGTTTTGTGTTGTTTGCTTTTTCTGGGTTGTGTTTAGTTTGTGTATTGTCTATTTTAAATTTGTCTCCCCCCCCCGTATTTTCCAGAGTGAACCAACGTGAATGTCACTGTATAGCCTATGCCTAATTGTGGATTGTGCTGATGTGCCGTTAAGAATCTACTCACTCGCTTCTATCACTTCGTGGCTAAAATGATGCGTGTTATAGCGGACGATAATATTATACCTTGCTGTCTATGGCGTAGGATCTATTTGCTGAGCCTGATTGTCAATCCAGCAGACGTAGTTTTTTTACTTGCTTGCCTCTGAATTGTTTTTTTAAGAACTGGTTTCATATTTGATTGTGTTTGCTCAGAGAATCGTTTCTACAGCTTCAGTCGTGATGTTGTTATAGCTTGCGGATGATGCCATTAAGCCTCTAAGTAATTCGCGGAATTCATTCATTAATTTACTCTATAATATGCATGACTATGTATAAGCATTTTCATCCAAATCTACGTGTCAGATACGAGACAGTATTGTAGTATATAACTTGCACTAAACTAAAACTGCAGTTTTAGAAGCGTTTACAGTAAGAAGATTTGCTTATTCGTTTTCTTCGCTAAAAACCAGAAATTCTTTTCAGCTAAATTTAGACAAATTCAGCGAGCTAGTGAATGATGCCGAATACATTCTATTCCCGCGATATTAGTGTGGACAGCAATGACATTAGCGTTAGTGAAAGTGCAATTCGCTGTTGCGCGGTAGACCGTCGAGAGTTAGCGACACAATATCACGGCAGCTGTGGGCCGCGGCAGTCCACATTCTGCAATCACTCGTCAGTCGTCAACGACCGCGTATACTCACTGAACTGTCATCGAGGACCACGTCTACTCGTCTGTGTCATCCGATTTGAACTGTACGAAGAAATCTGCAACATACACGCAGATTTTAATCCGCTGAAATAATGACTGGCGTTTTCTCAGACAATTAGATGTAGGCCTATACACTGGTACACGACTGTCAGTGTGTAGACTGATCGGCGAAATGCGTTCTTTATAAAAATACCATTTTTAGTAGATCGTCTCACACGAATGGGTCCAAGTGGTTGAAATTGCGTCGTATGACCCAGATTTGTAAGGTCAACCAGTGCGTTCAGTTGCGTCCTCGCCAAAGTGATTTATGCTGTTTGAGATTTGTGATCGCCTTTACGCGGTGTTATAAAGAGAAAAGTTTGTTTACATCGATAAAGTTATACACAAATATCAGTATGATACGGAATGACGCGCGGTTTCTCTGCGACAACTAAACTTCTGTTTTTATGGATCACTGTTAAACTCCAGCTTCGCCTGCATTGAAACCGTGTTCAAACAAGTGGTTTTTTGGTGTAATATGTGTAAACAACATCTCCTAGTGTTTATAACTGAGAGCAAAATGAATTGCTGCATGGCACATGTCGCATAGTC
>Ga0209680_1000559_pt1 | contig 10622 bp, 12 predicted proteins | sample WorMetLIZISLAND1_FD_187413 | JGI IMG/M metagenome (GOLD analysis project Ga0209680, IMG submission 187413) | Marine gutless worms symbiont microbial communities from Max Planck institute for Marine Microbiology, Germany - Olavius loisae LIZARD... ... | reverse complement strand
TTCTTCTGCAAGCTCAAGGAGTTCAAGCGCATCGCCATGCGAAGCGACAAAACCGACGACAGCTTCTCAGCCTTCATTTATGCCGCCGCTGCCCTCATCAATTCGCAATGAATCTCAACAGGCCCTAGACAAACGGAAAACGGAACTTGAGACCCAATTCGCCGGCCGCAAGACCGCACTCGAGGCAAGCATCGGAGCGGCGACGGCGGCCCGTTCGGCACGCACCGAGGAGACCGCGACGGTCGGCACCCGGGCCCAGACCTCCCACGGCCTCGTCGTCGTCCTGTCGACGGTCATCAGCGCCGTCGTCATCGGATTCGTCGTCGTCGCCGTCATCACCCGGCCGCTGTCGGCGAGCATCGCGACCATGAACCGGCTTTCGGCCGGTGACACGGACGCCGACGTGGGCGGCACGGAGCGCAGTGACGAGATCGGCGAGCTGGCGCGCGACATTCTGACCTTCAAGGACGCGGTGATCGAACGCCAGCGGATGGAAACCGAACGCGAGGCCGACCGGGAACGGCGGCGCAGCCTCAGGGCCCGGGAACAGAAGGCGGTGGAACAGAAGCTGGGCAGCAGCCTGGAGACGGCCGTCGCCGAGATCGGCCAGAAGTTGGAAGAGGTCAATGCAATATCGGGCGAGCTCGACGGCTCGGCCAGCGGCACCCGTTCGCGTTCGGAGGAGGTGGCGAGCGCCACCGAGGACGCCAACCGCCTCGCCCACTCGGTGGCCGAGGCGACCCGCGAATTGACCGACGAAATCGGCGCCATCGCCGCCAAGGTCGGCGAAGTCGACAGTTCGACGGCTGCCATCGTTGACGCTGTCGCCCGCCAGCGCGAGACGACGGCGAAGATCGCCGACATGTCCTCGGAATCGACAGAACGCATGCGGAGCGTCGATCAGCTGATCCGCGAGGTCGAACAGATGGCCACCGAGACCGGGTCGCTGAGCGTCGGCCTCAAGGAACGAGGCGCGTCCGTCTCCGAGACCATCGACCACCTGGGCGCCAAGATGGTTGGCGACGTCCGCGGTATCTTCGCCGAATTGGGCAAAAGCGAGGCGGCGGGACCTATACCAAACTCTCCCCCGGCCTGACCCGGGTGAAATCGACCGGTTCGCGGTTGACGGCAAGCTGGCCCTTTTCCATGCGGACGCGGGTGTACCAGGAAGTCTCGACGTCGCGGGTTTCGGGGAAGTCGGCGCGGTAATGGGCGACTCTTGAATCGTCGCGCACCTCGGCGGCGGCGACAATGGTGCGGCTGACCAGGATCAGGTTGTTCAGATTGAGCCAGTCGTGCCAGGCCATGTGGTAGGGCTGCGGCCCGGAGGCGACACCGATGCCGTTCAGGGCCTTGTGGAGGCCGTCGAGCACCGCCGCGGCCCGTTTCAGGCTGTCGGCGTCGCGGATGATGCCGGCGTCCTCCCACATCATGTCGGATAGGCCGGCGCGCACGCCTTCGAGATCACCGGTCGGCGGTTGGAACGGCCGGTGGCAGCGCTCGAGGGACTGGGCGACGGCTTGGTTGTCGGGATCGCGGAAGGCACCCGCCTTGCGCACCCATCGGGCGATGCTGTCGCCAGCCAGCCCACCGAACACGGTCGAGTTGGCGACACCGTTGCCGCCTAACCTATTCGCCCCGTGCACGCCGCCGGTGTCCTCACCGGCGGCGAACAGACCCTCGAGGCTGGTCTTGCAGTCCACGTCGAACTCGGCGCCGCCCATCATGTAATGGGCCGTCGGCACCACCTCGACGAGGCCACTGACCAGATCGAAACCGCAATCGGCACAGCGCTCGACCATGCCCTTAAAGAGCCGCTTGACGTCCTTGGAGTCGAGATGGCGCATGGTGATGTAGAGCCCGCCGTTGGGTCCGACATTGCCGGACCGCATCTCTTCGAATATGGCACGGCTGACGATGTCGCGGGTGGCCCGCTCGCCGCGCGGATCGTATTTCTCCATGAAGCGCGCTTCGTCGCCCCCCAGGAGATGGCCGCCAAAACCGCGCAGGCCCTCCTCGATGATGGTGCCGGTGATCCGCGTTTCCAGTCCGGCAACGAGGCCGGTCGGGTGGAACTGCACCATCTCCATATCCCTGAGCGCAATACCGGCGCGCAACAGCATCGCCAAACCGTCGCAGCTCTTGTCGCCGGACGGTGTGTGATAGCGGTACATTGTCGGCCCGCCTCCGGTGGCGACAAGAACGGCGCGGGCCTCGACCAGGCGGAAGGCGCCGGTGCGCATGTCGATCATCAGGACACCGGCAACGGCGTGGCCGTCCTTGCATTTGATCAGCTCGACGGCGCGATAGTCTTCGAGCCGCTTGACGCCCCGCGTCCAGACCTGTTCGGAAAGGCGGTTGATGATCTCGATGCCGGTGAGGTCACCCTTGTGAACGGTGCGGTCGAAGGTCTGTCCGGCGAAGGCCTTCTGGTGGATGGAACCGTCCGGGTTGCGGTCGAAGTAACAGCCGAGCTCGTTCTCCAACTCACGGATGCGTACTTGCGCCTCGGTGACCAGGGTCCAGGCCAGGTCCTGGTCGTTGAGCCATTTGCCGCCCTCAATGGTATCCATGAAGTGGCGCTCCACCGAATCGCCCGGGGCCAGGGCCACGTTGTAACCACCCTGGACCATGCGTGTGCAACCGCATTTGCCGAGAAGCCCCTTGACGGCGACGGTGACGTCGAGATCAGGGGCGCCCTGCAGGACGTGGAGCGCCGCAAACAGCCCGGCGCCGCCGGCGCCCAGGATCAGAACATCCGTCCTTAGATGTTCGATGTCCGGCATCAGGCCTCGAACCCCATTTTGGCGAGCGCTTGGGCGCGGCGATCGGCGGCAGTCTCGCGCACGGTCTCGAACAGACTGCCGCCGTGGCTGTCCATGCCGACCAGGAGCGGGCCGAAATCGGCGATCTCGAACTGCCACAAGCTTTCCGGGTTGAGATCGTCGAGGTCGACGTCGACGATGCGCCGGATCCAGGTCGTTTCCAGGGCTGCCGTGCCGCCGATGATGGCAAGATAGACGCCGCCGAGTTCCGCGAAGGCCTGGGCGCTATCCTCCAAGAGTCCGCCCTTGCCGATGATCATGCGTACGCCGTATTCGGCCATCAGCGGCCGCGTGAATCGTTCCATACGGGCGCTGGTCGTGGTGCCGATGCAAACAGATGCGTAGCCGACCGGACATTCGTTGGACTTCGGCACCTGCTTGACGTTGGGTGCCGTATGGATGACCGCATGGCCGTTGAGATCGAGGCGCGTCTTGCGTCCCTTGTCGAACATGTGGATCTGGGTCGCGTCGCGGATACCGAAGAGCGAGTCCTGCAGCGTCACCGTATCGCCGATGCGGAGCTTGCGGACGGTCTCTTCGTCGCAGGGCATGGGGATGTCGTATTGAGCCATGGCGCGCCTCCTCAAAACCCGAATTCGACGCCGTTCGGCGAAAACGTGGCCCGGGCGCGCCTGGCCGAATGGCACATGATGTTGACGGCGACCGGGTTCATGGTGATGTGGGTGGCCGCCGTCTCCACGTGGACGGCAAAGGCCGTCGAATCGCCGCCCAGGCCCTGCGGCCCGATGCCGAGGCTGTTGACTGCATCGGTCAGTTCCATCTCCAACTTGGCGCCTTCCGGATCGGCGCAGGCCGAACCCAGGGCGCGGGCGGCAGCGATCTTGGCCAGGTGGGCACAAAGGTCCGACGTGCCGCCGACGCCGACGCCGACGATCGTCGGCGGACAGACCTTGCCGCCGGCCTCGATCACCTTGTCGACGACAAAGCGCTTGATGCCCGCGACGCCGTCGGCCGGGATGCACATCTTCAGGAACGATCCGTTTTCGGAGCCCGAACCCTTGGGGATCATCTCGATCTCCAAGGTCTCGTCATCGGACGAAAAGTCGACGTTGATGACCGGCACCCGGATGCCGCACGACGTGTGTTCGTTCTCCCGGGTCACCGGATGGACGACCGATGAACGGAGCGGGTATTCACGGGTTGCCCGTTCACAGCCCCGCCGTAGCGCCTGCTTCAATTCGAAACCGTCGACGGCAACGTTGCGTCCGATGGTGACGTTGTAGATGGGAATGCCGGTATCCTGGCACAGAAGATTGTCGGTCTTCTCGGCGACCGCGATGTTCTCGATCATGGTGGCGAGAATGCTCCTGCCCGTGGCGTCCGTCTCCGTCGCGTCCAAGCGCCCGAAGCCTTCCTTGATGTCGTCGGGCAGAACCTTGAGCGCCTGGATGTAAAGTGTCTTGGCGGTTTCCTCGATGGCGTCGAGATCGATGTCCATGGGACCCTCCTCAGATGACCAGGGTCAGCCCGGAGGCCGCCAGCATGGCCAGGACCAATTTGCGAAAGAGCTGTTCGTTGAGGCGCCGGTATAGGGCGATGCCGGCAGCGAGGCCGATTAGGATCGCGGGCAGGCCCCACAGGAAGCGCATGCCGGTCTCCACCGTCACCAGACCGGCCCACCACATGGCGATCAGCGAAAACACGTGCATGACCAGGATGTAGGGCTGGCTGACGCCACGGGCCTGGCCCTTCGGCCAACCGCGCAGCCCGCACCAGACGGCCGGCACGGCGCCGGACATGCCGGCGAGGCCTCCGAGGACGCCGCCGATCCCGCCGACCAGGGCGTCGAGGACCTTGCCGCCGGCCTTGAGCACCGGCGGGTGGCGCATGGCCAATAAACCGGCCCCGTAGACGACCAACAAGGCGCCGACGGAAAAGCGGAACGGACCGGCCTCGATCTGGGACAGCAACCAGGTGCCCAGGGGGACGCCGAGGATGCCGAGGCCAATGAACGGCGCCAGGTGAGTGAACTCCAGGTCCTTGTGCAGCCTTACGATAGCGATCGCGTGGATGGTCAGGCCGGTCATCACGATCAAGGGTGCCGCCTCACCGGGTGCCATAAAGTGCAGCCAAACGGCGGCGGCGACGAGCGCGTCGCCGAAACCGGCGGCGCCGACGACGAAGGCGGCCAGGAAGGCGCCCAGGGGATGATCGTCCATTCAATAGGCATTGAGCAGAAACACCAATCCGATGGCGAGGCTGGCACCGCCGGCCAGGGCTGCAACCGTCTTCTGCCAGTCGTGCCAGGGCAGGAACTCGACGATGAGGAGCCGGGCGCCGCCGGTGAGATGGGCGGCCAGCAGGACGACGAGGCCGGCTTCGGCGACCTTGACCAGCGGGTTTTCCGTCCAGGCCAAAAGGCTATCAAGCGCCGCCGGGTTCTCGAAGGCCAGCGCCAGGACATAGAAATGCACCGGCAGGAACGCGGCGAGCGCGACGCCCGAAACGCGATGGACCACGAAGGCCCAGTAGTTGGGGTGATTGCGGTGTTCGTTCATGCCGCCCCCGCAAGCGTGAAGAACCCGAACACCACCCGCAATCCGGCGACCAGGAGAAAGGCCGCGAACAGGAATGCCAACAGGTCGACCCGGGCCTTGGAAAGCGCCGTCATTTCGCCGAGCACCGTGCGCAATCCGATCGGCGCATGGACGGCGGCGGCGAGGACGAAAACCGTGTAGAAGACGAACCAGAGACTGCTCGACGTCACACGGCCGCTGATCTCAGCCGCCGTCAGACCGCCCTGGACGGCGACGACCATAGTCGCCAGATGGACGATGACGCAGAGCCCGAGAACGGCGCCGGCCGCCCGTTGCGCCAGCCACAATCTTGTTTCCGAGCGCACGGACATCAGATCTCCCCCTTCAGGGCGGCGCCGGCGACGGCCCGTTTGAGGCCGGCGATGGCCGCCGTTGGGTTGAGGTGCTTGGGGCAGTACTCCCGACAGCCCTGCTGCGAATGACTGGCGAGGCATCCGCCGTCGCCGGCGACAGCGCGCAAGCGTTCAAGCGGCGCTCCGTCCCGTTCGTCGTTGACCAGCGTCCAGGCCCTATTGAGCGCCGCTGGCCCCAGGTAATCCCGGTTCCAAGCGACGACATCGCAGCCGGAATAACAAACCCCGCAACCGATGCACTCGATGCCGGCGCTGGCCTCACGGCGTTTCGGGTCTTCTGGTGAGATTGGAGCGAAATCGGCATGACGGTCGGCCGTTGGCTGAAAGGCGCCCTCCGCCTTCGCCCATTTGTCGAAGAAGTCGGTCATGTCGACGGCCAGGTCCTTGACCACCGTCAGGTTCCTCAGTGGCTCGACGGTCAGGGTGCCGTCGCCGGCGACCTTTGAGACGTGGGTCCGACAGGTCCAGCGTGGCCGACCGTTGACGACCATGGCGCAGGACCCGCAGACACCGACCCGACAGGCGAAGCGGTAACTGAGCGACGGATCGAGCTGGCGCTGGATATAGGTGACGACGTCGAGCACCGTCTGGCTCTCGCGTTTCGGCACGTCGTAGGTGCGGAATTCACCCTCCTCGTGGCCGCGCCAAACGCTAACGGTCAGGGTTTCGTCCATGCTTTCCCTCTACGCCTCCGTCTCGGCGAAACAGATCAGCGCACCGAAGGCGGTCTCAGGCGCGATCTCCAGGCAGCCGGGAAAGTCGGTGAAAGGTACACCGCGTCCTTCGAGCAGCGCGCGCACCCGGTCGAGATTGTCGACGCCGATCCAATAGCCGACGAACAGCGTGCCCCGGTCCTCCGGCGGCTGGGTGACCTCGGGAAAGAGCTCCAGGAATCCTTCCGGCGTATTGACCGGCATCTGCTCCTCATCGCAACCGAGATCTTCGATGAACTTCCGGGTCTTCACCGGATCGGGGGCCAGGATGATGGCCGAGATCAGCGTATGGGCGCCGTTGTCGTGAACCTGGAACTCCGGCTTGTAAAAGACGTCACGCTCATGGCGGTGACAGCAGGTGAAAAAGGGTGCCTCGGGCATGTCGGGATGGGTGACGAATGTGAGGTCGAAACCGACCGTGACCTCGCTCCCGTCAGGCCGTTTGGCCTGGCGTTCGAAGGCAAAGGGCGCGTGCGGTTTCAGCTTCTTCTTCTCGAATTCCCGGCGGTCGGCCTGCCAATCGACGCTTGTCAGTGAAATCATCGATATGCCCTGGCGGTGGGCCAGGAAGTCCCGGTTGTAGGCGCCGAAACTGAAACCGTCCTCGTCGGCCTCGATGATGTCTTCGGGCCGGGTTACGGAAAGAAGCTCGAGGAACCCGTTGCCGAGCTGGGCCAAGCGGTTGCCGGTACCGAACGGATGCTGGGCCTGGGGTGTCAGGGTGAAGCCCAAACGCTCGTAGAAGGCGGCTCCTTCATCGAGGTCGTTGACGGCGAGGACCAGGTGATCGATGCCGCGCGTCATGTCAGCCGCCCTTGCCCCGGAATACGTAGATGGGGCTTGACCAGACGAAATGGCCGTCGCCCTGGGTGATGCGCACGTAGTAGGCGTTGTCGCCGTCGGGCTTGACGGGCAACCCCCGCTTCACGGTCACGGCCCGGTGCGGATTGTCGTCGGGCATACGGAAGACGCGGATACCGCGGTTGATGCCGCCGGCCTCGAAGCGCGTGTCGTGGTAACCGATGTCGGAGACGGGGATCTCCGCTTTCACCAGGTCGGTATGGATCCTGAGCATCCCCGATTCGCTGTCCTTCAGCCAAGCGTCGAAGCCACCGAAGCCGCCGGTCGTCAGGGCCGTCCATTCCAACCGTGATTTCGAGACCGGCCCGCACCGTTTGTCCTGGTTGTAGCGGTTGATGGGGCGGACCCCTTCGAAGGTGTTGCCGGTGAGTGCGGCCCAGCCATCCCAGTAGGTTTCGCGACCCCTGCCCCGGTATTCGGAGCCCTCCCAGATGACGCGGACGCGCCGGCCGAGGTCGGCTTCGGTGTAGGGTCGCAAGGTCTCGACGGTTTCCAGGCCGTTGCGGATGTCGATGCGTTCGATGGGGGCGGTGGCGTGGCAATCGATGGTGAACTCGATCTCACCGCCGTCATAACTCAGGATATCGCCCATCATCGCCTCGGCGACCGGGCGCGACTCCGCCGGGCCCAGGTTCGGGTCGTCGTCGAAGAGTTGCGCCTCGCCGTCGAAACGGATGCGGGTGTCGAGCACGGTGCGGCAGCCCGTCGTCCCGTAGTGGTGGCGTTTCCTGAGCGCCTCGATGAGACCGTCGCGGTCGTAGGATAGTGCGCAGCCAGCATGCAGGTCAGTCCACCGTAGGAACCGAAACTGGTGGCACCGGGGTGCGAGGCCCCGGGGCGGCCCTTGTGGCCATCTGAGTTCGACACGATGCCGACCCGGTAGCCCTGCTCCAAGGCGTCCTCGATCAGCCATTCGAAGGTGCCCCAGGCGGAATGCACCTCGACGGCGCGCTCGAGGCGGATGTCGTGGGCCATTTTGATGTCCGCATAACGCCCGCCGATGTGGGCGAAGACGACGCAGTCCTCGTCCTTCAGGACCTCGAACAATTCCGCCGCCGAATGGGTGTCCGTATGGGCATCCGATATGTCATCGACGAGGGCGTGCGATGAACGGTGGATTGGGCGGCCCTCATTGCGGTAGAGGACGTTACGGTCGCCGCCAAGGCCGGTGTTGCCCGACCACTCGTAACCGGGGAAGACGACGAAGCGCCCGGGCTCGTCGAACTCGGCGGTGAGCTCATTCAAGTGCGCCCAGATCGCAGAGGTGATCTGGAAGTCGTTGCCCTGGTGCGAGCAGGCGTCGAGGAAGGCGCGATCGCGGGCGAAGGTGAAGAAGTCGCGGGCCGAGTTGGTGCCGATGGTCTCCTCCGACTGGCCGTGCAGGTCACCCCAGTAGGGCAGCAGGTCGGCGGCCTCGACGATACGCAACGGATTGGACCGGGCCGCCATATCTCCATCTTCGTCGATCATCTGGATGACCAGGTCACCACTCTCGCCGACACGCAAATCCTCGAACACTTTTGCGAATTCCCCGGGCGTGAACGTAATGCTCTCCGGCAGGCCGTCGACGGGCAGGCTGGCGCGCAGCGTGAAGGTCTCCTGACATTGGTCGGAGGGGTTCCCCCACTTGTCCTCGCCCTTCATGGCGAGCCGGAACGTTTCGCCTTGGCGCCGGAGCGTCGGCAGGATCGCCTTCCACAGCACCGGCGGGCCGGGGACGATGGCGATGTGCGGCTGTTCGGGGAGCTCCACGTAGTTGTAGGTGGCGATGGCGTCGACGATCACCCGGAACTCGAAGGTCTCCTCGGCGAAGGTCTGGATGCGGATGCCGGGCGAACCCTGGCGGCGGTCGCCGAAGCGGATTACGATCTGGTCGCCCTCGCGGAGGAAGCCGCGCACCACTTTGATGTAGAGCGTCTTGTCCCAGGGTCGAATGTTGCTCTTGCCGTCGTATTCGGCCAACAAGACGGCGCCGTTGGAGGCCTCGACGGTAATGAAATTGGGCGCTGTCGGATCGTCGAATTGCGGGCGCCCCATGTCGGAAGCGAAGCGATGCACGACCTTGATGGAGCCCGTATCGTCGATGCCGAAGCGCCCGGCCGTATAGGTCACCGTGAACTCCTGGTAGGAACCGGCCTCGAAGCGGCCGGCCGGCGACACCGTGGCCGAGCCCATCTCGTGGGGCAGGTACTGGGAATGGGGCATCGGTTCCTCCCTCTAGGCCCGCGGCAGGCGTGGCTGGATCTCGAGCCGACGCTCACCCGGTGGCACAAATAGCAACTGATAGGTCAACGGCGCGTCGCGAAAGCCGTAGCCCAGGATATGGCAGACCATGCCGATGGTGCCGGTATCGAGTGCAAGCTGGTCACAGACCTCGGACGGCATCTTTTCGGCCCCGACCTGCTCGACGATACGGAGCGTCGGGGCGCCGTATTTCTCGCGCAACAACGCGCGGATGTTGGCGTTGTCCAAGGCCCGTTTCTTTTCCTTGAGCAGCCCCCTGAACTTCGGGTGGGCGATATAAAGGCGGCTCAGGCAGGGGAACTCGCCGTTGACGTCGATGCGCCGTTCGATCCGCACGAAGGTCTCGTCCGGCGCCAGGAACTGCGCCCACGGCCCCCGATCAGAGACCTTGGAGACGCCTTCGACCTTGGTGAATACCGGCAGCAGGGTGACCCCGTCGTCAGCCAGGAAGCGGAAATGCCAAAGATCGTGGAGCTGGCGTTTACGGTCGGCGACGAAAGTACCGGCCCCGTGGCGCCGCACCACGAGGCCGCGCTCGGAAAGATGCGCAAGGGCCTTCTGGATGGTCCCCAAGCTGGCCGGCAGCTGCGCCGCCAGCTCCGCCTCGCCGGGCAGGCGCTCGCCGGGCGAAAGCTCGCCGGCCTCAACGGCCCGCGCGATGCCGTCCGACAACAACAGGTACTTGGGCACGCGAACAGTGTCGGGGCCGGCCAAGTCGCTCAGGGTTTGGGCCAAGTACGAAAGTTCCACTGACGACTTCCGAGGACAGATCGATGCAGGAAACAGCGACAATAGTCTATCAGGCACCACGCGGCAAGAACTATATAGCTCTATAGCCTATCACAACCGAACCCTTCAATTCCCCTGTTTTAGCTAAATAATTTTTGACTCTCACGTTATTCAACCATACCGTGCAGGCCGTTAAAGGGACTCTGTCCCATTAGAGCGTCGGGTGAGAATTTTGAATCGGGGATTCCCTTTTGGCTCGAACCGTGATTCCCTATGAGCAGGAGGTGCTCCATGGGAAAAGCAATTTCATCGGATTTGCGGCTTCGGATAGTGCGCGGT
>Ga0209680_1000558_pt1 | contig 10623 bp, 7 predicted proteins | sample WorMetLIZISLAND1_FD_187413 | JGI IMG/M metagenome (GOLD analysis project Ga0209680, IMG submission 187413) | Marine gutless worms symbiont microbial communities from Max Planck institute for Marine Microbiology, Germany - Olavius loisae LIZARD... ... | reverse complement strand
ACACAGAACCTCCACAGTTTCACGCGAACATTCACACTAGTGTTAGTTTTACAAGGTAATGTAGCAACAAAGTTAAGCTACAGTGGGAAATTTTTCATTCATGTTATGAGCCATTTCTTTCTGATACCGACATTGAAAGAATTTTAAAAATCGGCCAACATTTGCCAAAGTTACAGTAAAAATAAAAGTGGCCCAGTTTTTTCGACTCACAGTGTACATAATGAATAAATAAATTACATGTAAGTAAGAAAGTAATTTTCAACTACGATGTAAAATTAAAGCAGATTAATTCTCTCAATAATCTTAAGCTTAAACGAATGAAATTAAATACGTTATTAATGAAAAAAATTTGTTCTTATTCGGAGATTTAGTGTGTGGTTGTAGGTTCTGTGGCGCCGAGTGACATGGAAGCTGTTTACCCGCGACCTGATAAAGGTAACACTTTAAACAAATTGATGTCACGTCGCTTTAGTGTTCAGGATCTGGCATGTTACCGTACTAAACGTGTCGCTCGGCTAAACTATTCATAGAGGAAGTCGGCAAGCAACTTTCCTGGTGTGCACTTAGCTTTCATGAAAAGATATTTGACGTATTCATCGGTCTTTCGAATGGACACTAGTGTCCACTTCTTGGGAAGATATGGTGACGCTGTGAATGGACAAAGGAATCACTTTCGATTTCCTGTTCTCAGACTATGTGAACTAAAACAGGATCAATGGTCTCCTCTCTTGCAATTTGCCAAAACTTCCAAAATGTTTCAGTCAGAAATACGCACTGGGCACACTGGAAGTCTCAGCATTAGGTGATACCCCGCATGGTAAGGTAACACTTTCAGTGGAAAAGCATGAGTTGTTTGGTTTATCAGTTCCCAGCCTTATTAAATATGTGAACTGTATAGTCTGATATGCAGTCTTGATCTTGCATACAGTTACAGCAGTGGCCTCAACCTTTTGACACCCGCTGTTACCATATGGGTATACGCTATAAAGCACCCTGTGCCAAATCGGGTTAAGCCGTCATTTGTAATTTTTGACATCCGGACACTCTGACACTTAGGGCTGACTGTCAAAGTGCCCGGATGTCAAAAATTACAAGTGACAGCTTAACCCGGTCTGGCACAGGATGCTTTATAACTGTATACCCATATGGCAACAGTGGGCATCAAAGGGTTAATTATCTTGACTTTCCTTGACTGTGTACGGTTTTCTACCAATTTGGCTGAAAGATATACCACTCACCTCACACCTACATGTACAGTCTGGATTGGAGTCACACGTCTACACGTAACACTTCTCAACCTTAGATACTTTCAAGTGCTGTTATCACCGTTGTTACGTAGCCTGTCGGCACTGGGTCCACACAAATGATGGATACGCTGAATCATTATTACCTATTAATAACTTTGACATGTTTTATAATTCACGTATTGTAGAATTAAGATGACACTGGTGCTGATATTGTACAGGAGACGCTGGACAGGACGATGATATCGATGAGGGTCAGTACTTACTTTACATCCATCACGAGATATCATACAACAAATTCTCTAAAGTGTCCAATGACTGTTTATTACATTTCAAGTAATCGTGTTGACATAAATGATCAGGATTTTTCTGTATTTTTCACTTCGTTCTATTTTAAAAATACGAAATACATTTGCGTACTTAATTCTGCCTTTAATTTTTAAAACTGTTGACATTCTGTTTGTGAAATTTATTTATGGTAATAAACTTTTTATTCATTCTTTTTTGTTCATTTTTAGCCGACGTACTAACGGTCGCACTTATGCTACAGTGTTGCGTCCGTCTGTCGCCGTTTGTCGTCTGTGATGTTACGTATTGTGGCTAAACGGTGCGTCCTAGAGCAAAAGTTACTATTGACAGCCTATAGGAAGTCGTATATGAGAAATCGATTGGTACTAAAATGAATGACCTTGACCTTTGTTTAGAGGTCGTTTCAGGTCATGTCACGTTCGCTATTGAATATCTCGGAAACCGTTAGAGATAGAGCCTTGGTTCCAAAGGACTATCAATAGGAAATGGCCTATGGGGAATCAAATGGTCACATGACTCACGTGACTCACGTGACCCCGAAAGGTCAAACTCGTGACCCCGATACATTTAGAGCCCAATATCTCGAAAACAGCTGGAGATGCTATTTAGCAACAATCACTAATTACTAGATAGTCTGCTGTGAGGCAGTACGGTCCGCTATCTCAGCGACAGCTTGGCTTTTTGTTCTGTTTCATTTCTTACTCAAGTCAATTCGCCTCCCCATCAGATTCTTAACACCCATCATGCGTTTAGCAGTCCTATCATGTTCTCTGCTAGATACACTTGTGAGTACACTTGTGAGATCACCAAATGTTAACATTTCCAGCATTTCCTCTAACTTTATTATGATGCTGTGTACAGTGGAACTCGACATTCCATCAACAACATGTTCCACTTACTTACTTATGTTTATGCGTTGACACAAAAACAGCACATCTTTCTTTGCCTGCATTGCTTTGTAGTTTATAGTTAAGCTGGTGCTCTAGTGCGTTAAAGTTTGTGCCATGAACTTTGGGTAGACGGCTATGAACTCACTGTTTTCGATCATCTTGGGCCATTTAGCTGCCGAGAAGTTGTCGTCACTGTTAGAAAGTTTGCAGTAACGTAGAGTTGAATTTGTGCATATAATACGTCTATGTAGATGGAGAGAAGCCAAGTGCCATTGACCGAGCAGCTGCTTATTCAACGCCTGATATACCAGACAAAGGTCAGGTCAATATCGTATCAGCTGTTTAGTGTATAGTGATTCAACCATTCAGTGTTGCTTAACATAAATTGTATTTTTGCTGCCAATGGTTGTCACTCATTTTACTTTGGGGTACTACCCAGAGTTGTAAAGCCAGCTACTCATATATACTGTGTACGTTCAGAGGGATGGATGATCCGAAGGGTCACATTTTCCGTATAGTTTATACAGTATTACTGTAATACTATTATAGTTTTTGGACCAGTGACCACTTGGAGTAGTGACCCTTTTGGAGTACTGACCTTACGGACTAGTGTTCGGTAACCATTCTTCAGACGGTCTATCTCTATTCTAGTGGACAGTAGCTCCGTCAGTCCAGATTTGCGTCACGGCGAAATGTCGACGGAGTCATTCGCAGTGGAGGTTGGACAGGAAAATGTGCAAAAAGGTTGTCACTGTCAGGGTGCGTTCACATTGATACGAATACAGGTTTCTGTTCAGGGGTTAGCAAGGGTCGCACTGTAGATTTATTGTAAACAATGTTACGTTATGTGAACAAACTGAACATTACATTACGTGCGCCATAATAATGACGTAATTGTAATTATTGACGTCAAAACCTTCTGGCGTCCGTTTTGCTGTTTTCATGGCGAAAAAGAGGAACTATACGCAAAATCTGTTCGTATTTCAAGGTAACTCGTGCTCGTACAGAACCCGTATTATTGTGAATGGCTGCTATTGGAATACATGCAAACTCGTGTCTGCTAAAACCCGTACACACGGGCCCCCGGACTCGGACTCGTTTCAGTGTGAACCCGGCCTCAGGCTGCATCTTGAAAATGATGCAATACGATACGATAGAAGAGTTTAACGTGGTCTCGAAAGCTGAGTGTATCCGCTTAATCTATCAAACTCGTGTTGCAAGTATATGATGTGACGTGTGTCATACTTCCAACGACCTTGAGTGATCTTTGGAGGTCATTTCATCTCCAGGGCAAACCTATCAACAGTAAGTAAGTAAGTAGGAACATTTCTAAAGAGCTAATTACAAGAAGTCACTAGGTGCTGTGGTCCCATAACCCAAACAAATGGGTCTTTAATCGCCGTTTAAACTGTCCTAAACTGTCAGATTGTCTTAGTTCGGTAACTTCGGTTGGCAGAGAGTTCCACACTCGTGGGCCAGCAACAGCAAAACGCCGGTCGCCGTAGATGTACGTCGGACGGCGCACGTCACAGAGTCAGACGAACGGAGTTGACGCGGACGGATGTCGGAGACGAGTTGACAGTCATCTGCCAAGTACGACGGTGCCAGGCCGTTTAGACACTGGTAGATCAGGACAGCTAGATCTCAAACAGTACTCGCTGTCGTACAGTTAACCAGTGGAGACGTTTGTAAGGTCGGCCTGATGTGATCACGGCGCCGTAACCCAGGTACAAGTCGCGCCGCGGCGTTCTGGACGGACTGTAGGCGACGGTACAGCCCATCAGCGACACCATACAGTAACGCGTTAATAATCCAATCTACTCGACACAAATGCATGGACTAATGTCTTGGCGAGCCGCGTCGACAGAGACCGATTGTACGTAGTTGCCACAACTGGTAATAGCCGCACGACAGAGAGCGTACCAACTCGTTACGTAGGCCTACATGCGCGTCCATACACATTGACTGCCAATTATGACTCCGATCGCGTACCGAGTCGACGACTATAACCACGGTGGACAGCAGCGGGACATCTCTGAGGGTGATCTTTGCTAGCTGCTGACTAGTGCCCAACCACATCACCTGTGTCTTGAATGCATTCAGTCGCAGTCGGCTGGCCTTCATCCAATCGTTGATATCTGCAATGCACGGAGTCAGGCAAGCAATGGCAGCAGTGGCGTTATTGGCTGCAGTGTAGACATAAATGTGGCTGTCATCAGCGTAGACGGAGTTAATGACAGCAACAGACAATATTTAAGACGGAGAGCAGTCTGCTTGTGGAAAGTGCAAAATAACCATTTAAAAATGGCATGTGTGCAGTATTTGTATTTATTTGGTCAGATGTTGTATTTTATTTTTCTTTTATTATTGCAAAATTAGCTCGTATTAAAATGAGTTTGCTGCTGGTGATGCTGTACAGAAGGTGAATACAAGAAGGAAGATGAAAACTTTAAAGGTTGGATTGAGTGGAATAGAAAGATGGCAGAAGCTGGAGTTGTACGTGAACAGGTTCCAATGTTCGAGGAATTCTCTCACGAGGAATCAGAGTACCGTAAGCATGTCTGGAAGGAAGCACAGTCTTCTACCTACTCAGCACCGACAGAGCCTAGCTTTCGCGGTTGGCTGGAAGGAAAGCCAAACCCAGTTCTGCCTGAAGATGCAGCGCGTTATGCCAAAGAAAGTATGCCGTCGGCCAGCGGTACAAAGCTGTCGGACATGTTTCCTGGAGCTGTCGTTGGGACAACGTATCATATAAAAGACGCCAGCGCAGAACCACGTGTCAGTGTCACAGACAGGCCATCCACTTACCCAGACATAGACAAAGGTAACAAGTCCAGTTTGGTCGTCGTCGTTGGCTCACTGTTTGAAAGACAGTTGTCATTGGCTAACATCGCGTCATCTGTTGCGTTTACAACTAACGTGTGATTTGAAGTTCCGGAAGTTGACAAACTAACTGAAAACCATTAATACTGTTGGTTCAGTCTGATACTATGACAGGTTGAAGGTATGTTGCTGCTGCTGTATGTTTGCTGTTTACTTTTATGTGTTTCTGACTTTTAACATTATTGAAGCTTTGGTTAACAGAATTTTTTGTTAGGCATATACTGTACATGGTATCAGGATGTATGTGGTGTATTGGTAATGAATTACTTAAAATGGGAAATCTTTGCATCTTTTATAATGTTTATGCTGTTTTTCACTAGAACTAGATCATAAAGCTTTCTTTGTGTTGCAATCTAACAGTGGCATACAGAACATCTGTGAGACAGACATGCTGAAATATGCATATGCTTAGCTAGAAGACGGCACAGAATATTGACGATCACAAATGCACAAAATGTGCTGATGCTGATAATAATGTTCATTAGAAACACACACATTGACTGAACGTAATTTCTAAGATGCATCATAATTTTATTGACAGTTCAGTTTTACTGACTCCTGTCATTGAGATATTATGTTAATTAAAGCAAACAGAGCAAACAATGGTTAAAATGCATTAAAAACAGTAATATACTTGCAGTGATCCGAGCTTTGACCTACGTAGTGCAGTTGTCTGATTTTTATTTTTTGTATATTTTTGTGGCAGACGTACATGCTGGTTTTCCTTTATATTTATTTAATAAGCTGGTATGTTTTCTTTAGTGCACAATTGTTTGATGAAGTTCTTAAACATATTCTACTAGTGTAAAACATCGTTTATTTTGCATGGAGTTATGGTTGTGTCATTCACTGTTTATTGATAATTTTATGCCATGTCTGCTTATAACTGTTGTGTGAGCTTTAAAAATTACGTTCTTCGTCATCAGTAGTTGAAATTGTTAACTGAATCTTCACTATATTAAAATTATTTTTTCATTTTTCTAACTTTGTGTTGTAGTTTAGCTGTTATCATTTCTTATTAATTGTTATAATATTTTGTAGAGTAATTAGTTCAAAAATAGATTTGTATTACTTTTAATTACGGTAATTAGTTAATTCCTAAACAAATCTGTAGAGTTAGTCTAGAAGAATATAGTCTGGAAGATGTTTTTTTTATATTTTGCATCATAGATTTACATGTGTATATAATGTATGTGTGTGTGTAATGTAGGCTGCCTATGTGTGTGCATGCAAAGCTTGTGTTATGTCCACAACTATGATAAGCTGATAGTATTATAGCACAGTGAGGGTTATCTAGATGGTAAATATTGCAGTTATTCAATCAGCAATAACAGTCTGTTGCACACTATATGAATAGGGCAGTCGATAATTCCTGTTTGTTTCACTTTTTGTTTTTTTATCATAATTTTATTACTAAGCGAATAAACTTGTTGCTGCTGCAGCTGATGCCAGTGATAGTGATAAATAATGCAGTTATCATCAACAGCTTTGTGATGCCCAGATCCTCCTCCTCCCAACAACAACAATTTGCCCATTGTGAATGGCTGTGTTCGTACTGTGATGGTGGCAAGCAGCATTGGGAAGCGGTAAGGCAAAGGACGATGAAGAAGATGCGACGGCTGGAGATGCTGCTTGTGAGTTGGATGCGGAGCCTGATGGAGATGACAGCAGTAAGTGTGACGAGAACATTGCCAAAGAAGAGATTCCTCCGTGTCCGTGTGATGACAGCTCGGAGCAGTCTGCTCATGAGCAACAGCAGCCGGCTGTGGACGACTCACAGCCAATATCTGACCAAGGTTTCAACATCAAATATTATATGTGACATGATGACGTCATTTATGCTCGTCCAGCTACGAATTAAAGTTGCTCGCTCATTCGACCTTGTCGAACGTAATTTGAAGTGATATGGATTTGTTTTTTTAACTGCATGACGAGATACAAAATTCCCATCAATTGCTAAGGCTGATTCTGTAACTTCTGAGAGGTCGCATTGAAGCAGTAATTTGCTTATGATTACCTTGGTCATCTGACTGTGTTTAACTTCGGTCCCGTCTTGAACTGTGGTCCTGTTTGATAATAAAAATAAAATTTGCATATGCATACAATTATGATGTATTGTCAAAACATAATGAAACAGACCGAACTGTTCTCTGGGTTACATTTTAGGGAAGAGAATTTCCCGTAGTTATCTGCCTAGAACAAACACTGATGCATTGTCACCTTGCGAAAGATCTTAAGATAATCTTACGACATGACTTATGACAATCTTAAGACAAATCTTAAGGTCTTTTGTAAATTATGCCTCAAGGCATTAGGTAGACTAAGTCGGAAAGGTCAAGTTCTCCGTTGTGGATTACTAGATTACAGGCCAGGTGCTCTAATTTCATTGCATCTCCCATGTGTTACTGTTCACGTACTGGAAGACGCCTGTCTGCAGTGGCAAGTCCAGTTGTGACTCAACAGCACTGAGCAGATAGTTGGCAGTCTACCAGTGATTCAGATGATTCTGTGTAACGTGTTGATGCAGGCGGTGATGCGGTAGAAGAGGCTGGTGCTGATGTTGAACCACATCCAGCAGAAGGTATGTATAGGACAGTGAGACTCTACATTGTTCTGTCATAGGATAATATGATATGTGGTTTAACATACAGTCAGAAACTGACAGGTGTTGTCACTCAGTCTTTCACGCATTGTCAAACTTAGAAACTAATGGAAAGAACAACAAAGCCATGCTATCGCATGAAAACCACGAGCTGCCGCTTGCTATCTATCACACACCCTATTTTACCTGGAGTTTCACGATGATCCGTTCAAAGAACATTGATGCTTGTTTGCCACCAGGTATCTGGGCTATTGTTGTGTAGATCTAAATTAAAACTGTATGAACATCACAGACAGACAGACGACTTACCATAGCATAACTTTGCACTGCAGAGCATTGTGCTGTAAAAAAAACTAGAACATAATTTACAGAAATAAATAAGTTTTATTAAATCAGTAAATAGAATTTATAGGCAGCTCCTTCTGCAGAACATAGATAGCGGTGGTTAAAACAGCGTAAAAGGAGAAAACGTACATGTAGTAAAAAAAGTAAAGTAAAGTAAAGTCCTTTCCCGAGCCTCAAGGGCCCATAGGGCGGCGCTGATCTCTGTTTCCTGTAGCCCTCAGCCGGACACCAGCCGAAGCTGCAAGACCACGGATACGGGGTTAGTGCATCGCGTGGTATGCCCGTTTACTCCCCAGCTTTGGCTGGTACTCAGTAACCGACCCCAGAGGGATGGCACGCTGAGTTGGCGTTGGTACACAGCAGCCACGGGCGGGAGTCGAACCCGCGACCTCGCGATCGCAAAGTCCGGCACCGTACCACTCGGCCACCGCGTACCTTTAAAAAAACTACAGTAAAACAAAATAAAAGCCAATGACGAGAAACGTAAATGACAAAACTAAATAACATGATAGTTTAGTCATCAGAAACGTCATAATCAGTGGAGTCGGCTGTAGGCTTGAGAGAACAGGTTAGACTTGAAATGACTCTTCGAGTGCATCTCAGCTCCCTCCAGAGTGTTTAGAAAAATATGACAAAAACAACTAAGATTTTACAGTCATGCACACAGCAGCAAGACGAAGAGAAAGCAGGAAAAACTTCCTCATTTTCAAATCACATACGCTTGACTGATGCTGTTAACGTCGGTCTGTTAATATGTATCTGCGTTACAGAGTTTTTAAGCGTGGAGTAGTCACAGATATTGCTGCTCGACAGAGATGCCAATCATCAATTAGTGGTGATTGATTACTGGAAATATCCTTAATTGCCTTGTGACAAGAGTCATGTGCTTGTAACGACCTTCAGCTTGGCTTTAACAGTGTTAATTGTCTTGTGTTGCACATCAACAGCTGCTGTTGCTGAGACAGAGCCTGAAACTGGTCAACATGTAGAACCAGCACCAGAAGATACTCAGCAGGCAGAAGGCAAGAATTAGCAACACTTTGTTTTCAAAGTTTCGTGTATAAGCACTAAATGTTACTAGGTCGAATAGTTAAACATTAACAAAAACTCGTTGCAAACTTTTCAGTTAAGTAAAATTGCGCCAAAAACAGTTGAACCTGGTAATATGCTACTTGTGAAAGGTTGTTAAATGTCAGTTATCAAAATTGCCCGTTTGCATTGACAGTCTCTGAACATATAACAGCTGGATAAGATAACTAAATGCTAACAATTGAACAAGTAACAAATAAGCCTAAATCATCTACTGCTTAGACATGCTGTGCATGAAAAGTTGTGTACACATGAAATTCTGATAAAAATGTTCACAAGAAAAATTTGGAACATTTACACGTTTTTAACAAAAAAATATCCTGTTAAACTTGATCAATAAAAACTCTTTAATTTTAGTAAAACTTTCAGGTTAACTAAAAAGCAGTTTAACTCTAGTTGACCTTTTTTAGTTACCGGAGGTAACTGTTACCCATCACAAAGAAATCTGTTTGTAAAGCTAATAAGTTATAATGATCTTACGATACGATACGATACGATAGAAGAGTTTAAAGTGGACTCGAAAGCTGAGTATTCAGCTTTATCTAGCACACGTAGCCAGAAAAAGAAACTAAAACAAACAACGCCAGTGCCCCTTTGATACAGTACAGGTTAAGATCCGTGAAGGCAGTCGGGAAGGAATAAGAGTGACTATGAAGGAAAGGATTTGTGAAGTTTTAAGTATGGAGTGAAAGGTGGAGGGAGTGACAGATGGTGAGAACGAAGGTGATGACTGTGATGAGGTGATATGCGCAAGATGAGGTGGATCAGGAGGAGAGTGAACACAATGAGGTTGACGGAATGAAGATGGGAGCAGAAATTGCTCCCAGTCATACAACTGCATAATGCCTGTGATTTACACTGTGTTGTTATGCGTTTAGCTTACTGAACCACATGTTTCATTCCCTGTAAACATGGTGAACGTTCTTGTGTGTCTGTAGGCAGAGTGAAAGAGTCAGCTCCAGCGGAAGACCAGCCACCACCAACTGAGGAACCGCCACAGCAGGAAGATGGTATTTCAGAACGTACAGCTTGCTTCCATACGGCTGCTAACAGATTAACTACTAGTTACAGTGATTAGTGGCATTACATTACATTACATAGAAATTTTTAACGTGGCCTAAGTAAAAACTGCAAGGACCACAAGGTTATGAACTAAAACAGAATAGAAGGATATGACTGTCTAAATAAAAATGTTTTGAGTCCATGACGGAAATGTGACAGTGTGTCACTCGCGACGATGTCATGTGGCAGACTGTTCCAT
>Ga0209680_1000556_pt1 | contig 10630 bp, 8 predicted proteins | sample WorMetLIZISLAND1_FD_187413 | JGI IMG/M metagenome (GOLD analysis project Ga0209680, IMG submission 187413) | Marine gutless worms symbiont microbial communities from Max Planck institute for Marine Microbiology, Germany - Olavius loisae LIZARD... ... | reverse complement strand
AACTTTGTCAAAGTTGGAGATATATGAATAAAAAATTTTAATCTAGTGTAGAAAGGAACGAGTAATAGATGTATAAAAAATTCCCAACCGTCTGGGAAAAAATTTCAGAAAACCGCAGGGGGGGGGGATTTTTTTGACTCACACTGTACATTTACTTACTAACTCTACATGTACTCTCCACTATCCCTGTATGACAACGATGTCGTCTAATATTTTACTTAGAATTAAACTTATACAGACAAGCCAGCTGTTCAAAATAAGAAACAGGGATCAGTCCAAGGTGCACTGAGTGTTCAAGGTGCCAAGGGGGAATGGGAAGGTGTCCCCTCTCCCAGCTGACTAGGCGAACTGGGCAGTGCCGTAAGCTCCCCCAGTGGGGTCTGACACAGAATCCCGGCCCACCACGTTTGGTTCATTTTGAGCTTTAATGAGTCCACTTCAGTAAAAAAAACAGACATTACTTCACAAAACCGGGATTTCATGAATCCCACATGGGATGCTGGGGAATACGTCTAGAAAGGGAAGAATTCCGCCAAAAGCAGGAAGGCTGGCACGTCTGTTTTTAATTGCGATTAATGTACACAGTGACAGATCTGCAGATCAGACTTCTATGAGTGTCAAAAAAAGTTATTTTCTTATTCTCTACATACGTAAATTCTTCAAGATATTGCAACAACTCAAAAGTCTTAAGTTTTGGTACGAGAAAGAATGCCTTCCATTACTGTTTCCCCTCTGCCTTACAACAGGGCTCACAAGCACCCGTACTGGACAGTGAATCTGCCTAGACTAATACCTTCCTGATGTCGGCCTAGTCTCAAACTGTCTCTAGCAGTTCGCAGCAACTGCAAACCAATGTTAAATCCATCGCCGAAACTGCCATCTTCTGGGAAAGTAATTAACTTTTTTCTTATCTGAATCTTACTTCCAAGAAAACATCTAATACAGAAAAAGCCAAAAACTTTGATCATCCACTTTCTCTCACATGTTCTACCAATGGACATTGATCCATTCGTTTCTATTCACTGACTAATTGTCTCAATGCAAAACTGCTACACTCTCTCTCATCCACGCAATGCATCTTAGCACTTCTCACCCTTGTAAAGGTTCATCTTTCTTACGTTGCATTATAAATTACTGGTTCATTAGCATAACTATTACTCGTTAACTTAAACAGGAGTGCCAAGGACAGCTGTTGTCGGCCATGCGAAGCTACTCACAGGGTCGTGGGGTCGGAAATTGCATCGGAGAGGTCATCAAAGTCGTCGACAGACTCGTGAACGGCGTCGTCGTAAAGGTTGAAATTGCTTAGCGCGTGAACAACACTGTCATGCAAACACAACAACCAACTGATGAACGGAACAAAACACAACCATGTCTGCGTACCACTACGACATCAATAAACAACAATGTCTCATGCTTCATTAGCTTCAATCAATCAATCAAAGTTCTTTAACCCTTTGACGCCCACAGTTGACATATGTGTACAGCTATAAAGCATCCTGTGCCAGACTGGGTTAAGCCATCATTTGTAATTTTTGACATCCGGGCACTCTGACGCTCAGTCCTGAGCGTCAGAGTGCCCGGATGTCAAAAATTACAAACGACGGCTTAACCCGGTCTGGCACAGGATGCTTTATAGCTGTACACATATGTCAACAGTGGGTGTCAAAGGCTTAATGAGGCTAAATAGCAGCAATTACGAAGTCCATGATCGCATATTCCACTAATGTGACATAATAACGACAGGATATGATTACATGTCTTTAGTCGTTGCCGTAAAGTTGAGGGCGGGCATACTATATAACCGTCAGTTAATTGTTACACTGCGCATTACACAGGATGAAATTTGGTAAATTTTACAAGTACAAATTTCTAAATTTTGCCTCAGTTTTGGAGATATGGCCTCCCAAAGTTGAACAATTTCTTTTGAAAATTTTAAGCCTAAAATTTCCGGAGGCCTGCTGTGAAGGGGTGGGGGGCTATGCACAGAGTACAGTTGAGAAATGAGGTCTAATCAAAAGTTTAAACACGTCGTTCAGGGAGTAGGCCAACGGGTGGCCTGCCATAAAAAGTTGGGTCGTTTGACCAAACTGTATCTAGCCTATTTCTAGCATTAATCCAGTTTATGCGAAATTTCGCCCCCTCCCCTCCAAAAAAGCCCCGAGACTGTGGCAGAAGTACGCATGAGCTAAATGCACTTCCTGAAGTCAACCTACAGAATAAAATCTCTGCCTTGGAGTCAACTTACAAGCAAAGACAGATAGAACTCCGTGGTTCATTACGTCACATAACTAAGCTAACGAACACAAAATCACAACATAAACATGCCTCCTTACTGTTCAAAACAAGAGGCTCAGCTATTACTGACAACCTGTGCGATGCTGGTGCATCACATGGTATCTCTATGGAGAGCTAATGACCAGATATATCAGTTTTGTAAGACTGCTACATGGATTTCAAATGGATAAATGGCTTTGATATCTTACTCTTCTAAGTCTTTACCATATGGAATATACCAATTTAGGTAACACACATTGGCCTTTACTGCTGAAACTTGCCAGGGAGATTTCTCTAGCCTCTGGCTTATCGGGGAAGCGCAATAGGCCCACCTGGTGGTCTGATCGCTGGATGTCGTCTACAGGTGACATCCTCCCCAAAGGTAAGGTAAGGTAAGGATATATGTTGTGAGTCAAAATCCCCCCCCCCTGCGGTTTCTAACATTTTCCCCAAACGGCTGAACATTTTTAATCATTTTTACACAACTATTATACGTTCCTATCTAGAGATGTTTTGCTTTTAGGCACTAGTCATAAACTCGCTCGCATGTGAGCCACCTGTGACCTTTAAAAGTCCTTCAATTTACTTAAACCACACAAAATAGAATACAATGTCTTAGTCGTCAGAAAATGCATATAAACTGAAAGAAATCAACCAGTTATTTGATTCAGAACAAAAGGTATGACCTTCAAGGTCATTCAAGGTTACTGGCAATAGCACTGTTTGACAGAGCATACATACAACTTCCCATTAGTTTGCAACTGTTACTAATCAATAAATATTAACAATCCATATGGGTGACTTTTATCAATTGCAAGCTATAACATGACACCATACAGAGATTATATAATTTTAAATTGGACACTTCACGTAAACAAACATGTAAACCAAATCAAGCCACAAAATGACAACACCAAGAATATGAAAATTCGAACTGAACAAAAACTGCAAAAAAGCAAACAATTCAACTGCTTTATGCGCTAGACAGACCGTTTGGGGTCGTGGACTTCAATGGAAAACTTCCGGTCTCGGAAATAGAGGTTCTCCAGCTGTTTCCAGGCAAATACCTGCGGAATATTAACCAATTCACAGAAAATAATGCAACGCCAAGTATCTAACATTCAGCTTCAAAAAACAGTTATATCACGCCCCGAAACTGTGGCAGAAGTATACATGGATTATACGTACCGAGGGACATACAGCCGAGAACACTTGACACTTTTAAACAAAGACTTAACACTTTATAATGTGTAAATTTTATCAGCTATAGTACCACAGTGATTTTACGTATGATTTGACAGACTGTTCAGTTACACTGTAAGTTCTGTTTGTCAGTTATTATTTTTTGACCCTCAGTAAATATAACCCCTGCCGAGGGAGTTTAAAAATTGAGAAGGAAATACAAATTTTGGTAAAGTCACGTAGTCCATGGTCACAAGTCATCATTTAAATGGATGCGTCGTATGAGGTATGAAATTTGCTAATTGTTAATTAATTTTGGTTTTTATTCTATAGTTACATGTGATGCCGGGTTTTTAACATGCGTGATATAACTGTTTTTTGAAGCTGAATGTTAGATACTAACTTCAGATGCAAACATCATCATACTCCCTGCTATACATAGGGTTAAAGAAGATGGATGCATAGAGTGGTGTAATAACCCATGAAACCACCCCCACCCCCACCCGCAGACAATCTTGAATCTGGGCACTACATTACAAGTCATTAATTCATGCATTAATAGGACATCGTCTCATTCTACATTAACAGTCTACTGCCTTTCACTGCCATTTCACTGTGGATTGTGGAATGCTTAGCAGGCATGAGGGATAGAGTTGAGTAAATATGACTGCGTATCAAGTTTCTATGACATAATGCTGTGTTCTATGACTGCATGAGATCTTCTATGAGACGACGTAATGTTCAGCTGTGCTGTGAGCGTTTCTCTATGAGTTTGGCTGATGCTACTGGCGGCCAGTTCTCCATTAGAGCTATTCATGATGTGTGCAGGGACAAAGTCGATGATGGTGTGGGTAGGAATGCGGAATGCATTATAGAACGAACTGGTGATGATAAGAGATGACATGTTGCAGTTATCTAGCGATGTTTTCAGTCTAATGAACATCAGGGACGTCATTTCCTTTTTATGTAATAGTTAGTTTGATTGTCTGTGTGTATGTTTTTGTGTACAATGTACATCATTTATTTTTAATGTGTAATTCGTGTACAATTATATATTAATAAAATAAATAATGTTTGGCATACCCTTCGTGGAGTCTTCCTATCATTAGAGTCGTACACTGATATACCCTTGTAGCTGATTCCAAGCCACCAAGGTATTCCACTTTTGTCCTATAAAAACAATTGACAACAAAGTTTACTCCACTTTTTAAGGCTTCCGGCATGGTATAACAACAAGTGGACAAAGATCATTAGATCGTGTAATATGTAGATCGTCATCACCATTTCCGGCAAGCACCACTAGGAGGGCGTAGCGCCAAACGTAGACATCAGTCTCAGAGTGGACGATTCTGAGCCATGTCAGTTGCTTCATTCAGGGAGAAGTTATTGGATTTCAGGTCCTGGTCAATTCCTGCATGCCAGTGCTCCAATGTCATCAGCCACAACTTATTAATGATAAGCATATAACTTGTCGCTAAAATGTACATCAACCAATTCTGCTACAATCAAATCAGCAAACATTACGATGATACATACTTTCACTTCGTAGTAGTGAATGCCGTACGTTGGTTGACTCTCAACAATACTCATATAGCTGAACAGCATCATCACAAAATACACAGCTATAACAATTATCACGATAAAACTAATCACTTTCTGCCATAAACTGTTTTCCTCCACTACTGCGTTTGTCGACCATCGCTACAACCGGACTTCCTGATCCATCAATTGTTTCTATCCACTTTTCTTCCTTCATTCTTATTTTGTGGTAATGTACGCAAGGCAGCTTTTCAGCGGATGTTAAATGACCTCTATCTACGCTGCCACCGACGTAGCGGAGGCAGTGCTAAGTGATGTCTGTGTTCACCCATTTGTCTGTCGCCGATAATAATCTAGCTACACACAGCGCTCCAGGTATGGCAGGCCAAGCAGTGTCACAAAGCCACATCACACGGCCGTTTTCATATCGGCCCTATATCAAGCCCTCTGTCTATATCAGCCCTCGGCTCCACCTGGGGCTGATATCTATGTTCAAGCAGTTGATATGCAGGCCGATATGAAAAACAGTCGTGTGATAACCTCTTAAGTACACTACACTCACAGTAAGGCACTGTCTTCTACGTGTGAGCAACTGATGGCAATAAAACTACCATAAAACACTTCTATTTTGCAGCCCTCAAACTTTCGCAATTTAAATGTAAATTGATTTTTGCAAATCAAAACCTCACTAACAGCACGGTACAGTAACTGTACCTGGTGAAATATCGGAAGGAAAAAGTTTATAGACTTTTTTCCTGTCATTACACACTTCTATAAAATTTATTGTGTGTGGCCTAAACATAAAGCAAACATAAGTGCTTCTGGTCAGATAGTGACGGACCTATTGTCAATGCAGAATTCTGGTAACGAGTATCGACATTTGAATCCTTTGTTTTTGTTTACCACGCAAAAATCGCTAAATGAAGGACATATGAACAATGGGCATTTTACAGTGATGAGATCAGAAAACGTACTGTTTCTAGTATGTTAGTTACGGGCCGATTTCAGTAATAATACAGTATAATTATAATGTGAATACTCACTTAACCATGCAGACACCTCGCGTACAGCCGGCAAGCTTTTGATATTTAGCTATCACTTGGTCCTCGCTGTAAACAACAGATATATACTTGGCAATGTTAGAAAGACTGCAGTCATAACTGAACAAGCACAAACGATGTCATATAACATTTAGGCCATATTCAACGTAGCGAAACTAGTTCCGGACTAAAACCGAAACCAGTTTTGGTTTGATAGAAATAATCGAATGCACTTAGCTGGTTGCATGACAACAGGAGATCATGCGTATTACATGAACCAAGAGACCTCTTTCACCAGATTCACGACAGCAGTGCTTATAACTCAACTGAACTACTTACACTACACCAATGTGTAGTCATTACGTATTCAAAACTGTACTAGACCAAATACAGAAACTTGGTATAAGTACTTCTCTTGAAAAACTTACAATATTCACATATGCCTGCAGAAAAAGGTAAACAAGTAGGCGTGGCAACGGTGTGGCGTGTCCGAGGATGGTTTTAAAAACTGGTCTTGGTTTCACATAACAGAATGAACGAAACGGTCGAAACTAAACTGAAACATGTTACGATTTTGTTAAATTGAACACACCCCTAGTCACACAGACACAGAAGGCAGTTAACAGACCTACCAATATGAAAGACACGGATACTCCTTGAGCACTTGAGCCGGTAGGACTGACAATTTCTTCAACTGCTCACGTGCTGTGGGCAAACTGGAATTCAACACACAAATGCGTTAATGTCCCACTCGACATAATTCCGGGTTGCTTTGGAGACGATCTTGACAGCCAATCTTTTGACTGGTCCAAGCCACTCAGACCATCTCAATCAATCACTTGACAGAACTAAACAGTAAGCTACTGACATTATGCACAGACTAGACCATATGTAACAGATCCTTGGTTTAGGGGCGTTTTATGCCATCTGGCCAGTGATCAGATCTGGTCTATTCTACAGCTCCCAGCTCCACACACGGCAACACACTCAGAACCAAACACAACACTTCACCGCTGTCTCTATCATTAATTAGCTCAGCTGACGGGATATTCAGTAACGAGGTAAAAACACTGCTTAACACCAAACTGCTAATATCAACAGACACGCCTCAGTACCTCACTGATCACCTCATCTCAGCCTCTGATGCTGCTCCTCGCCGTCTTCATCTACGATCCGCTAACCTGAATCGTCTCACTGTTCCTCGCTGCCGACTTAGCACGTATACGGCTGTCGGACTTTTTATCACGCTGGCCCAACAGTCGGGAACTCGTTGCCAGATGAACTTAGAAATTCGGACAGTTTTGATGGCTTTAAACGATTCTTGAAAACAATTATCTTCAGCCGTTACTAGTGTGACCAGCGCATTAGGTTGTCTAATAAAACGCACTATATAAATCTACGTTTTACTAACTAGTTGGTCATCTATGGTGTGTACTTGTAAAAACACTAATTAGATCTAATTATGTCAGTGCTCAGAAACTCACATAATTAATTAAAGTTTAACAAACTGGAACAGAGAGGCAAATGAGTTGAAGAATAAACAGTAGAGGACTCACTCGACGAAGTCACCGTGAACTGCCTGAATGACGTAGGCAGCGAGATCAAACACCGTATCACTGTCGCACTCCAGCTGACCCTACAATACCATACATCATCCAACAATAATACATGCACACTACAAATGATTTGTAACGAGTGCACAATGTCTGTCAGTTGGAACTGTACTAGCCACTGTGCCCAGAATCCACAATGTAAGTGAGTATGTAAGATTATTTCAGGGTTACATAACGTAAGGGATCATGTGGTCAATCGAAAGGTCAAGGTTGTGACCCCAATATGCGTGTGGCCCATTATCTTGAAAATGGCTGGAGATACAGATTCGGGTACGATGAAGCACCTACAGGAAATGGCATCTGGGGTATCAAATGGTCCTGTGAAAGCTGATGTCACATGACCCTGAAAGGTCATGGTAGTAGTCCAGCTATATTTGGATGCAAACATCTTGAAGAACGTTAGAGATTGGTTCATATCCAGCAGCCTAATTGGTCGCACAACCTGTGTTTACCATAGCACCGGCCTTGGCCGAGATCTGCATCCAGTGCCAGTTAGCAATGCCTTAGCCTCATCCTCATTAGTCAAACACACAGAGCAGAGCAGAGCAGAGCAGAGCAGTGGAGTGAATATGTATATGAACAAAACTCGCCCGCTGCTCACCTTAAACACGAGTGAAGTCGCTTGATGGTAGAATAATCCGATCGTTGCACTGTCGTGTAAGTATGATATGGACTCGATGAAGAACCTGAACAAATTGTCGACAAGTGACATGCAATTTATCGATTCACAAAACAGACACAACAAGAAATGCAGTGATGATTTCAATCTCAACCAAAACACTTTTTATGACGATTAACACTCTTAACCCTTTGACGCCGACTGTTGCCATATGAGTACAGCTATAAAGCATCTTGTACCGAACCGGGTTAAACCGTCATTTGTAATTTTTGACATCCAGGCACTCTGACGCTCAGAGGCTTAACCCGGTCTGGCACAGAATGCTTTATAGCTGTACTCATATGGCAACAGTCGGCGTCAAAGGGTTAAGTAAATACAATGTTTATTCAAATGTCATTCATCGTATGAACTACTCATATGGCAGATAATGAAGCCAATATCACTGGGAAGCAAGGCCGCTCCTTGCACGCCAACTAGTCACAAATGACAGTCAATGGGTTCTCACAGCATTAGTGTCTGTTACAATACCGTGACAAGAATCGCGATCACACGACCAAACAAAACTGTCAGCCTAAAAATTACATAGCGTGCATCGAATTACTAGTTGCAAATTAAACCAACCATTTAACAGAGTAATATAAACCTTAACTTTCAGTTTCACTGAACACATCATTATGTCACGGAAAACAGTATCATTAGACTGATCAATTACAGAACAGAGATTTGGCTCCGTTTCTGCTAAAATTACAGTTGGAAAGACGACCAAAAAGTGCCGGATCTTGTACCTGACAGAAAAATGTAGCAGCAACGGCCCAGTACGTCGCGGGTAATCATGTTCCAGAACCCTGCGGTCCCACTGTAGCCAATGTCCATGACCGCTACAAGCACGTGTAATCAATACTTTAACGTGCTTTTGTTACAAGTATACAAACTTGTTTAGTGCGGATCAGTTAACTAATGTGCACTGGAATGGTTTCCAGAATCAGACACTGAGTTTTACTTTTGGTTGGTCTTCACGTCAGGTCTTAGTTCATCCCATGTCACTGGGCCACACCTCAACACCAGTCTAGTATGTGGACAGCCTGTAGATATCTACATACAGTGTCATGTGGTCCGTCGGCAATAGCCGGGTCTCTTTTTTCTAACCCTTTGATGCCCACTGTTGCCATATGGGTACAGCTATAAAGCATCCTGTCCCAGACCGGGTTAAGCCGTCATTTGTAATTTTTGACATCTGGGCACTCTGACATTCAGGGCTGAGTGTCATTGTGTTCAGATGTCAAAAATTACAAATGACAGCTTAACCCGGTCTGCAACAGCATGCTTTATAGCTGTACCTATATGGCAACAGTGGTCGTCAAAGGTCTAACGTACTAAATATTGGACTAAGTAGAGTGGTGGTATCACGTTACACTACTGACAATCAGTAGAAAAGCATGGTTTTGTTTTGCAAACAGTTGCAGTTTTCAATTTCAGCTCACGAACTGCCACAGCACTACAAAAAAAAGAGTTTAAACAAATCATGTATAATAATTATATAGTTACTAAGTTAAGCAAACCTACATCATTGAGCTACAAAAGTTTGCTAGTGCGATCACTGACAAAATAAGCACACAACGAGTGTAGCCTCATACAATGAACTGAACGCGCGTGTCAGTCATACTTACGTGTCATCTTTGAACATGAGACCAAAGTATTCTTTCTCTTTCAGATTAAAATGTGACGCCACCAGATCCAACAGCTCACTCGCTAACAATTTTGGCTGTCAACCACAAACAGACACAAAAGTAACAGAATTGCATCAAAAAATCTCTCTCCGATGAATGATCTCGAATAATGTGCAATGGTCAGACCTTGATCAAACTAGCTGGTACTGTCAACAACATGAGTGGCAGTTTTCAGCACTCCTTGTAGCTTGTCTACTGCGAGAAGACACTGATGTAAGATTCTAGTTATCAAGGCTTTGTGCAGTGAGTGTACTGGGCACGGCTAGTAGCAAGGCCGAGACAAACAAATTTGTTTCTCACAGTTTCCACACCTCACTCAGCCTATACAACAATTATCATCATTGTTTATTGTCTAGCGACTACAAGGTCAAGCTGAGCAAAAAAGATGTCATAATACCGGTACACAGTAAAAACAGAAAATCATTCAGAAGACAATAAGTTGTGTCACCTGAACCAGAATTTCCAGATGACGATCATCCAGCAGGATAATTTTAGTCTTGCGACCGTCACTCATCTGCCACAGACAATATTAAACTAATATTAATAACAAGGATATGGCAGAGTACTTAAGGATGTCTCACGGTGTCGAGGCGGTCCTGACACACACACACACACTACGGTCTTGACTTGTTC
>Ga0209680_1000555_pt1 | contig 10632 bp, 10 predicted proteins | sample WorMetLIZISLAND1_FD_187413 | JGI IMG/M metagenome (GOLD analysis project Ga0209680, IMG submission 187413) | Marine gutless worms symbiont microbial communities from Max Planck institute for Marine Microbiology, Germany - Olavius loisae LIZARD... ... | reverse complement strand
AAGCGTCGCACGTTCTACGTTCTCATGGTCATTGTCACTGCGCGCAGCTCCCCTTACTGTCCGCTAGGCATAACCACGGAAGTACGCCCCCGCCTAATCTCAAACATGAGACACTACCAAGGATTGCTTTTCTTCTCAAATATCGCCTTACCCCTTCAGCGGATCGAGTACCGCGTCCAAATTTAGCCCGTCACAGTAATCCGTGAACTCCTCGCGGAGCGTTGCGATGTGCATATCCGTAGGGATGCCGATGGTCATGTGCACAGTGAACATTGGCGTTCCAGTATGCACAGCGGTATAGATACTGGTCGTCAGATCTTCGATGTTGATGCCGCGTTCCGAGAAGAACCCGGCCAGGTTGTTGACGATACCTGGGTGGTCCATGGAGATGACATCCACTGCATAGGACAACAGGTCAGCTGCGGCGGTTCGCTCCCCGGTACGCTTGGAGATGATGGTCATGCCCAGTTGCCGTTCGAGCTCCGGCAATGCGTTCTCGATCTTGGCTAAGGTGTTCCACTTGCCCTGCACCAACAGGATGGCCGCGAACTCTCCACCAAGGACGGTCATACGACTGTCCTTGATGTTGCAACCGTGTTCGAGGATAGCTTTGGATAAGGTATTCACGATGCCGGGGTGATCCTCCCCCAGGGCGGAGAGTACGAGGTAGGTCTTCTGCGCGGGCATGGCTTTAAATCCCAACGAGTCTTGTCAGCAGCTGGATTGGATATGAGTCTAGCATGGGCTCAAGCATGCCTCGAAGTCCGTAGCCGGGGAATATAGCTTCCAGCTACCAATCGCCGGCTGTCAGCCATTTTTGAACGCAAAAATGCTAGGATTTTCCGTAGGGACGTCCTTTGCAGGTGCCCAACATCTCGTAAGTTTTCATATCCAATCCGGCCTGGACTGTTCCGTAGCTAGGTCCTGTTGACATTTAACTCCAAACTAAACTGTGTTTTTTATGTATTAAATGGCCACAATCCAAGCGGTCTCGCACAGCGGACCCTGCAATAATTCAGATGGTTAACGTAGGGTTTTCCGGCGGACCGTACTAAGGATCGACATGATCTAATCCTCCACTCGTGGTAGTGTTGGCTTAATGGTACCAGCAGTGATGCTTTACCTTTAATTGCGTCCGCCGCGTCTCTGCGGCTCAAACCCAGGATGGGACAAGGATGAGACGGGGAAACCGTTGCTGGCGACTGGTAGCTGGTGATCGGTAACTGGAAGTAGACAAAGTCGATCCACTAAGGCCATGTTTCCAGAAGATTTATACGCGCTCGCCCTGCGAGTATTGGGTTGTGTTACCCGAGTCACGGCAAGATAATACACCCTAATTTCCACATCCTGGAGTTACGTTATTATGTTTCGCGGTAGTATCGTTGCCCTAATCACGCCTATGCGTGAAGATGGGCAAATCGACGAGGGCTCCCTGCGTCGGCTGGTCGATTTCCACGTGGAGGGCGGTACCTCGGCAATTGTTGCCGCCGGGACCACGGGGGAATCCGCGACCCTGGATGAGGGTGAGCATTGTGCGCTTATTCACAGCACCGTGGAGTTCGCCGCGGGTCGTGTCCCGGTAATTGCGGGTACCGGCTCTAATTCTACCACCGAAGCCATCGCACTGACCAACTGCGCGAAGCAGGCCGGAGCGGCAGCGGCCTTGTTGGTCACGCCCTATTACAACAAGCCGACCCAGGAGGGGTTGTATCTGCACTTTAAGGCCATTGCAGAGGCTGTGGAGATTCCACAAATCCTATACAATGTGCCGAGCCGGACAGCCTGTGATCTGCTACCCGAGACCGCAGCGCGCTTGTCCTGGATCCCGAATGTTGTAGGCCTCAAAGAGGCAACCGGAGAGCTGGCTCGACTCGTCCGTTTAAAATCGCTGTGCGCGGAGGGTTTCAATCTGTTGAGTGGTGATGATGCGAGTGCCTGCGAATTCATCCTGCAAGGTGGTCATGGAGATATATCGGTAACCGCCAATGTTGCCCCCCGGCTTATGCAGCAGATGTGTGCTGTGGCGCTGTCCGGTCGGCGCGACGAGGCGCTAGCGATCAACGCCCGCCTTGATCCCTTGCACCGCAGCCTGTTCGTACAGTCCAGCCCGATACCCGTGAAATGGGCGGTAGCTGAGATGGGGCTGTCGTCACGGGGGATCAGATTGCCGCTGACCTGGCTGGCGGAAGACGCACAATCGACTGTGCGGACTGCCATGCAGCAGGCGGGTGTCATTTAGGCGATTGGCGATAGAGATCGTTCTTGATATTTCTCAAAAAGCAGTACAGGCTGCATTCTCAGGAAAGGCAGCGATGCTTGGCGGCATTGCTCACTTGGATGGCTGGAGAGACGATAGCATCTGGGGACTTCCAAGCCTGATGGTTATCAGGCGGATTTTGAAAGTCACACAGTGCATGTGTTGCGCATTAGCGGTTTTCTGAAGGCGGAGCAAAGTCACGCGTCCTGCTCGGTTTTTGGACCAAGAAGCAACCTATGAACGGGTTTACCGTCTCTATAGCAACCGATGGGAGAGGCGCTGGGGATCTGGTCTCGGTCGGCGTTTGGTACGGCTGATTAAAGACAGCCGCTGGTAACATTTAGATCACTGACTGGCCCTGCCCCTAGCTTCCGCCTTAGCCCTAACGTGTTTACCTGTTAGGATTTCTGCAGAGTGCTGGTTACGTCTAGCATTCGGGGCTTGCTCAAGTACGGCTACAGGATTGCTATTAGGGGACTCGTATTCATGGATTCAGGTAAATGCAGCCTGGAGATTTTCTAGGACCCCATAACGATAATGTGCAAGGACGCCGTTTGGCATTTGTTTTTTGCCTTTCGTCTATTTTGGAAGGCCGGTTATGGCGGCATGCTACATATCACTTGCGAAGGAATGACGAGTATCTCAAGAGTCTCGTCATGATTTGACGTAACGACGCATAAGTCGCATTATATCATCAATGTATACGAGGCACAGTTAGGAAGCAGTCCCGGTCCCGGTTGGCGGCGGGAGGGGGGAGGTGATTTTGTGGTCCTAAGCACCAATGACTCATGCTATGCAAAATACTACGGTCCTCGTGGCTGCCATGACGGGTGTGCTGCTGCTATCGGCATGCAGTAGTGTATCGAATATAGGCGACTACCTACCCGATCAGCGCCTCCAATACAAGAAGCAACGCGAGGCGGCCGGGGATTTAGAGATTCCGCCAGACCTGACCACCAGCGGCTTTGATGATGCTATGGACGTTCCGCCGCTGGGGGGGACTGCTACCTACTCCGAATATGTGGGCAGGCAGTCGGCACGGCGCCGGACTGCAGGCAGCGTCCAAGTCCTGCCGGAGGTAGAAGACATCAAACTGCGCCGCGAGGGGAATAATCGTTGGCTCGAGATCAAAGCGTCACCCCAACAGGTATGGCCGAAGATAGTCGGCTTCTGGCGTTCTCAGGGCATCCTCTTGATGGAGCAGGATCCGTCTGCCGGCATCATGAAGACCGATTGGTTGGAGAATCGGGCCGAGATCCGTCGGGATTTCGTTACCAAGCTACTGCGCAAGGTGGTGGATGGGCTCTATTCAACCTCCGTACGCGATCAGTATCGCGTCCGTATCGAACTAGGTCTACGTGCCGGGACGACCGATCTGTACCTGACCCACCGGGCCATGGAGGAACACCTCCGCGGCGGTGTGACGGGCAGTGCGGCATATTCCGTCTGGGAACCAGCTCCTGCGGATCCTGGCAAGGAGGCAACGATGCTGCGTCGGCTCATGGTCTACCTTGGTGCCGCAAAACAACCGGAAAGCGAGCCGGCCGCAGCTAGGCAGCAGGCTGCCAAGAGCCCGAAATCACGACTTGTCAAGGGCCCCGGCGGGGAGGAGAACCTGTTGATCATTTCCGATGAGTACCGGCGTGCCTGGCGTCTGACCGGGGTGGCCTTGGCTCGAGTCGGTTTCGCGGTGGAGGACTGGGACCGTATGCGAGGGATCTACTATATCCGATACGACGACCCCACCCAGGGTGAAAAGAAGAAGGGTTGGGATTCGAGGCTCGCGTTCTGGCGTCGCGATGACGAAAAAGGGGCCGCCCAGTACCAGGTGAAGCTGATGGGTGGTGGTGCTCAAACGCGCGTCATCGTACGTGATCAGGTTGGCCAGCCTGCATCTCCCGTTACTGCAGGGCATGTCTTACGGCTGTTGCACGAACAGATCCACTAACTTCAATTGAGAGGGGAAGCAGTTCATGCTTGACGTCTTGTTGTCATTCCTGTTCAAATTGAACGCCATCCCTTTGCGGTTGCTCAGTCGGTAGCACCGCACCGTCAAGGGCAGTCACCCTCAGCCCAGGTAGCTCAGTCGGTAGAGCAGGGGACTGAAAATCCCCGTGTCGGCAGTTCGATTCTGTCCCTGGGCACCCAATGAAATTGGGGCTGTAAGGCTGAATAGATTAAATGCAATTCTATAAGTCATCTACGAGGCCCCTCGTAAGAGGCTTCCCTATTTAATTGACCATTCAACTTCTCTCCCTCTAGGTTGCGTTGACATTTAGGAAGGTCCGCGCGGAGGATCCTACGCAATCAATGGTTGGTGTAGAGTCCACACGGAGTGCTTGGGTATCGCGGCTATTTAACATCTGGTCGGTTAGAGTTAGAGTCAACATCCCATAATCATTCCGCTCCCAATGCTAACCTGACTTGACCTCGCTGTCGCAGTTTTAAAGGTGGTGGTCGTAGGGTCAGGTAAATACCCGGCGCATTCTGTGAATGCGCGCACTGGTACTCAAACTCCTTGATGATCGAGAGGTACACGAGCTTGAGTTCACACATTGCGCAACCCGGAAACTCCGTGAGCAACTCCGCCAAGAGTTCCTTGTCGGAAAGCAACGTGGGCGTCCACGGAGCCTGGACCGCAATGGCTTTTGAGGCGACAGGGGCGTATGACCCTTGAGCGCCTCGTTTCCACTCCAAGGCTTGTGGTACGCCATTGCTCAGGGCTGGTGCGATCTTTCAGATAGCGGTCGGAAATGCCTTTGGTATGAGCTGACTGAGGGGACCTTCGGCGACTAGCCGGGTAGGTATCCCAGGTCTTCGAGCCGGATCAGGCTGCTGTCTCCCGTGTCCGGATCACGATAACAGCACACCACATCTGGGATTGTTTCGGTAGGCAGAGCATCCAACAAGGCCGGGTTGTGCATGGTCGCGAGTCCCCGTATTTTGGCTCACGAGCAACCCTTTTAGATATTCTCCAACAGGGTCCTGATCCGACTCGGATGCACCCCGTTATCAATCTCCTCGACGATAACCAAGGACTCAGACGTCATTAGCCGCAATGCGCTGAAGTAGCCCACCACCGTTCTGGTATGCTATCTCCTTGTCCTTGGAATCGGCGGCGAGGACATTGAGCTACTTGAGCTATTGGGGCCCCGGCGTCAACGGATCGAGGACCGCAGAGCAGATTTGGTTGCCTGCATGCGTGCAACCAACGGCAGAGGAACCCCTGCTGCATGTCGAATCACCTTGGCTACTCCAGCGGCTAGGCTTGGTGACGCTGGAGCATCAAGATCTGCTCCCGCGCTGTAATTTGGGGGGATTGTATTCCACTGTCCCTTCCAACCTGGAAATTCAGCAATACCTTCACAGTCTCCGGAGCGTGGGAGACAGATGAAATCTGTAGTTTTTCTAACTAAAAACCAATAGGTTATTTTCAGTCAGCCCCTAGAGGTGCCATAAGACCGGCGAACCGAGGTCTTTTGGAACGCTTAACCCCGCTGCCGACCATTTACCACAACCAAAACTTTTACGCCTTTTATTATGGCGTAGACGCTAGGAGTCACTGGATGTCCCGTTTGAAAAGCTCCTCTCCCACTGAGCATCGTCCCCTGCTTTTTGCTCGCCCAATCCGTCCTGGCCGGAGATTGCAACGTCGCCTATGGGGGTGTGTCCCTGAACAAGACCACTCAGCTGCTTCTGCAGCTTCGAAGATATCGAGGGCGCCGTCTATGATCCGGACTCGGGGCAGATGGTATTTTATGGCTGAGTTTCTCATTCTAGACGAGCTCAAACGGCTGAATACACAACAATGACACCCCCTTCGATCTCTCTTTCGAGGGTGAGCTGGCGCGCTACAGCCTGATCGAGGTGACTACGCTGGCCGGAAGCATCAGCTACCAATACGACGGTACCGGCAATCTGGTCGCTAAGACCAGATGCCCATGGCTATGTTACCCGCTACACCTACAGCGGTGGTAAGCTACGGTGGCCTGAACCGACTGACGGAAGTGAGCTACCAGGGAGGTACGCGACACGGCCAGTACCAAAGCTACCGCTATGATACCAGCGGTGACCGGGTGGAGATCGAGACCCCCCTGGGTGTCACCCGCTACGGCTTCAACCCCGAGACCTTCCGCCTTGACGCAAACCGATCCGAACGACAAAACCGCCACATTCCAACCCAAACTCGGCAGGACATGATCAAGAGTCACCAGACTTTCGCAGGACATGAGACAGAGGCTCATGGGGCGAAAAATTGAGGATCAGCTAGCCAAGGTTTGGTGTCAAAGGAGAAGCCGATAACCCATTTCTTAACACTCAATTTAATGAATGAGCAGAAATGCTACGAGTATCTGGTTGACATTCTGCATCCGGGTAGTCTTGGCTACCTGGCGTGCCTACACGCCGGTTGAGCATGCGAAGATACATCGACGTGATCGCGCGCCCCTGGTGTACTTTCGCTGTGCTCGCGGTTGAATCTACAACGCATTTACGACAACCCTGTGACAAGGTACCCATTACACCCGTTGTCTGATCGTGCGGACCATGAATGGGCGCATAATCTCCAAGCGGTTACCTTGGGTTTGTGGCGTCACACAGTTCGCCCCATGAACCAAAAGAATTCCCGATGGAAGGTATTGGGCACGAGCCATCCAGAGATACTGTTCACCGTTGGCCGGGCGTCCATTGATGCGGTTCGCGCTTCTTGTGATGCCATACTGTAAGGCTTACCGCGCTCACCGCATCCTACGCCGACTCACCACATCCTGTGGCTTTGCCTAACTGACCCGACGGGTTGCCGAGTTTCTCCCCGACGACCAGCAATCGCCCGCATTACTCATCGCCGGCTCGGAGGTGCCGCTGCATAGCCGATTCAGACAACCAAATCAACGCCGCTTCCTGATCCGATTTCGGCTTCTGATGGGATAAGAGCAGGAGACCATCGTCCACTGCCCATGTAAGGGGACCCTCGATGTCGACGGGACCCGGCAGGGATTGCCGATCCGGCTTCCCCAAGCGATTGGTGAGCTGCTGCCGCAAGGTCTCATGGTAGGCGCGGCGATAAGTGAGCTTGGCCGCTCTCAGCCCCTTGCCCTGTAAAAACAGGGTGAAGGCGCGGGCGGGTATGGTGTTGAAGGCCCCAAGCTCTGCGCTACAGAGCTGATCCCCGAAAGGGTTGGCTCCTGTATCACAGACCAGCGCCAGATCTGGAAACAGCCCCTGAAACCGAGCCTCCGTCATGCCCGAATGCAATTTCTCGATAACCAAATTGAGCTCACCCTTACCGAACAGATACAACATCGCCAAATCCGTCCGGCGTTGTCCGTCCTCGGTAAAGACCAACCAGACAATCGGCCCGATCACGATGGCAAGCATGAGCGATTTCTTGTAGAAGGGATTCAGCCGTAGATCCATAACCGGTTGGTTTTATATCCGTCTAGCTGCAGATTCGAAACACGCGACTCAAACAAATGGCCGGGTGGGTATAAAAAGGTATTGCTGGATTTTCGGAGTGGAAGGCCTTGTCCGCTACAGTGAGCCCTTTCTTGATGACGGACTTTGTCTTGCCCAAGGCGAGTGTATTATCCTCCAATGCTGTGGAGGCTGGAGTCCAGAGATCGCGCAACTGGTTCAATAAAGATTGCCGGATGTCCCGGTCGAGACCATGTAGCGCACGGAACTTGGATGTATTCACTGGTTGTCGTTTCGATCGGAGAAGCAATCCTAGATTATCGATGGCGGCAGTTACCGAGTCGTCGCAACGGTCTCGGGAGAGAGCTATGTGCGTATTCCGCCGTTCGACGGCGTCGAGTTGAATCTGTCCTATATCTTCTTGGGCAGGTAGTGAGGGATGTGCCGGTGGACCGACAGTGACGGAATCGTTTGAACCGCAAAGGTGCAAAGGTCCCCTGCGGCCATGATCCTCGGGTCTACTCCCCGCCCCTGTAATACGAACGATACCAGTCGACGAAACGGGACACGCCGACCGCGACAGGGGTGTTCGGTCGATAGCCAGTGTCCAGGATCAGCTCGGTGACGTCCGCGTAGGTATCGGGCACATCCCCCGGCTGCAGGGGCAGCAGCCTTTTCTCCGCCGTTGTCCCGAGGCAGCGTTCAAGCACTTCGATGTAGTCCATGAGTTTTACCGGCTGCTGGTTGCCGATGTTGTAGAGTCGGTAGGGTGCTAGGCTGGTGGCTGCATTCGGGTGTTCTCCGGTCCAGGCAGGATCGGGTTCCGAGATTCGGTCTAAGACCTGGATCACACCTTCCACGATGTCGTCGATGTAGGTGAAATCCCGGCGGTGCTTCCCATAGTTGAAAACCGGGATCGGCTTGCCCGCGAGGATGGCGCGGGTGAACTTGAATAGGGCCATGTCCGGCCGGCCCCAGGGACCGTAGACGGTGAAGAAGCGCAGGCCGGTGGTGGGCAATTGATACAGGTGGCTGTAGGTGTGGGCCATCAGCTCGTTGGCCTTTTTGGTGGCGGCATACAGGCTGAGGGGATGGTCTACATTATGGCGGACCGAAAAAGGCAGGTCGTTATTGGCACCGTAGACCGAGCTACTTGATGCGTACACCAAGTGCTCAACCCCCTGGTGGCGACATCCCTCCAGGATGTTGGCGAAACCGGTCAGGTTGGTGTCCACGTAGGACATGGGGTTTTCGAGGGAATAACGGACCCCGGCCCGAGCGGCGAGGTTGACGACCCGCTGGGGTTGGTGTCGGGCGAAGGCATGGGTGACGGCAGCTCGGTCGTGGATGTCGATGCGTAGGTCCCGGTAGCGGTCATAGTCGAGGGTGCGCGCGAGCCTGGCCTGCTTCAACCCCACATCGTAGTAGTCATTGAGGCTGTCTATCCCAATGACTTCGTCGCCACGCGCCAGGAGTCGTAGCGAGAGTGCGGAACCGATGAAGCCGGCGCTGCCGGTTATCAGGATCTTCATAATGCTGTTCCGTCCTGCTTAGTCATATTCGGGCTATGAGAAAATCGAAGGTGCGGCACTGGTATCAAGGGGGTTTCCGCCGGTTTCGTGTTCAACTGACCAGTCCTGATCAGATGTCGCGCTTAGTCAGCTCGGCTCCCTGGCTGCTCCCAGGGCTCCCGAGGGATTATCTGATCTGGAAGGAAAGCGTTATTCAACACCCTAGCGGCTCAAAACGATTCTGCGGTAAAAACTATCTTGCCGGAAGTCAGCGACCGGTAACCGAGGGCTGGCAACTTGGGTATACTGTACCCTCAGCAAGCTCTCTGCCATACCGCACGTGCAATGGACGAGCAGAAACCCAGACCCGACACCCGACGTGGCATCTATCTCCTGCCCAATCTGTTCACGACCGCGGCCCTGTTTTCCGGTTTTTACGCGGTGCTCGTAGCTATGCAGGGACGCTTCGAGGCCGCTGCGCTGGCGATCTTCGCCGGCATGGTGCTGGACGGGCTCGATGGACGGGTCGCCCGCTTGACCAATACCCAAAGTGATTTCGGAGCGGAGTACGACAGCCTCTCCGATATGGTAGCCTTCGGCGTCGCCCCGGCCCTGGTGGCCTACGAGTGGGCCTTGAGCGGGCTCGGCAAGGTAGGCTGGTTGGCCGCTTTTATCTATACCACTGCCGCTGCCTTGCGCCTTGCCCGCTATAATACCCAGCTCGGCAGTGCGGACAGGCGATACTTTCAAGGGCTACCGAGTCCCTCGGGGGCGGCGATCATCGCTGCTGGGGTTTGGGTCGGAGCGGACCACAGTATCGACGGTTCGGAGGTAAGCTGGCTGGTCGCGCTCATTGCTACCTGCACCGGTCTGCTCATGGTGAGCAATTTTCGGTTTCACAGCTTCAGGGAGATCGATTTGCACGGACGAGTCCCCTTTATCTTCACGGTCGTGGTGATGCTCGGCTACGTAGCGGTGTTGGTGCATCCGCCAGTGGTCCTGTTCGCCGGTTTTGTGGGTTACGCGGTCTCCGGCCCTGTTGTCACCCTGGTACGCCGACGACAACGCAAAGCCAACCGCAAGCGGGAGCGGAGTGCTCAGCGGATGCCATCCAAGAACGAGGAAGACTCCTGAACCAGCTGGAAATGGCTGGAAATCGGCCACTATATCAGATGGATGCCATGGGCAATCTTAGGTCCTGTTAACATTTACGGATATTGCGTTGATTATACATACAATTCTGAGAATGAGCGGAACGGCTAACCTAATGACGTTCAGACCCAACCTCCAGTTTAAATGCTAACATACCCTAGTATATCGAGTAAAATTATGGGTAGTGTCTCAGTTTGAATTTAATTTCTTGTGCTTGCCACGCGGTCCCGGCTTCGGAGCCCGTTCATCGATCAAGTCGACGATCCACTCCACGTTGTGAAGCGTGTTGGACACGCCAGC
>Ga0209680_1000553_pt1 | contig 10650 bp, 12 predicted proteins | sample WorMetLIZISLAND1_FD_187413 | JGI IMG/M metagenome (GOLD analysis project Ga0209680, IMG submission 187413) | Marine gutless worms symbiont microbial communities from Max Planck institute for Marine Microbiology, Germany - Olavius loisae LIZARD... ... | reverse complement strand
ATGCTCAGTTGATCCACCTCTAACGACACATTGTACTAAACAACTGCACAGGACTAAACAGTGGGACTAACTGACTACCGGTAGTAATTATAATGTTTTATATTGGGTGACTGTCATCAACATGCTGACTGACAGTGCATGTCTTGAAGAAATACAGTTAAAATTGTATGAAATCAGGAGATTGTCAGCAACATGCTCACGCTGGCAGTTCATCCGTGATCACTTGAGTGACTGTTGTCGCTGTTCTGGATTCACATTGTCACTCAAAGTCATTGCAGAAGACAGTTTGACAGATCTCTCACATTTAGTGTCGCAGCTAATGGTAGTCCCACTAGAATTAATCTACATAGGCAAATCTGCCACGAAAATCTAGAAGGATGAGGCTACTCAATCAAAACCCATAAAATTTTGATATGTTGTTAGGCATTTTCCACATAATATCGTCATGTGACAAGAGGACAGACCAACAGACAAAGACGTTTCCACAGATGCAGCATTAGCAGGTAGTCAAGTAGCAAGACTTACTGTGTGAGTCGAGTGAAATATAAGGCCACTCAAAACATGTAAATTTCTGAGACAGTTTCCACACAATATTGTCACGTGACAGAGGACAGACCAAAAGACGTGCTGTGAAGTCAGTCAAAAAAGCAACAAGACTTACTGTATGAGTTGGGTGAAGTGCAGACGTTGTGAATGAGAGACGTCGGTGACACATCATCACTGCAGACTGCATGACACTGGACCACAGAACTAACATCAAACATACTACAGAGTTTAGTGACTCGATCGCTCAGCATATGATAGTTCAACAACAGGTCCTCAAGGGAACCTCTGTCCATCAGTTCACTGGTAAACTTCAGCGCCGTTCCACTGGCCGATGAAAGTCTTCCGGAGTCTGCCTCAGCAGCGGTGATGACGGATTGGTCGTTGAGTGAATGAAGTCTGTTCAGCAGCTCATTCCGCTGTCTCTGGATTAGTGAGATCATCTCGTCAGCTTTATCATTAATCATCTTCTCCGCAACTCTAATTCCATTCCTCCGGTCCACGAGCTGCTTCTGAGCGTGGCTGGTCTTTTCATGGACTGGAAGTATCTGATCTCTGAGCGACTTGACCTTGTCGCCGAGTTGACTGAATGTCTGGTCTGTCAATGTTTCAAACTCGTGGCCGGAATGTACACTCTCACATTCACTGCACAACCCTGCATAACACTGATAGCAATGTATCGTGGCGAATTTGTCTTTGTGGTTACCGCAGGCTGGACCAGAAGACTGTATCATACGGAGTACTCTCTTTGCACAGTCCAGTCCAAGACCCACAACAGTGTGGTTTTTAGTCAATGGGAACACTCGATGTGGTCCACAGCACACAGCACAGATCCTCAGTCGACACTCGATGCAGTAAAACTCAGCAGCCACAACCGGTTCAGAGTTTGTCGCCAGCTGCTTACAAGTCTCGCAGTTGTCATCGGCCAGATTCTGACTTGCAATCTTCCTCAGTGTAACCAGTGTGTCAATGAAGCCGCGGTCAGGCAGACTATGACGGCCACTGATCGGCATATAGAACTGATCGCCACAGCGTGGACAAGCGGCCACACCAGCCGAGTTATCTCTGTATGCGTCACAGACTTCACTGAAACATTTTGCACAGAGCGAGTCAAGACATGGAAGAGTTGTTGGATCAGTGAGGAGATGACGACACTTGGCACAGTCAGTTATGTCAACGTCTTCACCGCTAACAGTGTCCATCGCTGAAAACACATCAATACACAAGACTAAACTACTCACACTTATTATTACAGTGCTATGTTTGGCTTTTGATATAGTATGATAGATATTATTTTAACAGCTCAACGTAGCACTAAAATAATTTTTGCTGTTTTAGTTGTGTCATTTTATGGGCATCAACAACGATAAAACTGTAAATGTGTTTCTAGGTTAATTACTAGTAAATTTAGAACATCTAACTCCTACACTTTATGATTACATTACATCATTGTCTCAAAGAGTAACGGTGTCCATCGAGGAAAGCACTGACATGTTCAACAATGCAAGGTCTCGCAGTTGCTGGTTTTATCTATAGTCAAAATTCCTCAGAGAAGGTACAAGACATTGTAACAGAGAAATACTACATTGCTATGTGATCAATAAATGACCATACAATATTAGCATTGTTATGTAAAATCATACAATAAGTAACATTAAAAATGTTCATAAGAAATCTACTACAAACTACCTTTTAACATCAACATAATAAAAAAAATTTCAACGAAAGATCCACTGTAAAAACAACATTTTGCCTACGTTTGATCCGAAATGGCCCAATAATGCATATTAAATGATGCAGTTATGCAAGACAGTTATTGATGTTATTAGTGCTACTAGTGATGAAACTAACTGTTGGTCTTGTGCCTGTCAGCTGCCCACAGTTAGTCTAAGTTCAAGTTCAACTGAATCCCGAGTCTCTTGGGTTTCTGGAGCATGGCAAATAGCACACTGGCACCCCGCACCATTTTTATATACCTTAGTACAGAAGAAATTTCACATTGTATTTTCACAAGTAGTCAGCAATTCTCAAAGTAATAATAAGATTCAGACACTGACCATGATTACAGCTTCCAATATTGCTTGTATTGACGTCAGTGCTGCACAAGGCATAAAACAGTCAGTCCACACCTATAGATCTTCAGTATAGTATAGACAGTATACATATTCAGTAACTGAGTAATCCTCAGTAATTTAATTTATTTGTGTTCTATGAAATAAATTGTAGCACGTGTCATTGAATAATCTCGTCGAGCATTTCAGTAGCTGGTGAGAATGAATAAATTGTCAGCAGACACATTCTGAACACTGATCATCATACTCACTTACTTACTTACTTACTTACAAACGTACTGCAATATTACACAGTAGTCGCCAGAATGGTATGATACAGCGATACATCACATATGTGACTTGACAGTGGTTGAAGGTTAAGGTGGCTGATGACAGTGCATACATGCTAGTGTTACTTGTTTTAATGAGAAAAAAGTATGGTTCCTGTATTTCCTGTCACGGAATATCCATGACTGAAACAGCAATTGCCGTCCCATTTGCCAATATGGGGTAGCAATCAACAGGCAATGCCACCCCGACTTTGGCTGTTGATGTTGTAATGCACTTTACAGGACTACTGCACAGTTGCACTGAGAAAATCTGCCTTCATTTTACCTGCAAACTAGTAACTGATTTGATAGTATGCCAGTTATTATATATCAGTATTGTTTTTAGCTACATATACATGCATTTAGCTACATTTTCCTTGATCCTGCTTGCATTTTTTGTACGTACTGCCAAATGCTTCGGCTTCTGGGACTTTGTTCCACCTGGACACACTACCAGGGTTTCACCTCTAGAAGTCCTCAATACCAAACCTCTGAGTGAGTGAATGAGTGAGATTCTTAAAGACAATTATGCTATACACTGGTAGCTTAGTTGATCAAATCACCAGCAGGATGGCTCTCACCATTGGCAAGGTATGTGAAATCTGGAATGTGCAGATTTCCACCCAGCAGCCCTATGGACAACAATTAGTGATGTGCAAAACTGATATCTTACTTCAGTTCAGTTTCAAATATTTCTGTTCAGATTCAATTCCAAGCAGTTTTGGTTTAGTTTCAAAAAGTAGGATTTTGATATTATTTATTTCTTTAGTTATTTGGCTGTTTCTGGTGTTTTATCAAGTCACCTACTGTCTATCGACTCTTGAACTTGTCCAAGTACATGTACCAGGACGAGTATCCTATAAGTTTACACTCGTCAATCATAAGTACAAGTCGTGTACTATTCTGTACTACAAGCACACAGTGTATCAAGGACCACAGTAGAAACAGCGGCATTGTACCAGCTGCGTGTGACGTCATGGGACTCAATGTCAGCAGACCCAGCGGAGTTGTGAGACAACTTGAGCCTCTTTGCTGGACGACGCTCGCCAGTCTGACCAACACACATCACTTTTACACACTTTAACCGTTTGATATTTAACCGTTTGAATCTATTAGACCTTTTTGCAGAGAAGGGTTATGATACAATACTTACGATGTGACAGAAAGAGTTTAGTGACACCCTATCTCAATATTTTTGTCAAAAATTCTGACTCCCTTCCCCAGTGGGTCTGAAAATCCAACTCTAATCATAGCAATAGTCAGCTAATTTTTCAACCTTAATTTTGCATAAATCCTGCATTACCTATCATGCTATCAAAACTGGTGCGACTGATGGACAGACAAAAGAATAGAACAATGGAGGATGGACAGACCACCCCAATACATACTGCCTCCAGCAGAGGCAAAAATAGGTTAAGGAGCTCTGAACAAATACTTTAAAATGAAGATGCTATAGACACAAAACCGTAGATAACGAGAGAACAAAAATCACTGTCAGATTCTGTCTGAAGCTTTCGAGACCAATTGTTGACAACATCATTTGAACAGCAGAATGTGATGTATTTTGACTTCAATCATTGCACAAACAGAAAAGACACAATAAACACTGTACTATGTATGAGTCGGCAGTACAGTCAGAGTGAGACCGTGTTGAGATGAGGCGAGGCCTGATGATGTGTGACTGATGGAGCTGAGCAAGACGACGGACCAGCAGCCGTTGACGTCAGTTCAGTATCATCATCATCATCATTGAAGAAACTGCCGTCCTCATATGACAGGCGTTGAACAGACACTGGGAGACACGGGGCTGATGACGTCATCACATGTGAGGCTCCAGCAGAGACTGGGAGACACTGGACTGATGACGTCATCACATGTGAGGGTCCGGCAGCAGGACCAGCATCAGCTGTGACTGAACGTGACGTCTACAGACACGAACACAAAGACAATATAAACAACATAAAGAAAGACGATACAGATTCATCAAGACAAAACACCAATGGTGGACAGAGTAGAGATTAAGTTCAGAGATAAGGTTGAATAGAAAGAAAGAAACAGAAAGAAAGTCAAACATATCTCAGTTGACAGAAGCAGTGCTGAAGCACTACTGATGTGTATTAATTGAAGAGTCAGGCCATGGCAGACTTTAGACCAAGGAGCTGAGAATTAAGTGAGTGGGCGAGTAGCAGCAGCAGTAGTGCATTGAGACGGCACACTGCTGCTGATGATGATTACGAAGACTGGTTAAGATGTCAGGAGAAAGCAGTAAAACCAGTTTTCTGTTTCACTGATGCTCAGTCTTGGTACAGCGTACTCCTACATGACAGTTTGCAAGCTCTCAAACTGTACGGTCTCATGATCCTCACATTTCTCTTTCTTTTCAAATTCAGATCATTGTTACCAATACCAAGGGTTTGTAATAACAGCAACAATAATAATAATGAAGTTTGTACTTTGTATAACATGACACGGTCACAGGTGGTGAAAGTAATAAATAAGCAAGTAAGTAAGATATAGTCTTAGATCATTAAAGTCTCAACAAAACAATTGTAACTTGTGAACCATGTGTATGTGACAGTCAAGTCCAGTCATCAGTGTGGACATTGTAAACAACAACTAACTTTGACTAAAAGACGTGAAAGACAGAACTCAGAAATTCGTCTGAAATGGAACCAATTAGCACTGTATCTATTAAGGTGCTGTAAGATGCTGACTGGATAACACAAACTAGCAGTACAACGTGGAACGTGCTGTCAGAAGACAAGTTGGGTTTCTGTGAAGAATGCTGTGACAGGAGACAATGGGACAGTGTAATGGCAGAGATTTATCAAACCGTGTTCACTGGCAACTGATGTGACTGGTTCAAGGATGACATGCCCTGGCTGACGTGTGAGGGACCAGCCACTGGTTCAACAGCTGCTGTATCCAATGATGACATGTTGTGATTGTTGTGTGATGGACCTGCCACTGTATCTGAGGTAACTGCTGCCTACAACCAACACACGACATCGATGAATATAACTAGACATGCACTCACAGACTGATAATCAGCACCTTGGACATACTTCTAGGACAACACAGTTGCATTACTTTTATTTTCAACTTATGCTTTGTATCAATTTGGTCATTGACAGCAGGTGTTTCTCATGCAGTTTGTCACGCTCTGTTGGACAACATAAGCCAAAGGATAGTCTGAAATTTACTCCTCTTCTGTATACATCCGAGCATCGCCATGAATATTCTTTGATAACAACACTAAAGAGTGACTAATGAGCCAGAAATATCCCAAGAGAGGTACAGGACAAAGGCCACAAGGGATAAGGTGTGGGGAGAGATGTCCCCTCCATACTGGATAGGAGACAAACAAGGGGCCCTCTGCTAGTTTGACAGGCCATTGCTCGTCACTTTCATCAGCCAGCCTAAGGGGGCAGACTTAGCCTCCCCATTCTTCACAGTTATATCCATTATCTGTAAAACCACTGATACGCAAAAAAACACAAATACAGATATCACACACAAACACAAATTAAAATGACACTCCAGACATTTCTCCCAGCCAGACGGACATAGTCCACTTTGTTCACAGTTATTTCTAGTTTGTAATAATACAGATACAAAAATACACATACATACAGATATAATATATAAATACAAATTACAATGCCGTTCCAAACAATACTCCCACTGTGGAGGGACAACACCCCTCTAAACCGCCTCTTGTCAACACTGACCCCTGATATTCGTTGACACATTGCTCTCTGGTGACAAATGTGATGTACACTGCAATATACAACTGTGGTTTGGAACTGTAAATTGTCCCTGAGGTGTACAAGAGAACAATGCTAAATTGTCATTGCAATATTCAACCATTTGTTGTCATGACTCACGTCGGCTTTGATATAGACGCAGGATCGGTTCAGATCTTCATAGTTCAGCAGAGCCTGTGCGTTATTGACGTCAACCGGTAACGGCGTCAGTTCCGTTTTGTTCAAACGAACTTGCCACAACTTAAACGCGTCACCGGCCGACAACTGAGGAAACGCCTCAAGTATCTGCTGGCGAAGGTACTCTGGGTCAGAGTTGAGTCTCTGCAACTTCAACGTCTTCTTCACGAATTTTGCCTCTGAATTACAGTCATATGTCAGCAGTGAATACATGTTTAGACTCACTGCTTTGGTCACTATAAACTACAGAGAGTAATGAATAAATGATTGTTATCAGCATGATACTATACGATCTTGTCACATCACAGCATCTGCCATGCAGTTGTAGACTTATGCAGTTCTTCTTGGTTCAACTCAACATTTAGGTTGACCTTGACTCGACCTTGACCTATAAGGTGTCGATGTTAAACCACATCCAAAAAAGCAATTTCCACCAGGGCTTTACCCCGGACACCACTGTATTGGGAGCTTACAGCGCTCGCAAATCTCCTATCTGGTGGGAGGGGCTGGCTGCCTGCTCCCCAAGAACCCCACTTCTTCAGGCCTCAGACTGCGGACCTTGCACCCGAGTCAGACCTCACCAACATTGTTAACATATTGACACCTATGGTACATATTTTTGTTATGTGATAATAACTTAAGCGGTCGATATATCCAGCAGTTTCTGAGGTAGCCAAGCCATGGCGTACTTGGGCATCCCAGAGATGTGGTCATAGATAAATTGTTGCACTTGCACATTCTATGGTAAAAAATAGGCAGAACAGTGCACGGTTTTTAGAGATAGGAGAATGACTGACCGTATTGTTTTTCGGCTATTTTGGGCCGGTATTCGGTATTTTCCGGTTTTAAAAATACCAATGTCGGTATCAGTCAGTAAATATCAAATATCGGTTCGGTTTTTTGGTTAACCGACCCATGTCTAGTGACTGGACAGGATGACACACTAGCAGACTGGGCGTGGTTTGTGAAGAGAGAAGGATTTACAGTTGCAATTATTCAAGTCCTGTATTCCTGTGTGCAGGAAGGTGAAGTGACAGACATAGAATTAAAGAGAAGTAAGAAGACTGCTCAACCACCACAAACTTGCACTGATTACATTACACCAAATTGTCTTTTCAGACACAGTAACCAAATCACCAGGAATTAGTCCGTGCATGTTACTAGATCTAGAAATGCATCGTTAACTGACTGTGAATTCTCCGCGTATTGCTGTCGACTTTCTTCAACGTTGAATCTGTGACCAGCGTAAATCGACAGGATCTCAATCGCCAACCCATCTCTGTAGCTGTACAACAGAGAAAAATGATTACAGTCTGAATCAACGTCGTAAGTATTTCACGTAACTCACGTCACAGCAGTGGTTAGCTTACTACCAAATTACTGTTTTGCTGTCATGGTATAGTGTCTCGATAATTAAGACACTAATGTAAGATAATTTAAGGTTGAGTAGTAATAAAATTTGCATGATCAGACGGCACGCGAATATATGTTCAAACAATCAAACAAAAGTGTACCTCAAATCAGTCACATCGGAGATGTGTGTTGACTGGACTCCTAAAACGTGCTGACTGAATACCTGCAGCGTCATGCATAAGTTTCATAACATAACAGTGGGATATAGCCATGAACAAATCATTGACAGAGTGCAGTTCTGGAAATAATGGGGAATATAAATCAACAGGAGAATAAACTACCAAGTTCCACTGTGTCGTGTTCAACGTCAGTATAGATAGGCCTTATTCAATCTTCATTTCCAATGTACTAGTAGGTATTAAACTTCAAATAGCAATAAATAGATTACCATTTAAATTCTCGTTCGTTATCGTAATATCTCACACACGACTTTAGCCAAAACGTCTCAATTGCTGCTTGAATGCACCGTAAAAGAAGTAAGATTAGAGTATACAGGGTGGCCCAAAAAATGGCACAGTCTATGCTGAACGCCTTAACTTTGTCAAATATTAACCGATTTTCAAAACTCTTTCACTGTCAGAATCAGGAGAAAATTTGTACTAACATTACCACTAAAGATCCCTCCACACCTCAAGTGTGTCGCCACACTACCTTGTGAAATGTCAGTGGCTTAAAAGCAACAACTGAAAACAAGACGACTTCTGTAACAAAATATTTTAAGAAAGTAACAACAGGAAACAACATGTTTATTGTCTCAGTTATTGTCTAATGTAACTGTCACATCATGCAGTTTTTACATCAAATGTTAAATGTGTCCGCCTTGCTGCTGGACAATGCATTCAAGCCATCTGCTGAAGGGTGTCACGAAACACCGCAACGGCCACACTGTCCACACCAGCCCCAAATACAGCGATATCTTACACTGAATAAGCAGCAAGAGTAACAAAATGCAAGTCAGAAATGCACGAAAACTGTAACCTGTTGCTTTACTTAATTGAAATCAATAATGTGCACTGCACCAGACACATTTTACCAATACCCATGACCTGTATTTGGCACCGGTGCAGACGGTGCAGTGCTTCATGACATCGTCTGCTGAAGGGCACCCCAAACAGTGTAAAGTGTGTACCTAGCAGTGTGTGATGGTGCGCCGTCCTGCTGCAGGGTCAAGGACTAGCGCTGGCATCTTGCACAGATGTCAGGTAGTAGACTGCCACCAAGAACGTGTTGACAGTAATATTCGCTGTTAACCTTGGCTCCCGGGTCGACGAAAAACACACTGACGTACCTGTGGCGTGAGAAGGTGACGTTCATTGAGACTGACATGTGGCCCCCCAAACAGCCTGGACTTGAATCCAGTCGATTACGCTGTTGGGGTGCACTTCAGCAAATGGTCTATCAACGTCGACGATTCACGACAATCAACCAGCTAAAGCAGGCGATCGTCACTGAGTGGGGCAACATGTCGCAGCGTTTCATTGTTCCCGCCATTGGTAACTGACATTTCACAAGGTAGTGTAGCCACACACTTGAGGTGTGGTGGGATCTTTCGCGATATTGTTATTACACAATTTCTCCTAATTCTGACAGTGAAAGAATTTTGAAGATCGGTTAATATTTGACAAAGTTAAGGCATTCAACATAGACTGTGCCATTTTGGGGGCCACCCCGTAGGCTCATACCGGTAATTTACGGTAAAATACCTGTAATAATAAAACCTAATTTCAATCGTTTAGCAGCTGTACAATATGTACCTGCTATATTGTTAGTTTTGCGTGACAAAAGAGATCACTGCAACTACAATATTATCAGTCACAAATCAGAATCACATTACCCACAAAAACCATAAGTAAAACCATTACCTGTTCGGAATTTCCGCGTCATATTTTTAGTTACTTCCCGTGCGTGTTTACAAACAACATCACGTGACACATTTGACAGCGTCAGAGAGCAAAAAGTAAGTAAATCGGATAGCTTATAGTAGCACTGCACAGTACCGGGGGCGACTTTGTTTTACGGCCTATAACTTTAGAAATATTGAATAGATCTTCACCAAATTTGGCACAAATGAGGGTCTCTTCATTGCGAACATCATGCCATAATTTATGTAAATCAACCTTGGAAAATAGTGGCGCCATCTGGCGAATAACATCATTATAAAAAGGTGATAAGGTGATATTATTATTATTATATTATTTATTATATTATAAAAATGATGAATTGGCAATGAGTGCATGCGCCATGTGGTAGTTTCTGCCATTCTTTGACAATCGCTATCTTCATTTTGTCAACTGAGGAGAATCTTTGATGATGATAGACCATCTGCTGAAGAGCACTCCAGATGGCAGTTAACCGTGTTCAAATCCGGGC
>Ga0209680_1000551_pt1 | contig 10673 bp, 11 predicted proteins | sample WorMetLIZISLAND1_FD_187413 | JGI IMG/M metagenome (GOLD analysis project Ga0209680, IMG submission 187413) | Marine gutless worms symbiont microbial communities from Max Planck institute for Marine Microbiology, Germany - Olavius loisae LIZARD... ... | reverse complement strand
ACTAACCAGGGATTACCGCCGTGATGCAAAGGCGAAGAAGGATGTAATCGACCCGGCCGGGGATGCGCACTCCGTCAAGTCCGGGCGGAAGAAGTGGCAGATATTCCTCTATGGACGCGGGCGCTTCAATGTAGGTATCAGCCTCGCTGTAGTTGGGGTCTATTCCCGGTTCCAGTCCGTAAGCAGACCACCGGCACCGAGTGGCACCGAGTTCGCTCGGCCCTTGCAGCAACACGTAGATGTCGGAGTTGAGATGCTTCAGACAGCGATTCACCGGTTCTAGCCACTCATCAGGCGGCATATGCAGCACCTAGTAAACATAGTAATGCTCCAGGAGAAGTTCGCTGCCTCATACCGTCTGATTCGTCGCCTCCTCCGCGTATGCGTCGTACTTTAGGAATAGTTGTTGATATTTCAGCACATACTCCGTGGCTAGGGTACCGCCCGACGAGTGGCCGTAGAGATAGAAATTCTCCGAGCTTAATCCCGGCGCTTGGCACACTTGCTCCACTTCTTCAATGAAACGCTGGGAAGTTCCATAAATCCGGGGCATCTGGCTGATCTCTGTAATAGAGATCGAGCTGATCGTAGTAGTATTCGACGTAGTAGTAATGGCCGACCCACTGTGCAGGAGGAAAACCTTCCATGGTTGGGTGATTCCCGATCTGCTTGGTTCAGACACGGAAGATCCCATGAGGAGGTCATCGCGGCCAGAATAGTTCAAGTAGTCTGCTGCAGGAGTATCGCAGGAGTATCGGTCGTTGTGGAGTCGTCCGCGTAAGCGTTCGCACCAGTGTAAGCGGTAAGCGCGTATAATATTTATTGATGATTCCAGGTCATTACAGGTTGTCGGTGAATTCCCGGAACTGACATCAAAGATAAAGGGTCTCAGAAATAATATTCTGATCCTCTCTGAAACAGGCCTCCATTGTATGGAGTGTAGTCATAATCGACGCCTCCTCAGCGTCGTTTTTCCCGGTACTGGTCTACTATAGCTCAATGAACCGTTGTGAGTCGAAACGCAACACGTCAAACTTGTCCCGACGAAGGAGGGATCTTTTCGTGGTTTCCCGTGGTTCTTGGCGAGCCTCGCAGACCGCGCCAAATCGTCCAGGATCGCTAGAAGAATTGGGGCCGCAGCAGCGGCCCCGATCAATCAAGTGCCCCCCCGCTACAACGGTGGGGGATTTTGTCTTTTGTCGATCCTCAGTTCTTCTCGGCCGCCGAGAGATCCCACACCTTCGGCGAGTGATGGAGGCGCTGGAGCAACATCTCGCGCTCAAGCTCCATCTCCCTTGGTAGGTGATCACCGAAACGGGTGAAGAGCTCTTCCTGGTCATTGGCTTCCTTGCGTGCCACCTCGCGGTCGAGGTTCATGATGGCGAAGTAGTCCTTCTTGTCGAAATCCAGACCAGTCCAGTCCAGGGACTCATAGGGTGGTACCCAACCCAAAGGACTCTCGACGCCTTCGGCACCCCCTTCGCAACGCTCGACAATCCATTGCAGGACACGCATGTTCTCGCCGAAACCGGGCCAGATAAACTTGCCCTTCTCGTCCTTACGGAACCAGTTGACACGGAAGATACGCGGCGGGGTGGCCACGCGCGCGCGTCCGATCCGCAGCCAGTGCTTCCAGTACTCCGCCATGTTGTAGCCGCAGAAGGGTAGCATAGCCATGGGGTCACGACGTACCGCCTCCTGACCGATGGCGGCGGCGGTAGCCTCCGAGCCCATGGTAGCGGCCATGTAGACCCCGTGCTCCCAGTTGTAGCCCTGAAAGACCAGGGGGAAGTGCTTGCTCACCCGCCCGCCGAACAGGAAGGCGCTGATAGGCACACCGGCGGGGTTCTCCCAGTCCGGATCAATGGAGGGGCACTGAGAGGCCGGCGCGGTGAAGCGCGAGTTGGGATGGGCGGACGGGGTGCCCATACCAGGATTCCAGTCATTGCCCTTCCAGTCGATCAAGTACTCAGGCGGCTCATCGGTCATCCCTTCCCACCAGATGTCCCCGTCGTCGGTCAGGGCGCAATTGGTGAAGATGCAGTTCTCCTTCAACGACTCCATGGCATTGGGATTGGATTTGTAGTTGGTGCCCGGTGCCACGCCGAAGTACCCATACTCGGGATTGATGGCGTAGAATTTGCCGTCTTCCTTGGGCTTGATCCAGGCGATGTCATCACCGATGGTGGTGACCTTCCAACCATCAAGGGTCTTGGGCGGTATCAACATGGCGAAGTTGGTCTTACCGCAGGCGCTGGGGAAGGCCGCCGCCACATAGGTCTTCTCCCCCTTGGGGGACTCGACGCCCAGGATCAACATATGTTCGGCAAGCCAGCCGTCGTCGCGGGCCATAACGGAGGCGATACGCAGAGCTAGGCATTTCTTACCCAGCAGAGCGTTGCCGCCGTAGCCGCTGCCGTAGGACCAAATCTCGCGGGTCTCCGGGAAATGGGTGATGTACTTGTCGTCGATATTCGGGGCGCAAGGCCAAGTGACGTCCTTCTCGTCCGCCTCCAGGGGGGCACCGACCGAATGAACGCAGGGTACGAAATCGCCGTCGTCACCCAGCACGTCCAGGACTGCCTGTCCCATGCGGGTCATGATGCGTTGGTTGACCACCACATAAGCCGAGTCGGTAATCTCGAATCCGAGATGTGCAATGTCGGAACCCAATGGACCCATGCTGAAGGGAATGATGTACATGGTCCGTCCATGCATGCAGCCCTTGAACTTCTCATCGAGGATGGTCCGCATCTCTTTGGGATCCATCCAGTTGTTGGTGGGGCCTGCATCCTCTTCCTTCTCCGAGCAGATGAAGGTGCGATTCTCGACCCGAGCCACGTCGCTGGGGTGGGAGCGGGCGAGATAGCTGTTGGGCCGTTTCTCCGGATTCAAGCGGGTGAATACCCCGGCCTCTACCAGCTCGCCGCACAGGCGGTCGTATTCCTCCTGGGAACCGTCGCACCAGTAAATGCGATCCGGCTCGCAGAGACGGGCTACGTCGTCGACCCATGCCAGCAGCTTTTTATTATTGGTACGGGTTGCACCGTCGTGGGTAACTGTCATTTCGAGCTTCTCCTCCAATTTTCACCAAGGGTGGTTTATCAGTAGCCGCGGAAAGGATCGGAACAGAGACTCGCCGGGTGCTGACCGGCAATCATCTGCAACCTAGAGAAAAACTGTGGACCGCATCCGCAACCGGCACACAGTGTGCGTGAATCCAAAAGAATATTAGGTTAACGCCTTAATTATGAGCGGATACACCATCCTGGGCCTGGTCGCGCTGTACATTCCACTGAAGCTGCTAATTGTGGCGTGCGACGATGAGGTTGTCCACGATGCAATTAATGGGAGTCAGACTCGTATTGATTTCTGATTTTAGGTTGAGTTTCCCATGCTTCCAAATGTAAATCAATCGCGTCCAACCCCATTGATGCAAAACCACTCGCAGTCACACAGGTCAGGAAAAACCGGTAGCGCCGGTATCCTGCCGGCAAACCAATTTGCCGCCAGAATGGCAGCACTCTTTAATTAGCGGCGTGTCCAACAAATGGTACTCTCTGGCGCGGCCGACCCAGGGGTAATACGGGTAACAAGCCACACAGCCGTTGCCGACAAGGGCCGCCAGCAGGTCACAGTCGCTGGCGGTGCTTCCTGTAGCCTTGCCGCTGGTGCTGGCGGTACCCCCACGACATTGGTCGGCCAGGATATTGCTGGTCAGGGTGACCATGCCGCTCAAATCCGACCGCTGCCCTTGGTTGCCAAGTTACCCACGATGGTGCTGTTGGTGAGGGTGAGCTGGCTACCCACCGTATACAGACCATCCCACCACCTCTCCCGGTGTTGCTACAGCTGCTAGTTATTCCCGTGACCTTGCCATTAGTCAGAGTCAGATTCTCCAGGGTCAGGCGCTAGTGGTCTGGCCACTGTCCGCTGGGCTTGGGTTAGGGTCTTGTCGATGTCGATCTGAGTGCCGCTCAGAGGGATGGTCACCGGGTTGTCCTGAAAGGTGATGGTATCGCCGTTGGCAGCATCGCTCACTGCTTGGCACAGAATGCCGGTGCCGCTGTCGCCAGCTGAGGTAATGGTGATGGTCGTGGCCTGATAGTCCACCGCTCCCCAGAGCTAGGGCAACCGCCAGACTCAGGGGCGCACGCGGGTGCGTGCCCTCGGAGCGCCGGACTCCCCGACGCGTGCGCCTTGCCCGCATCGCAGGGAACGGATCATCGCTATAGCGGCTCGGCGTGGTTGAGAACAGAAGTCATGGGACGTTCCCTAAAAATCAATTGGGATTATAAGTTACATTAGATCACGTACTCTGGGTACCCTGGAATGACGAAACATGAGAAACTTAGCACAGAATAATAAATTAATCGAATCTAACCCCGTTGATTGTATATCATTTCAGCATATTCCGTATCCCTAATAGTCGGTAGGATAGAGAAATTCGTGTGCCTATCAATCCCACATAGAGGAAATAAGGTGCTATACTCTTCCTACACTGTTCCCATGCTTTATCGCCGAAGTAAAATCTGAAAATGACCTTATACTTAGTCGAGGTTATAACTATTAACTTTTATGATATTAGGACCTGTTGAAATTTAACTCTAACTAACTGTTTCTTTATGTATTAAATAGGCATATCCCGAGCGGTCCACACAGCGGACACTACGCTAACCGTTTGATCATTATGGGGTCCGCTGTGTGGACCTTCTTAAATGTCAACACGACAGCGTATCAAGCCATGATTCCAGATGAGAAACATTGTCCTGTGGGTAAAAGAAACGGGAGAAACGGCCCGTGTTGAGCGATGGAATAATACTTGACGCCAGCATCTAGCACGCTTCGTATGTAAGACCTTAGCATTTTTCCAAATGCAGTCGTTTGCATGAGATTTGTTTAAGACTCCTCCTACACTACCATAATACCGAATTGTTGCCATCTGTTGGCTAATATCCCACTTACCTATATCAACTACTACCACCTGTTTTTGCAGTCATCTCAGCCCCCACCGCATCATTTCGGCAGGGATTTCTGGAATCCCAAGTGCCGTGAAGTGCCGTGGAAAGGTACCATGGATGGCAGAATCAGTGGGGTCGGACGCGATTGATTTACATTGGAAATGTGAGAAATTTAGTACAAAATCATAAATCAATCGCGTCCGACCCCAACTGATTTAAGGAGATGCCTGTTCCATGCAAGTTTACGAAGTCATGAGTCGCGCCATACGTTCGGTCAGCCCGGACGCCAAGGTTATGGAAGTAGCCTCCATCATGTGCCTGTACCGGATCCCCGGTATCCCGGTCGTAGTGGACGTCGGCGAGCTGGTGGGGATCATCGCGGAGAAAGACGTGCTGCACTGCCTGTTTCCGAAGATCAAGAACCTGATGGAAGAGGGCATGGGGAACGTGGATCTGGACAGGCAGATCCCCAAATACAGGGATGTGTTGGCCTTGCCGGTAAGCGACCTCATGACCCGAAACCCCATCACGGTAGCTCCGGACATGCATGTGCTGCGGGCCGCTTCCCTTATGGTGCGTCATCGCTTCCGCCGGATCCCGGTAACGCACGACGGCATGTTGGTGGGCATGTTGAGTCTCGGCGACCTCCATAAAGCCATCTTCCACCTCAATGTCGCCGCGAAGAAGCTGGACACTCGACGGGATGATGACACGATCACTACCTATTGGGCACTGCCAAAATGAGAATAGAGGTAACGGAGGTCCGGGGGTCTTCATGATTCGTCAGGCTTTGTTCAGACCTCTCCGTACCGGGGACCGTGCGGCCAGCTGCGCCCCGAGCTTGACTTACCCTGCGGCAAGTTTGGTCGGGCTCAGGAGCCTTTGTCCGTAAGTCTGCGAAAGGCGCTGTCCTGAGACCACCAATCTATACTGATCTCCTTGGCCTACCCACCGAGAAAACGGCCAGCCGCAGCTGGATGGTCAGGAGTTCGATATCTACCAGCTTGATCTTGATATCGCCGACAATCACCACGCCCTTGTCAAGCACGCGTTCGAGTACGTCGGCCAAGTTACTGGTCTCAGGTGAGCGCTTTAATCCGGTCTGCGTCGCTATCCCCGATCGTGTCAGATTGCGTGGGTAGGCCGTCTAGTTCTAGAGTAGCTTACCCAGTGGTCCCAGACGATGTTCAGGGCTTCTTCTCCCAACCCGAACGCCCGGCACAGACACTTGATCTCATCGTCCGTGAGGGTTGCCGCAACCCATATGCTTGATGGCCTGACGTCCAAGAGTTCACTAGCACCAGTCGCCCGAATCCGCTCTTGACATCGTCAGGACACATCGATGCGGGGAGCCGTACCTATGGCGGGTCCCTGATCCAGCAGCGTTTCGGAGCGCATGACGCGCACGAACCAAGGCTGGTTCTCCTACAAACGGACGGTAGATTCCTTAAAGACGAGAATACCAGGACCTAAGGGTTAGGTCCGTTAGACATCGAGTCAGTGAACACAACCTATTTTTAAGATACCCAATAAGGGAAAGCGATGAGATATTCCTACCCAAACAATATAAACAAAGAACAGCTCGAGCCCATCCGAGCTTTCCTCGAGCAAGCCAAGAAGAAGACCAAGCTGCGAGTCGTTGGTTTATTATGATGTTTTGCGCTATTTCGTATGTATTTATATGTGTTCAAAAGCGGCTTCCAACGACAAGTGCTACCCCGTAATTTTCCGAAATGGCAGGTGGCATATAGCCACTTTCGCCACTGGAGTCAGAAACCCTCTGAAGGTGAGCCATGCCGACTTGAGCAGGCATTAAAAGAACGTGGTTGGCGAGGTCCGTATCGACAGTGGGCGGGGTAAAAAGGCAGCTTTCGCGACCGTTGATGCACGAAGCGTTAAGAATACAAATCACCGCAGTGACGAATGTGATCTATAAATTCCAGCACTACCAAATAGGCTGTGTTAGGTTTGGCGTTGCACAATGTGGAGCGGGAAACGAGATTCGAACTCGCGACCCCAACCTTGGCAAGGTTGTGCTCTACCAACTGAGCTATTCCCGCACTAGGGGATCCGAGTTTACGACCTAGTTCGGGGATGTCAACCTCAGGTTCTGCGAACTTTCCATGCCCCGCCGACATCAACGCCGCTGGAAAAATCTGGGCACCTCGAAACTCAAAACGGCGCCGTCGGGAAGGATCTGCTCCACAGTAATCTCCTCGCGTGACGCCTCCCCCTCCCGCATCTTGGGCCCGCGGACCGCTCTGGGTAGACGCAAATCCTAGGGCACGGTCTCCTCCTCGACCCGAAGGGTGTTGGTTATGCCCGCTTGTTCCCCAAAACTTCGCGTTTGAAGGCCTTGATACCGGTAATCAAATCCGGCGGAATTCTGCTGTCTCTCTCCTGCATCGGGGTCACCGGCGGTCTCACCGCCAGGATCGCTCCCTTAGACATCCGGTGTCGCGGCGGAGGTGAGGGCACGACGGGGCCGGATGCCTCCGTGCCGACGGATAAAACAGTAGTCTCGGGTGCAACCAGGACTATGTCGGAGACCTGTTCGCTGGCTCCAGAGGACTAGGTCCCGTTTCTTGTCTCACGCGCTGTCGTTGGGGCGGTCTGGGCCACCGTCACGACCGGTGGGCCGCTACGCAAGGACGAGTAGAGGGCGATAACCACGGCCGGGGCCGCTAAGATCAACGCCAACAGGGCCCAAAGGTTGAGGCGCATACTCTCTTTCTCGATTGAGAAGTTGGCATCGCCAGGGCCGGTACCCGACCCAGCTAACGCTCGCGCTGGGATTTCTTTAATGCTTCCAGAATATAGGACATGGTGCTCAGGGGACCGGGGGTAAGTTTGAAGATCCCCGGTATTCCCTCGGCATTTTGGAGCCGAATTAAGTGTCTTGGGACCGGCAACACCGTCGATTTCAAAGCCCTCCCGTTTCTGAAACCTGCGTACTGCATTACCAACGCCGGATCGAAAGTACCTGAGCCGATAACCTCGTAAAGCCAAATCCGGGATCTGCGATAAAAGCTTTTGCAACCAGCATGCCGATTCGCCTCGAGATCTGGGACCTATTATCGTACCGCCCACCGGCGGCGGCTGCCGTAACAAGAGGGAACCTCCATCCCAGGCTATGATGCAACTTGTGTTTGGTAGTCTCCAGGTTGGGGAAAAGATAAAGACAACATCCGTACCCGGAGTTTATCACCGATCTTCCAGTCCGGAAGCCCTGGATCGATGCGTAAAATCACCTCCAGTTCCTCGACTAGGACCCGGGTTTCCAGTGGAGGCGCACACCTCCTTCATACTACCACGCAGATCGAAGGCAACGGACTCCAGGCGGAGCTGCTTGGCCTTGATCTTCGACAGATCCAGCACACCGCCGATCTGCGCCTGCAGCACCTCCGCTGAGCGGACGATGGAGGCGACGTACTCGCGCTGCTCGGCGTCGACTGCAATTAGGTTGGTCATTCCCACCACCCCGGTCAGAGGCGTACGCAGATCGTGGATTATAACCGCCAGGAAATTCTCCTTCACCTAGTTCGCCACCTTCGCCCCGCACCAAGGCGGACTGAAGGCCGGATCCCACCTGATCATGGTTCCAATATACCCATCTATACCCATCGTACATAGGTTTTCCGCTGCGATGCACGCCTCCCGTGCCCGCCCGCGACACTGTGCTAAAAGACCATGTTTGTCTTCTTCCACTCCTACCTCTCGCCTCTCGATCCGTAGCCTACAGTCGCCGTGGCCCCCGAAGCTATCGAGTCCGTCCTCCCAATCAGACCTGCAAATTGGTCGTTGCCATACGGAAAACGCAGACACGACGGCGGATCGGTATACAATGCTGCCCGGGGACGAGAAATAACTTGACGAGAGACAACTTTAAGAGAACGGGAGAGACCCATGTCCAAGAAACATACGATCGTCGCGGTTACCGGCTCCTCAGGCGCGGGCACGACGACCGTCAAGCGGGCCTTCGAGCACATCTTTTTCCGCGACGGCTTCAACGCCGCCATCATTGAAGGCGATAGTTTCCATCGCTACGACCGCGCCGAGATGAAAACCGAAATGGCCAAGGCGGCGGAAGCACACCGCAACCTGAGCCACTTCGGGTCAGACGCGAACCGCTTCGATCTGCTCGAAGCGCTGTTCAAGAGCTATGGTGAGACGGGTACCGGCAAAAAACGTTACTACATTCACAGCGACGAGGAAGCGGCGGAATTCAACGCACGCCTCGGCACTAACCTCGCCCCCGGCCAGTTCACCCCGTGGGAGGACATCCCAGCAGGTACGGATCTGCTGTTTTACGAAGGTCTGCATGGGCTGGTTGTGACTGAAGAGAGCAACGTCGCCCAGCATGTGGATCTCGGGGTCGGGGTCGTTCCCATCGTCAACCTGGAGTGGATCCAGAAAATCCACCGCGACAACCTGGAGCGTGGCTACTCCGCCGAGGCCATCGTGGACACCATCATGCGTCGCATGCCGGACTACATCACCACCATCGTGCCCCAGTTCACCCTGACGGACATCAATTTCCAGCGGGTACCGACGGTCGACACATCCAATCCTTTCATCGCTCGGGATATCCCGACCCCGGACGAGAGTTTCGTCATCATCCGTGTCCAGGATCCGAAAAAATTCGACATCGATTTCCCCTATCTGCTATCCATGATCCACGATTCCTTCATGACCCGCCGCAACAACATGATCGTTCCCGGGGGGAAGATGGGTTTCGCCATGGAGATTATCCTGCAGCCCATCATTGAACAGCTGATGGACGCACGCGATAAATGACCCCCTCGCCTACCCCGGCAGCGATCCACCGCCGGGGTCATCCCGAGCAATTCTGAATGATTTGGCGTTGTTTGGGGGACACGAAAAGATCCTTTGCCTTTTCGTGTCTTTCGTGGTTAGTTCCTGTTGACATTTAACTCTAACTAACTGTATCTTTACATAGGATTTCCTAATTTAGAGTCATGATATTCTTCTCCACGCTGGCCATAATTAGTTCTGTTACTGGATCAAGATGGCCTGCATAAGACGGAATGTATTGTATCGCTCGGCTTGAGCAAGCCCGCTGGAGCGACAAGCCAACTTACCCTTACTGTAATTCTACCAATATCTCTCGTAATCAACATAGCCATCACTGCCATAACTGTAAGACTTCGTTCAGTGTCACGGTGGGCACAATTTTTGACCACGCGCATCTGCCACCTCAGAAGAGGTTTTACTGCGATCATGCTCATGATGCAGATCAGGCAAGCCATGACACATGGCTGAACGGCGCAGCTTTCTGACCGGCATCGTAAGGGCCACCGGCCAGACGACGACAAGCAGAACAAGCAAGGTGCTGTCCCGTACCACACCAGTCATCGAGCACCAGGGTTGGTGCATGGACAACGACTTTAAGCATGGTGTTGATTGCGTCCTGCGCTTTTCGACACGGTCCGTTCGCGTAGTTGGATAATTCGCTTCTCAACTACACTGCCTTACCCGCACCACGGGCCACCGCCCGTTTCGACTCTGCCGAGCACTTGGCCGATACCATCGGACGCTACGTCCAGGTCCACAATCAACACATTATGGAGTCCTTATGGTTCATACTGAAACGCGGCTATGTCGGCACATACCACAAGCTCTCCACGAAGCATTTGCAGCGGTATATGGGTGAGTGGGTGAGTGGGTGAGTTTGCAGGCTGCCATAACCTC
>Ga0209680_1000550_pt1 | contig 10680 bp, 10 predicted proteins | sample WorMetLIZISLAND1_FD_187413 | JGI IMG/M metagenome (GOLD analysis project Ga0209680, IMG submission 187413) | Marine gutless worms symbiont microbial communities from Max Planck institute for Marine Microbiology, Germany - Olavius loisae LIZARD... ... | reverse complement strand
CCGAGACCAAGAGACAATACCGCCAACGCTTCCATCGCCCTTCCCTCCATCGCTATCCGTGCCAACCAAGGATAGACGATCACGCCTGGCCATATCTTTCGGAATCCACTTCGAACGTCGAAGAGCCCCTTTTTCATACTGTATCTCCCCGATGATTGGACAATGGTCATTCCTATGTAGGATACGGAAAAGCAGATAACAATTGTGCAAAGCGGCTGTTAAGATGTGCGCTCACGCACAACTATATGAGGATTGACCCCATGCGCTGGAGTGATCTCGAATACGTCTTGGCTGTGGCGTCGAAGGGCTCGGTGGCCGCCGCCGCGCGGGCCCTGGAGGTCAACCACACGACGGTGCTTCGCCGGGTGCGCGCTTTCGAGAGCCGCCATGACATGCGCATCTTCGAGCACCGGCGCAGCGGCTACCGGCCGACACCCGAGGGGGAGGTCTTCCTTGAAGCGGCGCTCGAGATCGAAGCGACGGTCCTGGACCTGGACCGCAAGGTCGCCGGGGGCGATCCGAGTCTTCAGGGGATGCTGTCGATCACCACCACCGATTCCATATTCCCCGTGATGGCGGAAGATCTGGTCGCCTTGCAACAAGCCTATCCGGAGATCGTGGTCGACGTGGCGATGACCAACCACCGGCTGGACCTCGACAAGCGCGATGCGGATATCGCGATCCGCGCCTCGATCAGTCCCCCGCCGCACCTGGTCGGCCGACGGGTCTGTGACCTGCGCGTCGGGGTCTATGCGACGCCCGCGCTCGCCGAGGCGTATGAGGGCACCCCCCTAGAGACGCGGCCCTGGCTCGGGCTCAAATCGCCGCTCACCGCCTCGGTCTTCGGGGAATGGCTGGCCGAGACCATCCCCAACGAGCGGATCATCGTGCGCTCCAACAGTTTCATCGGCTTGCGCAACCTGGCCGAGGTCGGGACTGGGCACACGTTGTTGCCCCGGCATCTTGGGGATGTGTCGGAGTGGCTGGTGCGGGTCGAGGCCCCGGTGGAAAACCTGGCAACCGGCGTTTGGCTGCTCTCGCACCGCGATGTTCTGCGCGCCCGCCGGGTGCGGTTGGGCACGGATTTTCTCTATGAAGCGCTGAAGAGGAAACGCGGTTTGTTCGAGGGGCGGTGAAAAGCAGACTCTCCGCCTCTCCGCCGAACACCACAATTATCTGTAAAGGCCGATAATCCGATCGACGGTGCCGTCCGCTTTCATGTCGCTGAGTGCGGTCTCAAGTTCCGGTATGGATTGGGCCAGATTGGATTATTTGGAGACGGCGATGAAGGAAGGCTGTCCAGCCATCTTGAACGAGGCTTTTCTCAAATCGTGGGAATCGGTCTTGTTCGAATAGTCACCAAGCAGCTCGGGCATGATCGCCACCTCGATGCGGCCTTTCGAGACCATGCGAAGGGCGGTCGAATAATTCCCGACCGTGTATTTCCGCAGCGTCTTGTCCGCGTGGAAACGATCGAAATACTTGGCGCCGCGTAGAACGCCGATATACCGGGACTGCAAGTCCCCGTACCGGGTGATGTCGGGCGATTGCGGTTGCAAATAGAATGCTTTGCCTTCACGCGTCAGTTCGACATCGAGGTAGATCATGTACGATTCCCGTTCGGGCGTTCTGTTCGGCCCGGTCATGATGTCCGCTGCACCCTGTTCCATGAGGGCAAGGGCACGGCGAAAAGGAACGTCGTGAAAGACCAGATCGAGATTGCGGCGTTTGGCCAGTTCGCGAACGAAATCGATATAAAACCCCGAGTACGTCTTTACGCCTGATTGTTCTTTGATAATGCGATAGGGCGGTGCGTGGTTGATCACCACCTCGAAAGCATCGGCCGACGGGCTCCGCGGCCACAAGCCGCTCAACAAAACGACAACCAGGACGACATACGAATGACTGATGTTCCTGGACATGACTTGGTTCTTTCCATTGGGCCTGGCCCTTAGGACCTGGTCTCCGTCGTTCGATACGTGCACCGTTACGATCTGGATCAAACCGTACCGGAATATACCCGCCGATCCGTTATCCCCCGTCCACCGGTTCCAGCCGGATCAAGCGGCCATCACCCGAGTCGGTGAGCACGTAGAGATACCCGTCCGGCCCGTCCCTGACGTCGCGGATGCGCTCGCCCAAGTCCTCGAGCAGTTCCTCCTGGCCGAGGACGGTCTCGCCCCGAAGCCGAACCCGGCGGAGATGGGTGCCCCGGAGCGCGCCGACGAAGAGGTCGCCTTTCCATTTGGGGAATTTGTCGCCGGTATAGAAGGCCATGCCGCTGGGGGCGATGGAGGGTACCCAGTAGAGCAGCGGCTGTTCCATGCCGGGCAGTGCCGTATGCTCGGATACCTTGCCGCCGCCGTATTCCTCGCCGTAGGTGATCTTGGGCCAGCCGTAATTGGCACCCTTCCGGATGACATTGACCTCGTCGCCGCCCTGGGGACCGTGCTCGTGGGCCCACAGAACGCCTGTTTCCGGATGGAGCGCCGCTCCCTGCGCGTTGCGGTGGCCGTAGCTGTAGAATTCGGGGCGCGCGCCGGGTTGATTGACGAAGGGGTTGTCCGCCGGCACCTGGCCGTCGGCGGTGAAGCGGAAGATGCCGCCCTGGTGGACGCCCAGGTCCTGGGCGTCGTGGCGACCGCCGCGGTCGCCGTAGGTCATGAACAGGTAGCCGTCCCGATCGAAGACCAGGCGTGAGCCGAAATGGCGGCCGCCGCGGGTCTTCGGGTCGGCCCGGAACAGGACCTCCAGGTCCTTGAGGTCGCGGCCGGTGAACCGGGCCCGGGCCAGCTCGGTTCCGACGCCGCCGATGCCGCGCCCGGTATAGGTGAAATAAACGAGCCCGTTGTCGTCGAACTGGGGATGGAGCGCGATGTCCATGAGCCCGCCCTGGCCGCTCTCCACGGACTTGGCGCCGCCGCGAACGACGCCCGGCAGCAGTCGCCCGCGATAGAGCCGGATGCGGCCCGACTTCTCGGTGATCAGGATGCCCTGGGCCCGGGGCAGGAAGGCCATGCCCCAGGGCTGATCGAGACCCTGGGCCAGGGTCACGGCCCGGTAGCTATGGTCTTTGGAGCGGAACACATCCTCGGCCGCCGTCTGGGAAACGGCTGCCAGCAGGATCACTGGAAACAGGACGGTGAGCGCCGTTGCGAGAAACCAAGGTCGGTTTTGCGATCGGGACATGGGGCCATCTCCTGGAGTCCGGGCGTGATCCTAAGCAACTATCCCTAAAATGGTGAACAGCGGTCCAATGACAATGTCGAGATCGCCGGCCGGTTCCGCCGTGGCGAACCCGGTTACTCGGCCGCCGCCGCGGCCTCGGGCGACCAGGCCAGACGTTGCGGCGCCAGGGCTTGGGCCCGGGCCGCACGTTCGACCACGGCGAGCACATCCATGTTGGGCCAGAGGCCGTCGGTCAGGGTCTTGGCATAGGCCTCGGCCAGGCCTTCGTCCCCCATGCGCCGCGCCGCGCCTTCATGGTCGTATTCAAGCGGGCGGATGGTGATGGTGACGCCGCCCGTCTCGACGGGTTCGACGACGGCGTACCAGGTGCGCGGCGTGCCGTCGTTGGCCGGCATGCCGATGACGCCGGCGTTGAGCCACAACTTGTCACCGAGATCGTCCAGGAAGGGCAGGCCTGAGTGGCCGGCGACGATAAGGTCGACGGGGCCGTTGGTCTCGATGCGCTCGATTTCTTCGCGTTTTTCCGAAGCTGGCGAGGAGTGGAAAAGCCAGCGCGCGATGTCCTCGGTGCCACCGTGGATGACTGCAACCGACGTGTTGCCGATGGTCAGGCGGACCTGACGGGGCAGGCTCCGCATCCAGGCCTTCTGGTCCGGGGTCAGGCGGCGGCGGGCGAATTCGAACCATTGTTTGGACAGAACGTCGCAGGCGCTGTCCTCGGCAAATCCACAGCCGCAGTCGTCTTCATCGAACCCGAGCGATTCCTCGCAGTTGCCCATGACCACAGGCGCACTGGCCTCCATCAGGGCCTCGACGCAAGGCGCCGGGTCGGCGGCATAGGCGACCACATCGCCGGTGCAGATCATGCGCTCGGGTGGAATGCCAAGTTTCCGCGCCTCGGTGAACAAGGCCTCGGTCGCCTGGCGATTGGAATAGGGGCCGCCGAAAAAGAGGACCGGGGCGTCAATGGCGCCGAGGTCGAGGGCCCGGCCGCCGGTCGGTGGGTCGGTATCAGTCACCGGTCTAGTCGGGGCTGCACGACGCGCCGCCGAGCACGCAGAAGCGCGCGCAGTGCGGGTGGTTGAGCTGCACCGTGGTCGCCGATTGGGCGAGCTTCTCGCCCAGTTCGAACTCGGCGTCGTAGGGCAGAAGCGTGCAGGGGACGACCACCGGGCCGTCGCCGTCACGGCGTTTGATGACCATGCGCGAGGTGGCGCACATCATGGTTTCCGGCTTGATGCCGAGGATGTCCCAGCAGTTGACGGTGATCTCAGGCACGTCGAGCCCGGAGTCCATCTCCGGGAACAGGACCAGTTTGGCCGGGTCGTCGGCGTCGACGGGAATGCCCTCGCGGTCAAACAGCGCCTTGTAGCCGGCGCGGGCCTGGTCTTCCGTTTCGCTCCAGCAGGTGCGCCCGGCGATGGTCAGGGTGAAGCCGTTGTCGACCAACCAGGCGAGGCCCTTGAGGACCGGCTGCCAGGTGTCCTCGCCGCGCTCCTCTTCGTGGCGCTCGGGCGTGTGATGGTCCATGGAGACGCGCAGCGTCAGCGCCGCGCCGTAGGTCTCGCGAAGGGCCAGCAGGCGGGCGCGCTTATTCCACAGCGGCTTCATGGCGTTGGTCAGCACGAGTGTGCGGTAGCCGCGGGCGAGAACATCTTCGAGAATATCCGGCAGGTCGCGGTTCATGAAGGGCTCGCCGCCGGTAAAGGCGATCTCGTCGACGGGATAGCCCTCGGAGTCGATCTCGTCGAGATAGCGCCCGACGTCGTCGCGGCTCAGGTAGGCCAACGCGTCATTCTTCGGGCTGCTCTCCATGTAGCAGTTCTTGCAGGTGATGTTGCAGAGGCTGCCGGTGTTGAACCACAGCGTCCTCAGATGGGTCAACGCGACCACGGCGCGTCGCTCCCCCTTGGCGGTGACATAGGGGTCGCGGAACTTGTCCGGGTCAAGCAGGGGGGCTTCCGTCGTCAAGCCGGTCGGCATTGTTGTTTCTTCCCTTGTTTTATTGGCCACGTGAAAACTGGCGGTGGTTCTTTCAGGCCACGAACGCACCGCTTTTTTAGGGATTAGGGAAGCCGGTTGCCAATCAAAAAAAGTTTATTCACCGTTCGGTCGTGACATCGAAGCCAGGGCCTGAGGCCCGTTGGCCCGGCTTGTATTTTTCCCGTTCCTCCGGGGTCATGTAGAGGCGGCAGGACAATTTGCTCATTTCGCCGAATGCTTCGGCGGCGGACCGTGAGCCGAGATCAACGCCGGCGAAATCCTTGTTGAACTCGGCCGGGTTCTCGAGAAATTGCTTGAATCCGACCATGAGGCCGAGCGGGTAGGCCCTCCATTCCCGCATGCAACGGGTGATGTAGGGGTAGCGTTCCGCGGTTTCAGACAAGTAGCGGAAGGCATCGGCCAGGCCTTCCACGTAGGCCCATTGGTCTCGAGTGACACCAGCGTGATACTCGTCGGCGGACTTGAAGAAATCGCGGTACGGTTCTTCGGCACGGCCGGTCGAAACCAGAAGCGGGACCAACAGCACAGCCAAAAGCCTGGGAATCTTCATTTTCTACTCCATGCACCCGAGTTGTTGCATCTGCTTGTGAATTCGCCGCGATTCGGTTTCGTGGCTTGCCGCGGTGGTCTCAAAAAAGGTTCTTTGATCCGCGGCCTGTCGCGCGTTGAGACTGGCCTGCTCCAGTTCCTCGTTGAGGCGCAGGACCTGAGCGGCCGTCAGGACGTCGAGCGACGACCGTTCGAGGATCTTCTTGAGGTTCCGCACGGCCCCCCAGGCCGGGATCGCAACCTCGATCGCCAATTGTGTCAAGGCGTCGTTGAGTTGTTGGGCGAGACGATCCGCCTCGGCCCGCCATCTCTCGATCTCCTTGTCGTAAGAGATCGCCCGTTCGCGGTTCTCGAGCGCCGCCTGTTCGGCGTTGGCCTGTTCCATGGCCAGCCGGCGACATCGATCGGTACCCTCGACCGGCTCCGACTTGCCGTCGGGTCCATTCCCGGCCGGGTCGCCGTCCCCATCGACGGGCCCGCCGCCGGTTCTCGCACGGCGTCGAAGTTCCGACGCCCCGCCATTTCCCTCGGTCTCGCGGAGGGCGTGGTTGAGGCGGCGCAGGGTCGGCCCTCCGGGCTTCATCACACCATCCGGCCGCAAGCCTTGGCGCCGTTGAAACACCTTCAAGGTCTCGATCAGAGATGGGTCCGGATAGCGGGTCGTGGCGAAGGGCCTTGACGATGTGGATAATCCAAGACGACCCAGCGCGGTTTTGGTGTTCCAGACATCGTCTTCGTTCATGGAAAAGGCGAGGCCGATCGGCCGCTTGATGTGCAAGGGAGCCAACACGTCTTTTTCCTTTCTCGTTCCGGGTGATCCTCCCCGATGGGCGAACAGCGGCCCTGATCAGGATATAGAACAAAATAGGAACAAAATCAACAGAAATTTCCTCAAAAATAGATATCTATTGGGCTTTACACTTTTTAATAGTGACTGACGGATTTGCCCGATACCGCCCATCGGAGCGAGAGTCGTCCTATTCCGAACCGGTCGGCAGGGTCACGATGACCCGCAATCCACCCTCTTCGCCGTTGACGGCTTCGATGTCGCCGCCGTGGCCGTGGACGATCGATCGCGCGATGGCGAGGCCCATGCCGATGCCACCGGTTTCGCGGCTGCGCGAGGTCTCGACGCGGACGAAAGGCTCGAAGATCCGCTCCAGATGGTCTTCCGGAATACCCGGTCCGTCGTCGTCGATTGTGATCCTGACCGCGTCCGTGGTGGCGGTCATATCGACGCGGGCCCGCTCACCATAGTTGACGGCGTTCTCCATGAGGTTGCGCATGGCCCGCTTGAGCGCGATCGGGCGGCAGTCGAAGACCAGACGGTCGGGTGCGTTCAGGGTCACGTCGTGGCCCATGTCCTCGAAATCACCGGCCAGGCTTTCCATGAGCGCGGTGACATCGGTCGGTCGGCTTTCCTCCTTTTGCGCCTCCTCGCGGGCGAACAGCAGCGTCGCCTCGGTGATCGTCTGCATTTCCTCCAGCGTCTCCAGGACCTTGCCCCGCAGCTCCTCGTCCTCGATGAACTCGGCGCGGATGCGCAGTGCCGTGATCGGTGTCCTCAGGTCGTGCGAGACGGCGGCCAACAGGTTGGTGCGGTCCTCGATGAATTTCTGTTGTCTTGCGCGCATCAGGTTGAAGGCGCGGATGGTGTCGCGCACGTCCTTGGGGCCCGCCTCCGCCACATCGTCGACCGTCTCGCCGCGGCCGACGGCGTCGGCGGTGCGGGCCAGAGCGCCCAGTGGCCGGGTCACCCGCCGCACGCTGAAGATGACGGCGATGATGATGGCGACGGCGGTCAACGCCACGGCGATCAGCGATTGTGCGGCCCACGGCGGGCGCGGGAAGGCGACGCCCGGCACCGTCTCGATCCACGGCGTGTCAGGCGTCTTGACGGCGATCCTCAAACCCAGGCGGTACATACCGGGATAGCGGTCGCCGTACTCCTCTCGCTCGTCGTCGTCATCGTCGTCATCTTCGTCATCGAACCAGCGATCGTGGCGGTGCCGGCCGCGCCCCTCGTGCCAGGGCCCGCGCCGCCAGAACGGCCGCCAGGGGTCGCGGAAGGCGATGCGGATGTCGGCGTCCTCGATGTCGAGGGCGTCGGCCAGGCGCCGGGCCAGGCGCCGTTCGTGGCGGCTCACCGGAACCGGGAGGCCGGGGTCGGCCTCATGCAGGGTCACGGTCAGGATGTCGGTGCTGAGACTGCGGGCGATGATCGGGCGCAACGGATCGGGCGTCGCCGCCAGGGTGCGGACCACGGCCGCCGTTTTCGACACGACCTGGTCGCGGGTCGCCTGGCGGACCGCTTCGCGCCGTTCGTCAGCGAAGATGGCGATCGCAGCGACATGGCCGGCGACCAGGGCCAGCATGAGCAGCGCCACCATCTGGCCGGCCAAGCTCTTGGGGACCAGCCATCTCATGTCTCACCCGTCGGGCCGCCTGAATTTGAGGCCGGTTTTCCTATCGACGCCGTGAAGCGGTAGCCGCCGCCCCACACGGTCTTGATGATCTCAGGCTGGCGCGGGTTCTTCTCGAGTTTCTTGCGCAGCCGGCTGATCTGGTTGTCGATGCTGCGGTCGAAGACATCCGCCGCACGGGACTGGGTGATGTCGAGCAGTTGCTCGCGGCTCAGCACCCGGTCCGGCCGGGCAACCAGCGCGCTCAGCAGATTGAACTCGCCGGTGCTCAAGGGAACCGTGACGCCGTCCTCGTCGACCAACTCCCGGCGCCGAACATCGAGGATCCAGCGATCGAAGGCGATCTTCTCCTCGTCGAGCTCGTCGGTATCCGGTGGCAGGCTGTTGACGCGGCTCAGCACCGCCTTGATGCGGGCGACCAGTTCCCGCGGGTTGAAGGGTTTGGTCACGTAGTCGTCGGCGCCGACCTCGAGGCCGATGATGCGGTCCGTGTCGTCGGCCATGGCGGTCAGCAGGATCACCGGCGTGCCGGCCGTCTCGCGGAGATGCCGACACAGCGACAGGCCGTCCTCGCCCGGCATCATGATGTCGAGGACCACGAGATCAACCTTGCTGTCCTTCAGCAAATGCCGCGCCGTCGCGGCGTCCTCGGCGGAAGACGTACGGAAACCATGCTGGGCCAGGAACTTGCTCAGCGAATCGCGGATTTCGCGGTGGTCGTCGACGACCAGGATATGTGTGGACGTAGTCATGGTGTCGGTTCCGGAACTCCTCGGATTGTCGCTCCGGTCGCGCCGACCGGCCACAGGAAAATTGTAACAAAGTGTCCCAGAACCGGCGCCTGCCAAGGTTTGCGACCGAAAACCCCGACGCCGGCAAATTTCTGCGACGGGCGGATGGGAGTATGGCTCTCGTGGAACGACACCGTTCCCGGAAGAAATGGAACGACACCGTTCCCGGCTGGATGGAAGTCCGGTCTCCTGGTTTCCAAGATTGAACGAACGAGAGGTACATTATGAAACGCAGAACCAAATTAATCGCCGGCGGACTGGTCGCCGCATTCGGCGTGGCTGCCATCAGCGCCGCCGTCGTCGCCAAAGGCCCGAACAGCGGTTGGTGCCCCCGCGGCGGTTATGGCAATGCCGGTTACGGCGGTTACGGTCAGATGATGGGCGGCCGCGGTATGGGCCGGCACGGCGGCATGATGGGCCCGGGCGCCGGCATGTTCCGGCAGGCCGATACGCTGTTCAAACAATTCGACGCCGACAAGGACGATGCCGTCAGCAAACAGGAACTGGATGCCGGGTTCGCCGCCATGCATGCGAAGACGGACACCAATGGCGACGGCAAGATCAGCGTCGATGAGTTCGGTGGCCTGTGGACCCAGTTCACCCGCGGGCACATGGTCGACAAGTTCCAGATGCTCGACGACGACGGTGACGCCGCGATCACGGCGGACGAATTCAAGACGCCCTTCGAATACGCCTTCCAGCGCCACGACCTCAACGACGACGGCAAGCTGACTCGCGACGAGTTCTGGAAACGCGGGCGGGGCCCCGGGCCGAAGTGGCGCTACTACGAAGACGATGACGACAAGGACGACGACGACTACAAGCGCAAGAACTGACCAAGGACTGACAAGGAACCAAAGGTGCCGGGCCTCACGCCCTCCGGGGCCCGGCCGCTCCCCCCCTGTCTCTCCCCTGGGGCTGTCCTTGCTCTCTGCGCCGCACTCGCCTTGCACGGCTACCGGGCTTACCCTATACCCAGAGCATCGAACCCTATATCGTACGCATTGAGATCGTTTATGTACCGTTCCTGTTAGGAGAGGGCGCGCAGGCGATGCGGGGCATCGGCAAGGCGTCGTCGACGCGGCGGGGGCGGTTCATAAACGACCGCAGGCGGTCATTGCGGCCCGCCGGACAGCGTCAGGCTCCGCTTGTGATGCGCCAGCATCACTGCGCAAACCCTTCCTAACCGGCAATCCGCACTGGCCGTCTCAATGCGTACGATATAGGGTTCGATGCTCTAGGAGCCGTGCGGGCGGGTGTAGTTCAATGGCAGAACATCAGCTTCCCAAGCTGAATACGGGGGTTCGATTCCCCTCACCCGCTCCAATTCCCGCGAACGCCGCCTTCCAGCCGAAAGACCATCGAACGACAAGGTATCAACCGTCGGGCGAGCGGGTCTCAACCGTCAGCCCTTGACCTCCCGATTGGCCGACGGCCACCGGTAAAATGGCTGCGTCCCCTGACTGTATCAAAACGGTCAGGTCGATTTAGAACCCTGACCGTTGCTTTGGAGGTCAGGATGAGCCGATCGACTGGAAAGGCGGACGGCATTACCAATTGGAGCTCGACGACAAAGCAATTAGGTTCTGTTGACGAATTTTTCATGAATTGAGTGCGATCCTCCGTTCTGGGTTTTCATGGAGTTGGAGGGTGGTGATGCCGAGTTTTCTGCGCGAAGATCAGTGGTATCGAATTTACGGTTTTCTTTCTTGTGAGGCGAAGAT
>Ga0209680_1000549_pt1 | contig 10681 bp, 12 predicted proteins | sample WorMetLIZISLAND1_FD_187413 | JGI IMG/M metagenome (GOLD analysis project Ga0209680, IMG submission 187413) | Marine gutless worms symbiont microbial communities from Max Planck institute for Marine Microbiology, Germany - Olavius loisae LIZARD... ... | reverse complement strand
CAAAACCCTGCTGCGAAAAGCCAAAGCACGCACCTATGACGCCCTCTGGCGCGCCGTCGGCGACATTTGCGCCCTCTTCGATCCCCAGGAATGTTGGAACTACCTCATAGATGCAGGATACGTTGCAGATTAAACGCCCGATGCTCTAATTCAAAACGAGCAGAATCCAATGGAGGAATTGCGCCTGGATACATGCCCTGGTTCAACTGTGGCACACGATATATGAGCGCTATAGCGTCAGATGGCGGACGCTGACGATCAAGGTGCAAACCACCAATGTCGCGAAGAAGATGGCCGGTGGATTCCAGCGCCAGGCGATGGTGTAGTTGGAAACACCGCTGACCCGCGCCATGAAAAGGGTGGTCGCCGAGTAGGGTGAGACGGTCGTGCTCAATCCCCAAGTCGCCATCAAGGCGGCGGCGAATACCCAATCGCGCAATCCGATCACCTCGGGAGGTAAAACCTGGACGGCGAGGATCACGGTCACTACCGGATGCAGGCCGGCCATGCCTAGGAGATTGACCATGAAAACCAGAACGATGAGACGAAGATCAATCCACGGCAGCATTCGATCGAGGAAACCGGCCACCAAATCGCCCGGAATAATGCCGGCGATGCCCGTGCCGAAGATATAGGCGCCGACGAAGACCAGGATTTCGCTCCGCATGGTCGGCAACACCCCGAGCACACGCATCGCAAGGTTGTGCGACCGCGGCAACCAGTTGGCGGCGTTCCCGCCAATGACGCCGTACCAGACAAGGGCGTAGAGCGGCGCGACCGTACCGAGGGCGGCGGGGATGGATATGCCGACCCCTTCATGGAGCGTCACGATGAGGCCAACCAATGAAAGAGGGATGAACACCAATGCTCCGCGCCGGTTCCTCGGCAGTGGCACCGGCGGTTGGCGCGCTACCGACCCGTCCGTCGGCTTTCGCGTAATCCGGTCGAACAGGTATCCACTCGCGAGAATACCGGTCGCCGTCAGGAGTCCGGGAAGAACGACGGCGAATAAGGTCAGGTCCGGCATCACCGTCAGGATGACCACGATGCTGACATAAAAAAGGAGACCAGGCGGAAGCACTGGTGAATCCCTGCATCAGGGCCGATGTCAGGCGCCGCTTGAGCGCAGGGTCGGTTTGGCGTTCGACCATTCCGGTGAGCAGGCTGAGCCCGGCCAGATTGAGGGTCGAGCCGAGCAAATGAACGCCGGTGGACAGCAACAGATAACGGCGACCCGGCGGTTGCGAGACGATCGTGCGGCCGATGGCCTTCAGGGCGGGGCTTTCGCGCGCTGGGATCTGCAACCAGGACACGGCGAAGAACAGCAACAGGAACTTCTGGGACCGCGCCACACCGTCGACAGCCACGGACCAGCCACCCCCGACACCGAGGGCCGCCGAAAGTCCGACACCAATGAGGACAAGGCCGGCGATCTTCTGATTGATCGGTACCGATCGGAATTCGATGGCAATGAAAAGGACGATCAGTGCGGAAGCCGTGTATTCCATCCAAATCAGGGGATAGAGGCCGTTGGCTATCGCAAACGCGGCGGTGGTTAGATAGATCCAGGATCCGACGCTCGGTTTCATCGTTTACCCGCCGACCTGCATAAGGATGACGCCGGTACCGATGATGCCGGCCGCTACGATCCGGTAGATGCCGAAACCCTCTTTGAGGATAACGGCACCGATGACCGCAGCGAACAAGACGGAAGTTTCCCGGAGTGCGGATACGTGGGCCATGGCGCCTTGGCTCAAGGCAAAAAGGATCAGCGCGTAGGAGAGGATCGCGAGGCAGCCGCCAGCAAACCCCGATTTCCAGCGCACGGCGAGAAACTCAGGGAGATCCCGGGCGCGGAACAGGACAGCCCATATTGCAAACGGTATCCCCTCAAGAATGTTCAGCCAGACGATATAGGGCCAGGGGCTTGTCGACGCCCGCATACCGAGACCATCGACAACCGTATAACACGCGGTCAACAGCCCCGTCGTCAGAGCCAACCCGATCGGTCTCATCCGGGCCCGGGTCAGGCGACCGCCGGCGAAAGCCAGGCTGATGATGCCGGCCGAAACCATGGCGACGCCGGCGAGTGCCATGGGTTGCGGGACCTCGGCTGCGAAGATGGCGGCTAGCACAAGCACGATCAGCGGCGATGACCCTCGGGCCAAGGGGTAGACTTCGCTGAGATCGCCATAGCGGTAGCCCAACAACAAGGTGACGTAATAGACGTTATGGACGGCCGCCGACAGGATTAGGTAGGGCCAGACCTGCGGCGCCGGAAGCGGCACGAAGAAGGCGGCAAGGGCGCCAACGACGGTTCCCGTGAAGGCAATCACCGTAAAGGTCAAAAAGCGATCACCCGACGATTTGACGACAGCGTTCCAGGATGCGTGGACTACGGCGGCGAGCAGGACCAGCAAAGCGAGGTGCAGTTGTAACGGCATGTGGTGATCCACCCGTCGGCACACAGGAAGCGTCCGCCCGTCACCGGCGGTCGAAAAACTCTACGCTCCGCCGGCACTTCAGGCAAAACGGGAAAATAGGGAGTCTACTTTCGGAGTAATCAGCCGATTGCCTCGAGGCCCATCAGAGAGCGGGCAAAGGCCCTGGCCTCGAACGGCCTGAGATCGTCGATACCCTCACCGACACCGACCGCGTGCACGGGAATACCAAACTTGTCGGCCAGCGCCACGACGACGCCGCCCTTTGCCGAACCATCGAGCTTGGTCAGGACCAGTCCCGACACGTCGACCATGTCCTTGAAGGTCTCCACCTGGCTGTGGGCGTTTTGCCCGATGGTCGCATCCATGACCAGCAGCACGTCGTGCGGTGCCGTTTCGTCGAGTTTCTTCAATACGCGGATGATCTTCTCGAGTTCCGCCATCAGGTCCTTGCGGTTCTGAAGGCGCCCGGCGGTGTCGATCATCAGGACGTCGGTGCTTTCCGCCTGCGCCTGTTTCAGGGCGTCGAAGGCGAGACCGGCGGCATCGGCGCCGGTCTCTCGGGCCAGCACCGGCACGCCGGAGCGTTCGCCCCAGATTTGCAATTGTTCGACGGCGGCGGCCCGGAACGTGTCGCCGGCGGCGAGCAGCACGCTGCGCCCTACGTCGCGGAACTGCTTGGCCAGCTTGCCGATGGTTGTCGTCTTGCCGCTGCCGTTGACGCCGCAGACGAGAACCACATGCGGTTTCCTGGACGCGTCGATGGTCAACGGTTTGGCCACCGGATCCAGGATGGTTGCCACCTCTTCGGCCAAAGCGCCTTTGACCTCGTCCGGGTCGACCTCCTGGTCGAAGCGGGTCTTGGCGAGTGACCCCGAAAGCCTGGCCGCCGTCGCCACACCGAGATCGCCCTGGATTAGGATTTCCTCGAGCTCCTCGAGGGCTTCGTCATCGAGCTTCCGCTTGGTGAAGACGTCGGTGATGCCGCTGGTGATCTTCTGCGACGAGCGCGCCAAACCGGCTTTGAGCCGGCCCAGCCAACCGGTTTTCATCTGGTCGCTCACGGAGAAACCGTCGCCAGCAAGCGGCCGTTGTCATTGCCCGTGACCCGGGCAGCAACGATCTCGCCAGTTTCGGTGAGACCGTCGAGGGACGCTGGAAGGAAATGTTCGCTCAGGCCCATGCCCGGTTTTTCGACGAGCACACGGACCGATGATCCGGTCCGCTCTTGCAGACAGTGTGACAGGGTCGTTTCACCGAGGGCCCGAAGACGCGCCGCACGCTCCTTGCGAATCCGCTTGTCGACCTTGGGCATGCGGGACGCCGGTGTGCCGGGCCGTTCCGAATAGGGGAAGACGTGGAGATGGGGAATGCCGAGGTCTCGGACATTGACGAACGTCGTCTCGAACATCGTATCCGTCTCCGTCGGGAACCCGGCAATCAGGTCGGCACCGAAAACGACGTCGGGCCGGGCACGGCGAAGACGGTCGGCGAGACGCATGACGTCGGTCACCGAATGGCGGCGCTTCATACGTTTGAGGATGGTCTCCTCCATGGCCTGCAGGCTCAGGTGGACATGCGGCATCAGCCTGGGATCGTCGCCAAGAGTTTCGATCAACGTGTCGTCGACCGCGGCCGGATCGATCGAGCTCAAGCGCAGGCGCTCGAGTTCGGGAACCGAATCCAGCAATCGGCGAACCAGATCGCCGAGCCGCGGTGCACCGGGGAGGTCGGCGCCATAGGAACTGATATCGACGCCGGTCAGCACGACTTCCCGGTAGCCGCCGTCGATCAAGGCCCAGACCTGATCGGTGACGGCGCCCATTCCGACCGAGCGGTGGTTGCCGCGGGCGAAAGGAATGATGCAGAAGGTGCAGCGATGATCACAGCCCTGCTGGACCTGGACGAAGGCCCGGGTCCGTCCGTCGAAACCGGATACCAGGTGCGGTGCCGTCTCGCGGACCGCCATGATGTCGGAAACGGCGATGGCGGGTCCGTCGACCAAATTCGCATAAGTTTCCCTGTTCAGCTTTTCCTCGTTGCCGAACACGTGGTCGACTTCCGCCATGGCGGCGAAACGATCCGGGTCCATCTGGGCGGCGCATCCGGTGACGATCAACTTGGCACCCGGATTATTCCGCCGAGCCCGACGGATGGTCTGACGGGCCTGGCGCTCGGCCTCGGCGGTCACCGTGCACGTGTTGACGACGATGGCATTTTCCAGGCCGGCCTGCGTGCAAGCGTCGCGGATAATTTCCGACTCGAATGTATTGAGCCGACACCCGAGGGTGATGATATCGGCGCCCGACATCGGTTCAGCTCCGTTCGGTTTCGGTGAACAGAGATCGCTCGATCTGTCCGAAGAAGCTGACGGCGACGGGGCCGGTCATCAGGACATGCCCATCCGCCTCACGCCATTCGATACTCAAGAGACCGCCGTCTAGGCGGACGTCGACGCGGCGGTCCGTAAGGCCACGGCGATGGGCGGCGACGGCGGTCGCACAAGCGCCGGACCCGCAAGCCCGGGTGATGCCGGCTCCGCGTTCCCAGACACGCATACGCAGGCGGTTTTCGCCGGTGATCGCCGCCACTTCGATGTTCGCCCGATCCGGGAACATCGGGTCGTGTTCCAATTGCGGCCCCAATTCTTCGAGCGCAACCGCGTCCGCGTCGCCGACGAAGAAGACCACATGGGGGTTGCCTATGTTGACGGCGGTGGCCCCCTGAAGTGGCCCGGCGCCGACGTCGACCATCAACGTATCCGTTTCCCGGGCGAGAGGGATCGCGTCCCAATCGGTGTTGACCGGGCCCATATCGACGGTGAACCGGCCGTCGGCCTCCATATGCGCCGGCAGTAAACCGGCGATGGTCTCGACGATCACTTCGTCTTTCCGGATCTCTTCCATGACCTTGGCGGCGACGCAGCGTGTTCCGTTGCCGCAGGCTTCGGCCTCGCTGCCGTCCGGATTGCGGATACGCATGAAGACGTCGGCCCGTCCGTTGCTCGGCTTCTCCAGGATCAAAAGCTGATCGAAACCGATGCCGGTGCGACGGTCGCCAATGACGCGTGCCTCGGCGGCGCCCAGGCCGTATTCGGCTGCGCGGTCATCGACGACGACGAAGTCGTTGCCGAGCCCATGCATCTTTATGAAGGGTATGGCATCCATAACGGGCCTTAATATGGCCGCAAAAGGGGGGAAGTCCACTCAATTCGCGGGGCCGGCGCCAGCACGCTAGTCCCCTCAAGCGTGGCTTTTCAGAAATTCCTCCATATGAAAACGGGCCTGGTCCGGTTTTTGAGCATAACCGACACCGACCGGACAGGCCCGTCGGGCAGCGCAACCTGCGCTCATGCATCCAGCCCGGTCCTCGCCGACGATGTGTCTGGTGCAGGCGGCAACGTCGTAGCCACCGTCCCGGAAGGCGTCGGCCGGACAGGCGGTGAGGCAGGGTTGTTCCTCGCACGCGTTGCAGGGGGATGGGTTCTCGACAAGCGTGGGCAACGATAGGTCTTCGGTAAAACACAAGGCTGCGCGGTAGGCATGCCAGAGCCCGTATTCCGGATGGATCAAGGGCCCCACCGGGGACTGGGATAGGAACTCCGCACGCATGGCCCAGGTTTGGAAGGGCGGAAAGGGCGGGCCGTCGAAAGGATAGACGGGTGTCCAGCCGAAACGCCCGGCTATGACGTTAACGACGCGCCGCGTCCAGGTATCCAGGGGATCGGTCCGATTGGCGTCCGATGCTTCCGGCGAGAGCGAAAAGTGCTGCCACATGTCCGGGCCCGCATTGCCGATCAGGACCACGGTCTGCGTTCCCTCGGGCAACTTGTCACCGGGTCGCCGAAAGAAACCGCCGCGGTTGATCAAACCGACGGCACGCACCGCCCGGTCGATAGTTTCATAATCGGGTTTGTCCGCGTTCATGACCGGAGTTGACGCCCGTTCCGCCGCACCGTCAAGTGTGGCCGAGGGCGGCGCCAAACCGGTTGACATACTCCTGTCGGATCAATAGATTTCGCCGCGAATTCAGGGGAAAGAGAAAACCCTACGCCCTAAGGGGCGCCGCCAGTCCGCGAGTTTCGCGCACTAGCGCTTTCGACGTTGAGCCGGATTTGACCGGATATCGAGGCCGAATGGCATGTTTGACAACCTGACCGATCGCCTGAGCGGCATCTTCGACAAGCTCAAGAAGCGCGGCGCGCTGAAGGAGACGGATGTCGAGGAGGCGCTGCGCGAGGTGCGCGTCGCGCTCTTGGAGGCCGACGTCGCCCTGCCGGTGGTCAAGGACTTCATCGCTGCCGTCAAGGAAAAGGCCGTCGGCCAGGACGTCATCCGTTCGGTGACGCCGGGCCAGATGGTGGTCAAGGTCGTCCATGATGAATTGATTGCCATGCTCGGCACGGAAGGCACCGACATTAACCTCGGCGGCAATCCCCCCGTCGCCATCCTTATGGTCGGTCTGCAGGGTTCCGGTAAGACGACAACTAGCGCCAAACTGGGCCTCAGGCTGACCAAGCGCGAAAAGAAGAACGTCATGATGGCGTCGCTCGACGTCTATCGCCCGGCCGCCCAGCAACAGTTGCTGACGCTTGGCGAGCAAACCGGTGTCAAGACCATGGCCCCGGTCCTCGGCGAGCAGCCAGTCGCCATCGCCAAGCGTGCCATGGAGACCGGCCGCCGTGAAGGGGCCGACGTGGTCATCCTCGACACCGCTGGGCGTCTGCACATCGGCCAGGAACTGATGGCCGAAGTGGCACAAGTCCGCGATGTTGCCAAGCCTGTGGAGACGCTGCTGGTCAGTGATGCCATGACCGGTCAGGACGCGGTCAATGTGGCCCGCGAGTTCAACGAGAAGGTCGGTGTCACCGGTATCGTGCTGACCCGTGTCGACGGTGATGCCCGTGGCGGTGCGGCGCTGTCCATGCGCTCTGTGACCGGCGCCCCGATCAAATTCCTCGGCACCGGCGAAAAGGTGGAGGCCCTGGAGGGTTTCCAGGCCGACCGTATCGCCGGCTCCATACTCGGCATGGGCGACGTCGTCGGTCTCGTCGAGAAAGCGGCCGAGGTGGTCGAGCAGGAAGACGCCGAGCGCATGGCCAAGAAGCTGATGAAAGGCCAGTTCACGCTCGAAGACATGGCTGAACAGCTTTCTCAGATCCGCAAGATGGGCAGCCTGGAGGGTCTTCTCGGCATGTTCCCCGGCGCGCAAAAGGTGAAGAGCCAGATCGCGGAGGCCAATCTCGACGACAAGCTGATCGCGCGCCAGGAGGCGATCATCCTGTCGATGACGCCGGCCGAACGGCGCAACCCGAAAGTTCTCAATGGTTCACGCCGGCGGCGTATCGCGGCCGGGTCGGGCACCTCGGTGCCGGAGGTGAACCGTGTGCTCAAGCAATTCAAGCAGATGAGCACGATGATGAAGAAAGCCGGAAAGATGGGCAAAAAAGGCCTGTTGCGGGGTGGCGGTCTGCCGCCCGGCATGATGCCGCCCATGCCGCCCGGTATCCGTTGAATGCACAATGAACCAGGTATGAAATCGTAACGACGAAAGGATCGAATTCCGACATGTCTCTGAAAATGCGTTTATCCCGGGGCGGAGCCAAAAAACGCCCGTTCTACCGGATCGTCATCGCCGACTCGCGGAGCCCGCGTGACGGTCGCTTCATCGAACGGGTCGGTACCTATAACCCGATGGTGCCGAAGGAACACCCGGAACGCCTCGTCATGAAAGAGGAGCGGATCAAGTACTGGCTCGGATGCGGCGTCAAGCCGACCGATCGCGTTGCCCGTTTCCTCGGTGATGCCGGTCTGATGGAGAAGCCGGCGATCCCGCAAAACCAGACCAAGAAGGACAAGCCGAAAGCCAAGGCCCTGGAACGTCTCGCCGAGAAGGAAGAGAAGGCCAAGGAGGCTGCTGAAGCCGCGGCAGAACCCGTTGCAGAACAGGCTGCTGAGGAAGCGCCGGCTGAGGAGGCCGCTGCAGACGAGGCGCCAGCGGAAGAGGCTCCGGCCGAAGAAACTCCGGCCGAAGAAACTCCGGCTGAGGAAGCAGCCGCAGAGAAAGCTCCGGCTGAGGAAGCTGCTGCGGAAGAGGCTCCGGCCGAAGAAGCGCCGACTGAGGAAGCAGCCGCCGAAGAAGCACCGGCCGAAGAAGCCGCCGCCGAGGAGGCGCCGGCCGAAGAGGAGAAAAAGGAAGCGGGCTGACCCCCGGTTCGGTGACCGGCGATGGTGGGTGATGGCGGTGATCCGGGTCTCGTGTGTGTCGGCGTTATTTCCGGCGCCCGCGGCATCAAGGGCGATGTCCGGATCAAGAGCTTCACCGGTGACCCGGAAGCCATCGCCAGATACGGCGATCTGTTCGACGAGAAGGGCGAGAAGCGGTATTCGATCCGCATCGTCGGGCGGGCCAAGGACCAGGTGGTGGTTCGTGTCGCCGGCATCGGCGACCGCACCGCAGCAGAGGGTCTGAAAGGGACGAAGCTTTATGTGCCGCGCCACGCCCTGCCGGAGGCCGAAGAGGACGAGTTCTACCACTGGGACCTGATCGGTCTTAAGGCGGAACATGTGGACGGCACGGCCCTCGGGCGGATCGAGGCGGTGCAGAACTTCGGGGCCGGTGATTTCCTGGAGGTCGTCGGCGAAATCAAGGGTGGCCTGTTGGTCCCGTTTACGGCGGAAGCGGTCCCCGTCGTCGATATCCGGGGCGGTAAGGTCGTGATCGATCCGCCGCCAGGCTTGATGGAGCCGCCGGACGAGGAAGCGAAAGGCAGTTAGGAAACGATTGGAATGAACCCACTGGCCGAAAAACCGACCCCTTGGCGGGCCTGCGTGCTGACGCTGTTTCCGGAGATGTTCCCGGGACCGCTCGGCGTGAGCCTGGCCGGACAGGGGTTGGCGGACGGTCTGTGGTCTTTGGAAACGGTGGACATTCGCGACTTTGCGAGCGATAAACACCGCTCCGTGGACGACGCGCCCTTCGGCGGCGGTCCGGGGATGGTGATGCGGCCCGATGTCGTCGATGCGGCGATCGGGTCGGTCCGGGAAAAGACCGAGAACCTTCCCTTTGTCTACCTGAGCCCGCGCGGCCGCCCGCTCGATCAAGGCCGAGTCCGCGAGCTGGTCGAAGGCCCCGGTGTGGTGGCCCTCTGCGGACGGTTCGAGGGCCTCGATCAACGGGTGCTGGACGCCCATGAATTGGAGGAGATCAGCCTCGGCGATTTCGTCCTGTCGGGCGGCGAACCGGCGGCCCTGGCGCTGATCGACGCCTGTGTGCGGCTGTTGCCGGGTATCGTCGGCAGCGAGGAAAGTCTGGCCGACGAGAGTTTCGAAAGGGGATTGCTGGAATATCCCCATTATACGCGGCCCCAGGTTTGGCGGGACCGCCCGGTCCCGGAGGTGTTGGTTTCCGGGCACCACGAGAAGATCAACGCCTGGCGTCGGGCCGAGGCGGAAAGGATTACGAAGGAGCGGCGCCCCGACCTATGGCGCCGTTACGAGAAACGGGCCGGGTGACGGCCGAAACGGATTGAATTGGCCCCTTCGCTGGGCGGTGCGGGCAAGAACGAGTAGGACGAAGGAAAACAAAGATGAACGTGATCGACCAACTGGATCAGGAACAGATCGAAAAGCTGGAAGCCGACGGCAAGGTGCCGAGTTTCGCACCGGGCGACACGCTGCGTGTCAACGTCCGCGTCGTCGAGGGCGAGCGCGAGCGTATCCAGGCTTTCGAGGGGGTCTGCATCGGCCGCAAGAATGCCGGGATCAACTCGGCCTTCACGGTCCGCAAGCTGAGCTACGGCGAGGGTGTGGAACGGGTCTTCCCGCTCTACTCACCGGCCATCGACAGCATCGACGTGGTGCGCCGCGGTGATGTCCGTCGGGCCAAGCTCTACTATCTGCGTGGCCGCACCGGTAAGTCGGCGCGTATCGCCGAGAAGACCGACGGTTTCGCAGCCAAGATCGTGGCCGAAGAGAAGCGCGTCGCCGCCGAGGTCAAGAAAGCCGGCGGCAAGGGCAAAAAGTCGAAAGCCGAAGCGGCGCCGGCCGAGGACAGCGGCGAAGAATAAGCCTCTGACCGGGGTCGGCTCCATCGCCGGCCCTGGACAGACCGCGACCCGCCGCCAATATCCATAAGGCGCGGGACCCCGCTTCGTTTGGCCGTATCGTTTGGGAGGAACCATGTCGGGCCCACAGACCCTGTTTGACAAGATCTGGCAGAACCATCTGGTCGACGTCCAG
>Ga0209680_1000548_pt1 | contig 10686 bp, 6 predicted proteins | sample WorMetLIZISLAND1_FD_187413 | JGI IMG/M metagenome (GOLD analysis project Ga0209680, IMG submission 187413) | Marine gutless worms symbiont microbial communities from Max Planck institute for Marine Microbiology, Germany - Olavius loisae LIZARD... ... | reverse complement strand
CCTTATCCTCATTACTTGTCTCATTACTATTCTAATGCAACTGTTTATCAAGATTATTTTCAAAATGAACATCGGAATCTCTTTAAATTTACCAAAAGTGATGCATGATGCATTAGACCATAACAGTATATGTCCACAGTAATTTGTTTATATGGTGTAAATGCGTCTTTGTACAGTAGCTTATTTTCGGTAGATGAACATTGCTGCATTTATTGCAGTCATTGTTTTATTACAAAGCAAGCACTGCCTTTGTTTTTGAGTGCTTGCTGTTTTATTTCTCTGTGGTTTTTTCTTACTGTGCACTCACCACATTGACGAATGCCTTTAAAACATATCTGCAAACATTCTGAACTATGGATTTCTTTATGATGTCAACAGATTGTCGAATCACTGAATTCTGTGTAAATTTGAAGTCGTATTGTCTTGCATGCGTAGACAAAGGCAGGTGATTTGTTAATAGTGATTCGCATCTTTGCTTCCTTATTTATTGCCTTTGTTGACAAATACAGGAATTCTTTTACATTCTACAATCTGTGATGCAGTATTGTTATTATACATTTTTATTGCAACTAAACTGTTGTGACTATTTCCAGTGTTAAATTAACATTCAATATTCTGTTGTTACATTTTCATCTTCATTCAGTGCATGAAGACAACATTCAGTATTCCAGTATATACTGTTTCGGTTTATTTTCTGTAAATAAATGTGAAAAATGGTTTCACATGTGTGATGACATGATGAACAACTGCAGTTTTACATTTATATTTGATGTTTTTTCAGGTTATATTTTTTTCAAATTTCCCACTAGTCGTGATCATTCATGTGTCAGCAACAGATTCAGGAATTTGAAAAAGAGGGGCATATTTTCCCACCCCCTTTCCATTCTCCCATCTTCTCTTTCCTCTACCTTCCCTACTCCCTCAAAACGGCTCCTATAACCCAGCTGTGAAAGGCATATTTGATGGCAAGTATTTTGTTTCTTTCAGAGACCTTAATTAGGGTGGGATTTTGAAAAAGGGAGCACACATCATGCTGTTAAAGTCTAATTTAGCTTACTAAAATACAACATTTAGTTGTGTTTCAGCGAGATGTCATTATATAGACTTGTGGCCTTTTCTCAAATCATTCTGCTTCGTGGAACAAAATGTGAACGAAATTAGTCAATCCTGTCATGGTATGGACATAAAAGCTATTTTTGATATCGTGTTTGTCAGTATCTCATGTTCTAAAAATCTCGTTCTTTACACAACTGATTATCATGTAGTACTAATCTCCTCCACTGGATCAAATTTCAGAAAAATCGGACGATTTTCACTGCAATATGGCGACCTAACGATTTCAAAAATGGCTGCCATCCACCAGTTTTCAATATTTTGCTAATTTTTTGTTGATCATCACACGAATCATACAAAAATTTGACGGAAATCAGACAAACACTGCTTGGTTTTAGGCAAAAAAAACAATGTTGAGTATGCCTGCCATCCATCACCATCTTGAGCGCTGTAGGTTGTAAGGTTTGGTGAAATTGTTCATTACCAGTTCAAATATGCTTCAGCATGCCAAATTTCAACAAAATCAGACGACTTCTGACCAAGAAATGGCAATATAACAATTTTGCAATGGCAGCTGTTCCTCCATACTGATTCACAGTAGTTTAACACCACGGGCTGAGTATCATACAGCACAGGTAAGGCTAATAAATCTGCTACTGGCTGGGTTGTCGGTTGCAGTAACTGTATTGATTATAACCTTTGGCTGAAGGAGTGAGTTGAGTGAGCAGATTCTTAATAGCACTTCAGCTCAATTAGGCTATGCAATGCCATTCACGTTAGTACACACTGGAAAATTCGTGACAGAAGACAAATTAATTGATTGATCGACTGTGCAGTGCTTAATGTCTCCAAAAGAATTGGATTGTGCAGTGTTTTACGTCCCCTCCAACACAGTATAGGTTATATGGGAGACGGTTTTTACAAGAAGACAAATTAACAACAGACACTACAAGAACTAAAGACAACCCAGAAAAAGCAAACAACACAAAATACAGCAAAACAAAACTAGCCTGGTTTAGTCGCCTTTTACGACACTCAGCCAGGAAACGAGGTGGGCTTATTCTACAATGCTCCCGAGCCCACACAGCTGAAAAGAATGCCGCATCATGTAAATTGGCTTGCCTTGAATCTATCACAACTGCACAGGAAGGCGATGCAGGCAACAGTACTATGCTCTCAGTTATAGATGTACTTTATTAGATGAATAGTCTGCATCATCACACACACATCACACACATACATACCGTCAGACATTCAACAAACTTGTTAACTCCACTCCACTGGCGGAATCTCGACTGCTAATCCAACTGTTACTATCTACAGAAGAAAAACTAGACAACAAATCCAGATAATTTAAACAAAACCAACAGCAAATATGTCACCAGTGATGTACAAGTAGTGAAACTGACACAAGACACAGCTGCCAGACCTGACCATATAACAAGCAGGTCACTATGGCACCTAACAATAAACGCTGTACAGTGATAAACAATTGCGCAGTTGAACCTTTTACGGCAAACAGACGCGACACCAAAGGAATACAATTAACTCACAAGACTGACTGCTGACGGCTTGGTGCTGCTAAACTTAGACAAATAAACATTACGTAATCAACACACGTACAGCGTACTGTCCAATTAACTGCACAATGGGTTATGTTACAAAGTCGATACTGGCTTTCACGTAACACCAGACACATATTTTCAATATGCAGTCTGTTACGAAACTATCACACTGTTATACGGCACCTTCACGATAACGTGAAGGCTGCAGAATGACTTGGCTTACCACACGAACATGACAACAGCAGGAACAGCCTGCAGTGCAGCCAGCAACAACTATAAATATACAAAGAAAACACTGTTATACACACACTATACATCTATCAACAATCACAGCATGCCATATTTCACATTTCCCTTAAGATCACACATCCCTTAAAATCACTTAACATTTCAGATATCCCTTAAAATGATGTGGCAAGAACTGATTAACAGTGCCATCAAAAGCTTCAAATAACAAATAACAGCTTGTATGTATATTATAGGTGGACATTTCAACTACTGGCTGAACACTGCTTAAGTTATTATTTCTGTTTTGTTGTGCAGAAATTTCTGAGTACATTAAAATCGCACCAGGATGGATGGATGGTTAGGGCTTTACTGCATTTTAAGCATGCAAACTGTGACTATAGGATGCCTAAAATACTTTTACTAGTAAGGCCAATGGCGTGTAGAAAAGAAATTATCCATTTGGGATGAATATTATGGAAGACTTCTTTGAGATTATAAGCTGTGTAGAAAGAAAATCTGGCTACAATATCAAAATCTACACAATTTATGTAGTACAATTAATATAAAATTACAAGGTACGCATACTGGGGAATCTTCATCCTTTAAGAGGTGAAAGTGGATTAGGTATGTTTCTCCCTGTTCGGATGCCAAGATCTTAACAGCTTTTCCTTGGAGAACTGGAGACCACCAGGATGCCCTCATACTACATGGATGAAGACAATTGAGCAAGACCTGAAATCCAATAACCTCTCCCTAAATGAAGCAATTCACATGGCTCAGAATCATCCGCTCTCAAGACTGATGTCTACGTTTGGCACTATGCACTCCTAGTGGTGCATGCCAGAAAAGAAGAAAAAAGTATGACTGTATGATCTATTATTTGTTCCCAGTAACTTAACCGAGTTTCAGAACGTTGAATACTTACAGGTAGACTAGATCTTATGGAGTTTGTTACTATGCCTCAGATGTTGCCACCTGGCAAATAAGTTTTTAATAGAAGATGAAATATCAGAATAGTACAGTGAGTAAGCAGTGATGTTGAGTAAGTTTAGTGGATTTAGTTGTTTGATCAGCTTTTTCATTACCATTATGCCAATATTGCTCGGAATCCAGGAAAAAATTTCATCAGAGTTGTTTCTATGTAGGTAATGTATGGTGGTAAGGATTATTGGCTGGCGTATTTTCTGGGATTCAAGGGATTGCAGAGTCGGTAAAAATCAAATATTTTTTGGCATGCTATGTACGAACTCCAGCTGACACATCAGTCACTAGTTAATACATGTTCGTGTCTACTGTACAAAATCTCTGTCCATGCTTCTCCTGTACAAACTCCACACACAACATGCACAAACAATACTATACGACAACAGTCACTGTGCAGTGCCGTCACTGACAAAGAAACTATCGTACCTACGAAAAACCACAAAAACATTCAATGCTGACCGCGGCATTCAAGCACACTATGACACAAGCCATCCATTAGTACTCGCCATCTCAGTACGACATCACTGGACACTACGGAAAATAAACATGTGGACAATTCACACTGTCTAGAGTTTCTGCCATCACTGTTCACTGTTCATATGGCATCAGATGCAGAACTCGGAGGTGGAAATAATGACGGCATCATTTTGGTTCTTATCCTGATGCAGTGCAGTGGCAGGATTTTCAACATGCTGCAGCGTGGGATAAACCAATATGCACATCAAAATGCACAGTACCGGTACTACTACATTGCTGTCATATGCAGCATCACCGACGGCGACGGAGGCTATGTCTGGGGCGGTGTGGTGGCTGTAACAGACGACAGCAGTCACTGTGTTCACGTCACGACAGCTTGATGTGACGGAAGGAAACCAGACTATGCACCGACATCATCGTCATCATTCACCACCAAACTCCACAATCAACATGTCTGTCTTCAAGTTCGTCATCAGTTGCAGCTGGCAGATCATCAGTCCCGACAGTTTCACACACCTACAGCATGTGTATCAGATAACTCTTACACTGCAACATCATACAAACATGCACAGCTACAGATGGTAACAGTTGGTCACTTAACTTTTGACTTAGCCTTTCGCCGAGCGAAACCTTAAGCTGAATGCTAAAGTATGGATTTAGACCAAAGTTCAACTTATATTTGGACTTAGCGAAAGTCAAAAAGGAGCCCTAGGGCTTAAGCTCTTCCACGCAAATTCGACCAACTTAATTCAGTTAGTTCGGCTTAACTTCGATGACTAATTTTGGTCAGACTTTCGCTGAGCGAATCGCTAAGTCGCGAAGTTTGGACTTTGTGATTTGCTCAGTGAAATCACTTTACGTTTTGACTTAAGTCGGGACTCAGACTGAACTTTAGCTCAGCGAAAGGCTAAGTAAAAGTTAAAGTGACCCAGTGTGACAAATTGCCCCATGGTCCTTAACAAGTTCCCTTTACTTGGCCAAAAATTGCTCCCCAAATCGTCATATTTTCTGACAGCTTTAACCCAACTGACTGACGACTTCGGGAGTAATAACTGGCTGACGAAACATGATGTGAATCAAGGAAAAATAAATCACACTGTTGCACAAAATCAGCAGTCCACATTCGTTTTGTTATAAAACATCTGTATGATGCAAACATAGAAAGCTACAGAGCTGAGCATAATACTGTTCAAACTTTCCTCAGTACTTTTCAACACAATGTAGACATGAAGTTACAATTGTCAGATCTACGTTCACTACAGAAAAAGTAAAATGTTCTGCACAAGGTCAAACTTTTATGTTGACATGTTAACCACTCATTGTATATCAAAGAGAATTTCACACGTTGACTACAGCATCTGTGACAAAGCTTTACCTGATGCATTGCTGGTATCGGCACATGGCAAATGACTGCGAGAGACGACACGATTTCTGTGTAAACAGAACAGATAACTACACAGAATAAGTAGCACAGACGTCATGGACATTGCTACATCCAATATCACTTGATCACGGCCATTTGACAAATTCATTGAACACAACTGAAACATTAAGGCAATAACATTCTGGCTGCAATATAATAAATTGTATTCCGACCAAAAGAACTCGTTTATCACATGGCTACTTGACAGTTAACAATAAAAGTCAGCAAAATTGTCATGTTTGTCTGTGACAGTGACAAGAAAGTGCTGTAAACAAAGCTGAGCTTGTAATGGGCACATCTGACTGACAACACCCGTGGAGCAACAAAAAGCCAAGCCAAAATGTGCACTATATGCACTACAGCATTTATAGTTTTAAATGACCTTGAAGATCATAGGTCATTGACAGTGGCGCTATCCAACAAGCCATTAAATCAGTGCAGTAAGTGATTTTCTCTACCATGCATACAGTTTGTATGATATTATCAGTAATTAAGTGTACATTACTGTGACCTTGAATCAATCCATCCACATCAACACACAAACACACACATTAGTTAAATGAGTGAGTGAGCAGTGTTTTACGTCCCCACCAACACAGTACAGGTTATACGGGAGACGGTTTTTACAGGTCGAAAGACCCAACCAACAGTATCAAAGTACTGAAGGAGATACTACAAAAGAGAAATAAAACAACGAAAACAACTAAATACACATATACGTAGACAATAATGACACACTAAACGATATACACAAAATAAGCACAGCAAGTCCCCTAGTCTACAATAATATGGGGCGACTAGGGCACAGCTCCCACAGAGGGCAGGGTCGCTAGGCCTGAACGGCGGTGGGGCCGCCGCTGCGGTACCCCCATTAGTTAAATGACATTTTCTCAGTTGACACTGTGTCATGCTGATCCTTATTTGTCACCCAATGCCTCTCCTGATGCTTGCCTGGATTACATCATATGAACTGTTTCACTTTGTATTCATAGTTTAATATCTCTCATTATGATCCTGCAATGTTTATAATCAACACATAGGAGTTCATGCAAAACACCATCACCATACAAACCTTATAAAGGCATCTGCAATGGCAGACCGTATGGCAGCTGGATTGTCAAATATGACACGATCCAGTCGATAGACAGGATGAGTATTTCCAGTCGGCGGAGCCGTGGTGGGTCTATCACTGTCTGCCACAGCTACAGCAGCACTGTTCACCTGATTCATCTTTGTATCAACACGTGCACTGTTATCAGTGCTGGCCTCGTGCTGACCCACAACGCTTGTACTGCCACCATCAGCCGACGGCCGGTCTCGGTAGCGTCCACGTCGGCTCTGTGTATGTCGCTGGTTGGAGTAACCTCTCTTTGAATCTTGTCTAGAGCTCGTCTGTCTACCACCCACAGATGACTGTGACTGCTTCTGCACATCACTATCTTTCAGTACGTCACTGCTTTCTGAAGCCGTTTCCCATTCTTCGTGTGTTCCACCGTCCGCGGAATAGCGACCTGCTGGAGGAGCCCGTTTATGTCTCTCCGGCATAGAATTCTGAGGCCGAGAAGTCTTGCCGCGGCAATATTCACTTGACATCCACTTTGATGAGTCTCTGCCGTCATTGGGCCTGCACACAACCAGACATAAGAGTACAATAATACAGAAAACCAGTGACTATCATCACAGAGTTTGGTCATAAGTAAGAAAATTTCTACAGCGCCTAAGATAGAAAACAGTCACTGGGTGGCACTATGTGTCCTGGTTCAGTGCAGTTTGCAATGGCAGTCTGCAGACTGTTGATTCAAGCTGGCAGGATGTTGGACACAGTCTGGTGGTACAAAGCCTCGAATGCTCCAAGACCGTCCTTGTGGCAACAGCATCACACCACAAACATGGTTGACTGACAATGGCGTTGATGCCTCGCAACAAGAGCACATAACATAGTGATTGAGATATATGAACGTGCAGACTGCTAAAGAGACGGCTGCAGCGTAAAAATACACTTCAACACACATCGCAGCTGACATCACGTGGCTGTCAAGTCTCAAGTTGAAGTACACTTGTCAACACTGTTGTAAAAAGACACCAATGTCCGAGAAACGTGTTTAAAATATACACACAGGAAGTCATTATCTGAAATCGACAGCAGATAACCCGAAAACAATGCAGCATTAGAACATGCATGCTACACATCTGAGTTGGAGATGGAATAGAGTTTAATAGCCCAACAGACACAAACAAGGTCATTCCACAGGTGAACTTCACAGCCAATCAATTGACTGATACTGACAAAACATTAAAGGAAACTACACGAACCAAATAGAGATCCAAAAATCAAAGAACACAAAACACGGCAAAACAAAACTACACTGGTCCAGTCACCTCTTACAACACTCGGTCAGGAAATGAGACGGGTTTATTCTACAACGTTCCTCGAGCCCACAAGGGGCAACTACATGCCCAAAAGCACTACAAAATATGTCCGTTCTTTGCTATGTTCTAGCTGCACACAGTGACATAAAATACAACACTACAACATATGCAACAACAGACGCATAATCAGATGTCTGACTACTTATCAACAGACAACGCAAGGAGTGGATAGTGTACCGTGACTCTACAGCAGGCAACTGGCTGGAGTCACCCTCAAGTGTAGTAGTTGAGCTGGAGCTAGCCACAGCCGTTGTGCGTGAGCCCTGCCATGGTGGACGCCTCTTACGCGAGCCTAACATGCCACAAAACTCTTCATACAGTAAGTACACATCATCAAAACATCACATATGATATATTCATTACCTTTTTAAAACTTCTCAATATGTTGATGGCAATTTAATTTGCATTAATGATGAAGTTTATTCGCCATGACAGGCAGTACAGCACATACAATACAAATTATAAAAGAAGAAGTAAAAAACCTATGCTAAAAACACAGTAAATATAACTACTCAAACACTAATTATCAAGTCTAAAAAGCTTACGTAAAAAGAGAAATTTCTTTAAGGTACATATATGTCTAAAATCCAATCTTTCACACAAGAACTGCAATTCCTACACTTATTCCCATGCATGCATTCCAAAAGACTTTTCTATAGGCATTATTCCAGCATATATTCAGCTGACAAAGTTTATTATCATCATGATTTACACATTTACAACCATAACTAATCAGTGGAAGACAGAATGTCTCCATTAAGAACAGTTTTGAAATTTCAGAGCAAAATTTACTAAGACTATAAATAGTGTTTGCAGCTGTATAAAATTTAGGGACTGAGTAATCAATATCACATTCTAACTTATGCCCAGCATTTAAAAAACATTCCTAAATATTTCAAACATATGACCCAAGATATATTATACTATCACAGTCAATTGCCATATCATAAGCTTTACCGACTACAAATAATTTCTAACCGTACATGGACGTACTCCTAGAACATCTGAATGCTGAAATATGCATACATAACTGACAGATATCCATCTTTAATCACCTGATTTTCGCCGAGATGTCTGTCTACTTGCTGCCTCATTTGAACACTTATTGCCCGACGTATCTGCAACGTCCTGACTAGATGCTGCGGCATTTTTATCCACATTAGTTCCATCGTTGGCAGGTGAGTTATTTGAAGAAGCTTTAGCATCACTGCATTTTGACTGCTGCTCCGGTCTACCCGAACCACTCGCTTGCACATCAGAACGTCGCATTCTCTGGCCACGATTTCTCGAGTCATAAAACTCTGTCCCACGACGAGTGTTTTTTGCCGAGTGTTCACCGCATCTGATCGAATCTTTGGCCAGAGCATTCTGACCAGCGGATTGCTTGTTTCGTCCATCATCAGACGGCGACTGTACAACGCCACGATCATTTCGCTGATCTGCAGCACCGACTTTTGTCGATGTGACCGATTTTCCATCTTCTGTCTTCGACTGGCAAGCATCAATTCTGCCGTCTCCCACTCTCTTCTGCTCTGTGTCGTTAGTTCTTGTGGCAGCTGAACTACTGGTATCATTTACTGATTCAAGCTGACTCAAAGATTCCTTTTCTTTATGAACGTCCTGGTGACCGCCACGGCCTCTGCCTCGAGCGGAGCCCCGCAGGCGACCTCTTCCACCTCGCACAAACTCACGACTACTTATGTTCACCCGTACTTTCTCATCATCCCTGTAGTCTCTTGTATTCCTGTCTGCGACATCCTTCGGTCTTTGAACGTTTTCTTTTGTTCTTTCCTCTTGTACACGTTCATCTCTACCACTGCCACCTCTGTCTAACTTTTGGTCATGATCTTCAGCTTGTCTTTCCTGTCCCTCACTTCTGGCACCAACAGCACCTTCTGGTCTTCTTGCTCTTTCATGCCGTCGTTGCTGCCTTGATCCCTGCTACAACCAAATGTCACTGTGCAGCAAACCAGTCCGACACAAGGCAAGACACAGTAGACAGAATATATTCGTCCTGTGCTTACCATCACTGGAATAACAGAATCCAACAACACACAAAAATACAATGCACAGTTCAATTCCACAAACACATAACATCACGCAGCAATAATTCCATCAGCTGCTAAAGTACTTGTAATGTTTAGGAATAAAGTCAAGCAGTCGTGCAGCATGGACCTGTACTGCAAACTTGAAAACAGTCTATTCACGGCATTTCTATTCACTTATCACTGAAATGTTACAACACAACAAATGCAGGTAAACCATGCAACTAATAATTGGAATTCTCTCCCTCTGCATATCAGCTCCTCAACTGACAGTCTTGCCACTTTTAAATCCCGTCTTAAATCTTACCTTTTCTTTTCTGCCTCTCAGGTCTAATCACTTATATGCCAGTGCCTCAGAATCGACCTTCGACTACTGCCACTATATAAATGACATTTATTGACATCGACAGTGTAATAGTAGCGTCAACAACACGTAAACCGAGGGCCTATAGACAAGACAACTGAATGCAATACCTGATAC